>Ga0181598_1001298_pt1 | contig 24325 bp, 16 predicted proteins | sample 041ome_4_FD_153295 | JGI IMG/M metagenome (GOLD analysis project Ga0181598, IMG submission 153295) | Coastal salt marsh microbial communities from the Groves Creek Marsh, Skidaway Island, Georgia - 041404US metaG (spades assembly) | ecosystem: Environmental > Aquatic > Marine > Intertidal zone >... | reverse complement strand
GTCAGTGTTTTTTTTTTTTTTTTTTTTTTTTCGCTCGGAAAGTTTTTTCTTTTCTTTTTCTTCAGATTTTTTAAAGCGCCCTTTCCTCGTGCGTGCGTGCGTGCGTGTCCGCTCTCTCTCTCTCTCTTTCTCTCTCCATCTCTCTTCCGAGGAGCGAGTCTTCGTCGTCGTCGTCGTCGTCGTCGTCGTTGTGATCGACGCGTCATGGCGGCGGCGACGGCGGCGGCGACGCGCGGAGGAGGAGGAGGAGGAGGAGAAGAGGAAAAAACTAAAAAACGGAAAATCTCTTCTTTGGAGTCGTCGTTCGTCGCAGCTCCGACATCGTCGTCGAAATCGACGACGCTGAGAGAATCTCTCCGAGCGTTGGACGCGAGTCTCCGTTCTAAGCTCGACTCCATCTCGGAGAAGTTGGTGTTGACGTCGTCTTCTGATGCCGCCGCGACGACGACTTCTTTTAAAGCGCCCTCTTCGCTCACCTCTGCCATAGGCGACGCGCAAGAGAAGCAGCAGTTGGAGGAGAGACAAAAAGGAGAGGAGAAGCAAAACAAGCAGAAGCGAGGAAACAATGTTGGAACGATGGGAGGCAGCAGTAAAGACAAGGTGAAAAACAAGCAAGATTATTTGCAGGACGAGATGCAACCGTGGGTGAAACCAGTCGGAGCGTCGTTGGCCGATCCCGAGCAAGGACCGTTCATAGCGTGGTGCGAGGAACACTTTCGGGAGGTGACGATGGCAGACGCGAAGAAGTTAATTCCGAGCACGAGCCAACCGAGGTTAGAGGAAGATCCTGATTTCTGCACGCTGCCGGAGAAGGAGAGGAGCTATTACGAAGGTGCGCGTTCGATCCTTTTTTTTTTTTTCAAAATGTGTTTTTTCTCTTCTCTTTCTCTCTTTCAAATCTCTGTCTGTTTCAAATTCACCTTTCTCGCGGGGGTATCGCGCGCGATGGATCGATCGCGTTGGCAAATCGTCAAATTGATGATAGACTAATCATTCGTTGTTCTCTATTCACCTTTATCACGATAAAACATCGAACAGAATGGGAAGAGATGGATAAGAAAATGAAGGAAATGGAGGAGGAAAATAGGCGGCGAGCGAGAGAAATCGCGCGCATAGAATCCATCCAGTCTAAGCAGAAAAAGAAACAAAAATCGAAAGAAAACGGAACGAAACAGAAAGGGTACGTTGCCGGGGCGAAGATGGTTAACGATGACACGAAGTTCATCGTCACTCGAATCTCTCCGATTGCGGATTTGAAGGAGATCAAAGAGTATTGCGGGGTGTGTTTCGACGGCGAGTCGTACGAAGAAGATCCCATCATTTTTTGCGAAGGCTGTGATGTTGCCGTACACCTGGCGTGCTATGGTTTACAGAAAGTACCGGAAGGCGATTGGATGTGTCGCGCATGCTCGACGAGAAGCTCCAAGGCGGTGAGGAAGCAGTGCTGTCTGTGTACGTGCCCGGACGGCGCTTTGAAACCTACGCGAGATAATCGTTGGGCGCACTTGTTCTGCGCGCAATGGATTCCAGAACTGTTCATTTCAAACACGAAAGCTATGGAACCGGTGGAGAATATGAATAAGTTAGTTAAAGAACGTTTATCGATGAACTGCGTGGTTTGCAAGACAAGAAACCAAGGCGCTTGCATTCAGTGCGCGTACGGGAACTGCACGGTTCCCGTGCATCCAATGTGCGCGGTGCAAACGGGCATGCGGATGGAAGTTAGAACCGATAAAAAGAAAGAAGAAGTAGTTGATTATCGAGTGTACTGCGAAAAGCACGCGGCAGTCCTCGATAAGGCGGCCAAAGTTGTGGAGCAGCGGCAGCAAGAAGGTGGAAAGAATATGTCTGAGAAAGATGAGGTTCAAGAAGAAAAAGGCAATAAGGGAGGTAAAGAGGATGACGATGACGACGACAATGACCAAGAAAAAGAGAGCGAAAAGGAGAACAACAGAAAAGGCGGCAACAAAAGCGCGAGTGTTTCGCCGGAGAAGGTGATGAAACCGTCGACAACTCCGTCCCAACCGGAGATGGCAACGCCGGCGGCGAACAAGAACGATAAGTCCGCGAATGAGAATTCATCATACCGAGATGATATGGTATCTCCGATGTCTCCAAAACATGGCCCGAAGGACGCCGTTAATGAGTTCATGGAGAAAGCTTTAGAATTTCCACCGCCGGAACTTCCATCAGATATCAATGAGTTTCTGATGGACGAACGTCAGGATGCGCAAATCGCTGTTTCAAAGATGAAGGCTGCAGCAGCGAATAAAGCTGCGGCTGGCGGAGGTAGTAGCTTAGCCGAGAAGTGTATGGTATGCATCAAGATGAAGAAAGGGGCGTCGTGTGGCACATCAAACGCTCCGTTGAAATGCTTACGTAGGAAGGAAAATATAGAATCACTTCAAAAGGAGATTGACGATAACCTCGGGATGAATAGTCCGAAGTCGGAGAGCAAGATGCTCACCCCGAAGGAAGAGCTGGAAAGATTGAACAAGCACAAGCACTTGTTCGAAAAGTTTGCTCCGGAAGATGAAGTCACGGCTGAATTACTTCGCGCACAAGCAGCCTTAGCGAGAATTGTCAACGTTACCCGAACGATGGCGAATGAACTCTTGGAACGCATAGAAGCTGATCAACCAAACGTGCAAAAACGCGTCGAAAAGATGGAACGAACGGTGAAAGATGTCGAAGCGTACGAGAATCGGTATCGAGGTGGACGCTGGCGAGTTGAGAAACTCCGCGCCGGTGGACAACTCCCAGCCTTGGCGGATGGGGGTGACGGGTCTTTGGAAAGCCTCAACGCCTCGGGCGCGCTGATCGATCCTTTGTGTACGATAGTGGCTATGGAGGATGCGCTGTGTTGCGTATGCACTGGCGGTGAATCCGAGCCACCGAATGAGATTATGTTTTGCGAACGTTGTGAAGTGGCTGTGCATCAAGACTGCTACGGAGTTGGTGAAATTCCAGACGGTGATTGGTTATGCTGGCCGTGTCAAATTGTCGAAGATCGCGAGAGAGAAATGAACGCGCCGAGAACAAGGCCTCCGAGATATATGCGCGAAGCTGGCGATGGGTTAATGTACGATCCGAGAGTGAAGTGCGAACTCTGCCCAGTCATGCGCGGTGCTATGCGCGCAATGGTTCCGGCGAAACTTTCGAGTCCACTTTCAGAGATGATCAAATGTGGGTCAATCCCGAATTCTTCCTCTCGTCCAGGTACTACTTCAAGTACGCCTGGCGCAAAGGTGGAGGTTAAGATGGAAAATGTCGACGCCAAAGATGTCACCATGACGGATGCCGAACAGCCTGAAACGGAGAAACAAGAAGACACGCCGTCGAACAAAATCAAGGAAGAAATGGCATCGCCTGCTACGCAAAAGCCGTCCGCTATGAAGGACGATGTGAAAGCTCTGGTGAATCAAACACCGACGTTGGAATCCCCAGCGAACATGCGTCCGCACAAGCTGAAATGGGCTCACGTTGTCTGTGCAAAGTGGATGCCGGGTATATCCTGCGATTTGTTCTCTAACGAGCCGGAGGCTATTCGCGGCGAAGAGTCCATACCTTCTCGATTACTCCAAGCGACGTGCGCGGTTTGTAGTAGGAAAGATGGTGCAAAAGTTCAATGCTCGAAGGAAGGCTGTCGCATGTACTTCCACCCGCTCTGCGCGAGACGCGCAAATTACTACATCGAGTACAGTCCGCAAACCGAAGGCACTCCGGTTGGACACTATTGCAAGAATCATTCGACGCAAGCCAAACGCGATGCTGGCCGAAACACCAAGCCGAGCAAGATTAAGGGAGTCACTACGAGTTCGTCTTACGTCAAATCTAGCGTCAAGCGTAGACCGCCGACGGCTGAAGAAATCACTTTGCTCAAACGCGCGAGAGTCGGCTTGGAAACTTTGCGTTTACTTTGCGAGCGGGTGAACAAGAGAGAAAAAATCCGCAGGGACGAACTCGAGTCCCTCGGGACGCTTTGGAAAGCTCAACTGAACGGCCAAGCCAGTGGTCCAGTCTTAAAACCAGGCGAATTGGAAGCCGCGGAGGATCACGGTTTCATTCGCCAAGGTCCAGCCGTTGTGTATCTTACCTCGACGTCCATGGAAGAAGTCGCTCCGAGCGTGCCCGCTGGCTACGAGCTCGAGCGAGAAGATATGTGAGGGACGTTTTTTTGCTTTTCGAGAGAACACAAGAAACACATTTTGCGCGCGCAGAAATGCTTCGTGCAACACTTTAGCTCGTTTTTATATTATTCCTCATAGCTTCATAATAAGATCAACGTGATCACGTCGTGCATGTCTTCACCGCGTTCCTCGGATAAGTCGATATACAGACTGCACGCCATGCTTTTCATCTTTTCTTCGACACATCAAAAAAAAAAGCTCGCAAACGCAGGGCAAACTCTTGAGAATAATTAACTTCTCTCTCCGCAAAGGGCAAAGCGCTTTGCGCATAGATCGAGCCGTAAATATAGATAAAAGATCTGCGCGAGAAAGAGAAAGAGAGTGAACGGAGATAAAATAACGGCATCGACGAAATGGCGTGCGGGTGCTTCGGCGGGGGTAAAGACAAAACCGAGAACGCTGCCGGAGGCGCAAATTCTAACGATAACAAACGCGGGGGATCTTTTTCTTCTTCTCTCGGGAAAAAGAAAACATCCTTCGGTAGACAACAACAACGGGGGTCGTTAGAAGGCGGGAGCGAGGCGTTCCACGACGCGGACGATGGCATATCAGCGCCAGAATACGCGGTGAACGATAGAAACGAATCTTTTCAACCGTACGCGCACCACTTGCATCCGATTTTAGGCAACTTACAAGGCGATACTTCCATGAAAGGCGCTTCGATACCTCGATACGACACACCGGTTAACGAACCGTTGGTAGGGAAGCCATCGACGTGGTCTGGGAATCCTGGGAATTCGCATTCGTTCTCTCTTCGAGGGAAAAACTATAAAAGGGACCGGAAGAAGTTCAGCAGTCAATCATCGGCGTACGAGGTGAAACAACTATTAGTGTTTCGCTCGGAGAAGAAAGTGATGGACGTGCACGATAAGATATTCGGTGGAAAGGTTGGAGAATTGATCAGGGAGAGGGTACCGTCGGTATTGATTGTGAACGTGATGATTCCAGACTATCCTCCCGAAGGTGGCGTGTTTAGTAAATTGGCGAAAATACCTCCGGATGGGCAAGGTCATCAAGTGGCGATGGTGTGCACAATATCGGATTGGGCGAGAGAGGCATTTGAGAATACGAAAAATTGGAAGGATTTGCCTCCAGAGTTGAGCCTATTATTGAGATATATCGAGGGTGCGGATGGGAAGGATGGCTTCGATGGACCACCGCATCAGTGCGTGGCGAGACAGAAAACGAAAGTGGTAGTCATGGTGAAAGGTGGGCAGCACGAGTTGCCGTGGCCAGTGCGAATGGCACTTTCGAAAGGGAACGGGAAGCCATTCATGACGGATAGAACTGGTAATTTCACCAAAAGAGGGGGCTGCTTCGAAGTGGATATTGACGGACACGCGTTTAAACCATTGGCAACGAATTCGTTGAGGACGTGCCACGCGTACTTCAAGTATTTGATTTTAGATATTGGGGTGGTCGTCCAAGGAGAAAACGAAAAAGAACTACCTGAGAGACTGTTGACCTGTTTGAGAGTGAGTTATCCAGATTTAGAAGCCGTGACGGCAACGTTTGAGAACATCGAGCCGGAGTTAAAACAAAGAAAATGGATTGATTGGAATAAGTTGCGTTTAAATGAAATCGGCTCGTCGTTTAGATTGCTCCCACTTCCATCCCTGAAATCTTTATCTAAGAATCAGCCGAGCGCAGCTACCGTTTCACCAGCGAGTATAAGTGGAGGAGAACGACGATGAGTAATAATAATAATAAAATATATAAATGAGAATAATATGCAAGGTGTAATTACAACAGCAACGATAATTAATACTATCTACATTGTGCTCATTTGACGTCTATTCCAAGCAGATCCGCCCCTATCGCCTTCGTTTTTACCGTCCGATCGCGCTGAGGAGAAATCTTCGCTCGGCACAATCTCTGGAATGTCTTCACCATTCGCGAGCGCATCTAACCCAGCTCGGACATAATCCGATTTATCTTCTACGTTAAATAACAAATCCCAGTCTGTCACGGCAATGGGAAAGACTTTATATCCAGCCGCTTTCAATAAGTTACGCTTCAAATTCGTTTGACCAAGTGCGTGGCCTTTGACGTTGCGAGCGAAATGCGAAGGTCCGTCAACTTCGAGCACGACGCCGATGGATTCGAGCAAAACATCTACTCGATAGCCGGCAACAATAGCCTCTTCCTCGTACTTTTCACCCATGTACGAGAGAATAGCTGAAACGTCCCGTTGAAACCAAGAAATAACCGGAGGACGACGTTGTTCGGCCCATGCGTTGGAGCACTTTTCCATTAAAGCATCTGGGAGAGTCGCATTTGTATTCGCACTGGACGATGAAATCGCCACGGCTGTTTGATACAGTTGATTCAAGTCTCTACCCCGTATGCTGTTGTCTTCTGTGAACTTTTTGAGACCTTCTTGAGAGCACACGTGACTCCAAACAGTTTTTAAAATGTCCGAGTTCAATCCCACGTCATCGCGCAACGTCGCCAGGGACCAACTCAGCGTGCAAAGCTGACCGCCTTTCAATTTGCTCACTGTTTGTTGAGTCCCATCTTCGCCTTCGTTTGATCCCGGGGCATTTGAAGCCCATTTTGAAACTCCTTTGACGATTCCTTCACCGTCCATTTGTAAGTGAGCCGTGGCCCAGCACAACGTTGTGATTTTAAAGGGGTCAAATCCTTTCAGTCCTCCTTCCTCGGCATATTCGTTCAAGGCTGAAAACAAACCTTCGTTGGCGTGTCGACACGACGCCAACGCCCAAGCGACATTGGTGACGTCTTTTGGTTTCATCTCCATCACAGAACGCGCCGCTCGGTTCGACAATACTTCCATTTCTGCCGCATTTGCAGCTTCGCCGGAGACGACACCGAGTCCCCAAATTGCTTGGCAGACGGCTGACGTCTTGAACTCTTCGGAATTTTGACGCGCCGCGGCGACAGTTAAACCCACCAAGTGCGCGAATCGCGGGTCTCGTCTAATCCCCGCACGTTCAAATCTATCCATTTTAACGCTTTGAACTTTGTTTCCCAAAATTTGGAGCATTTTACCGGCAATATTTGGAGAGACGCGACGCAAACCTCCATTTTCGAAAACTTTCAAACATTCCTGAGGAAAGACGGCTTGTTTCGCTTCCGCTTGAATCACCTTCCACTCGTCGTAAGTCATCGTCCACTGGTCTTTCCAGTCTTTCGAGGAAACCATATCGGGCTCCCAGACGCCAGGTGCATCGACAGCCACGCCGCTTTCTTCGGAAGAAGAGGCTTCAAAGTCACCGATGGAGGATTCTGGTTTTACGTACTCGCCCGTTTCCTCGTCGAGGACCCACCCTCGAGAAATCGCCGTTCTAATCTTGTCCAGATCGCGACCGGCCCGAGAATACCTTCGCGGTTCGCGCTTTTCTTTCGATTTACCGTTCGCTTCTCTCGCTCTGCGAAATTGCATCGCTCGACGTTCGGTATCCTTCCTCGCATTTTCCATCCACTCATTCGGGTCTGGTTTATCAGCGCCGTCATCACCCGCCGCAGAAATGCGAAAAGTATGCGCGGTTTTCGTCCTCCTCGCGGATGATTTCGACGACGCGTTCGGCTTGGCGTCGTTACCATTCGCTCTGTTCTTGGCGATTCGAGCGTTCCAAGCGAGCGAGGAAGACAACGTCCTCGTCGTCGCACTGACGAAACTCCCCGACATGACGACGACGACGACGACGACTTTTTTCCCGACTTACTTCTTCGCTTGTTTCTTCTTCGCTTGCTGTTGCGCGCTGCCGCTGCTCGTCGTCGTCGTTCCCACTTTTTTCAACCCGCTCAAAAAGTCAAACCCTCTCCTCTTAAACTTCGCCGCCTGTCCCGTCGCGGCGCTTTTCGGTGCGATCCCCGTCCAAGCCGGATGCGTGTATTGGTCTTGCGACAGAAAGTATCGATCTTGGTGGTGTTTCACGGTCGACCACAACTGATAGGTTTGTCCTTGCGTGCCCACGTACTGAACTCTGCGAAGAAGGGGATGGATTTCTTTCCTGGCCATATATATATATATATATATGTATATATGTATATGTACCCTTCCGTGTGCTTTGCGCGCGTGTGTGTATATCCGCGCGCGTAAAACTTTTAAAGAAGAAGAAGACGAAGAACAGAGAGAGAGAATCTTGGGGAAAAGAACACAGAGAAGAGAGAGAAGAGTTGTCAAAAAAGAGAAGAGAGAGAGAGAGAAAACTTCGGAGACGACGACGAGCCAGCCGGCGGCGCTGATGAGTGAAAAAGAGCAAAAACAGCAGCGCGCCGGACAGAAAATTTTTTTTGGATCGATTTCGCCTTTTTTTTTGTCGTCGTCGTCCTCCTTCCGTTCGTGACAGTTATACATATAAATGCGTTTGGTTCATCTCCTCTCCGCCACGAAGATGTCGTCGTCTACTTCTGCTCGTTACTTTTCTTCTTCTTCTTCTTCTTCTCACCTGCTTTTGAGAAGAACGACGAGAACGAGAACGAGAACGAGAACGACGAGGCGGTTTTGGAGCGACATCGAAAAAAGCGACGGCGGTGATTTTGGTGGTGGTGACGACGGGAACGACTCTGAGAGAAGAAGAAAAATAATAACGAACCAAGGGGTGGTGACGAGACGCGCGACGCTGGGGAAACGCTTGACGTTTCTCGACGTCGCGGTCGTCGTCGACGAGAAGGACGACGACGACGACGACGACGACGACGATAAGAGCAATACTACTAAACGACAGGAGTATTATTACTTGAAAGTGCAAGAACCGAACGTTACGAAACGAATACGAGTAGGCGCGGTCGTTCGTTTTCGAGGGGAGGAATACGAACACGGCGGCGGGAGAGGCGAGAGAACGAAAGGGACGTACGTGGAGACGGAGAGCGTGCCAGAGCTGGTGAACATGGCGCCTGCTTCGATGGTTGTGAACGCGAGGAAGTTTTTGGCGGGCGATGGTGAACGTCGCGCTTCCTCCTCGCTTTCTTCTACCTCTTCTTCTTCTTCCGCGTCGTCTTCGTCTCGCGTCGCGTCTTCAACGAACGCCGCGACGTTGATATCGCCGTCGGTCTGTCGCACGTTCATACAAGGTGCGGAGTGCAACGACCCATTTTGTACGAAAAGGCATTACGCGGACGATGATTTGCTCGAAACGATGCGGCAAAGCAGAGCGAAAGCTTCGAAGAGAGGAAAGAGCTACGCCGCGCGGACGGCGTACGTTGAAGGCGAACAAGAAGCGCACGCGAAGAATAAGAAGAATAAAGCCGAAGCGGAACGTCTCTTCGCAACTTTTTTGTGTGATGAATTTCCTGAAGCTGAAACGTTCGTAGACGTCGCTGGCGGTTCAGGAACACTATCTTATGAGCTTAATGTGGAGAAATGGAAGACGGTTATTCTGTGGGAACCGAGATGCGTCGCGTTGACCAAGATACAAGCGAAGATTAAAAACGCCCGTCGTAGGGCGCTACAAAGCGTGGAGAGAAGAAAGAGTAGCGGTAATAGCGATAACGATAGCGATAACGATAGTAAACAAGGTAGCGATAATCTTAAGGAAACATCATCCGTTCAGAAGTGGATGCGATTAGAAAACTGGATGCTCGTCGCGAACGAGGAGGAAGAGGAAAGATTGAAACAACACGAGAAGAGAGTTTTAGCGTACACGAATCTCGGCGACGGCGAAGTAGATACTCCTGATTATCGGTCGTATTACGAAACGAAATACGATAAAAATCAAGAATTAGAAATCTTTCCGAAACGAGCGGTAAAGGTTCCTCCTCTTTTAGTAGAGGCTATCAAAGCAGAGAGCAGAGGTGGTGCGCAAGGAGAAGAAGAAGAAGACACGCGTTCGACGTTTGAGCACGTGAGAGAAGAATTTTGGGGCGTCAACGAGAGAACTCGACAAAAGCTAGAGTCTGCGGATGTCTTGGTTGGTTTACATTCGGATCAAGCCACCGAAAGCATCGTCGACGCCGCTCTCGAACTGAACAAATCCTTCGCCGTGGTCCCTTGCTGCGTCTTCCCGTCGATGTTTCCAGACCGACTCACGGAGGAAGGCGGCACGGTCACGACGCAGAAAGAGTTCGTCGATTACTTACTCCGAAAAGATAAAGACGTGAAAGTTACGTTTTTACCGTTCAAAGGCCGGAACGCCGTCGTGTACAAGAAAGTGTAGTCTATATTTGGTCTGCGTTTTAGATTGCGTGTATTTCTAGGTACTAATTCTGCGTGCGCATCTACATAAGATCTATATTTTGCTACGTTCGCGACTAACTTCTCCCTCTCCCTCTCTCTCTCTCTCGAGAATCACCCACCACCCTTCTTCTCCGTTGCGTTCACATTCACACTCGTCGTCGTCGACAACCCTTTCTTCACCCGCAGGCACACCTGATGCGTAAACCTTAAATCTTCCGCTATGTTTCGCAAACTCTCGTCCGCGTCCGCTAATTTCTCCATCGAATCTTTCGCGTTTTCTTTCGATTTCCGCGTAAACTCGTCCAGTTTCCCGCTCGCGTTTTGCAACTTTTGGACGATCGACAGTTGCGTTTTCGCGATCGACCCGAGCTCTGTCGGGGAGATAAAATTGGTCGAAAGCGTCTCCGTGAAGGAAGAAAAAGAAGAAGACGGAGAGGAAGAAGAGGTTGCGGCAACGACGGCACCATCATCATCGCCGCTGGGAGATGCACGTCTCGTCGTCGTCGCCGTCGCCGTCAATGCCTCTTCAGGGTTCGTCATTGTCTTTTTATGTGTGTAAGTGTGTAATCTGTGAAGAAAAAAACTGCGAAAAATCGTCACTCACACACTTTCGTATCAGAGACACACGACTCGTATATAAAATTATATTCATACGTACGTAATCAAATATGGGCGTCAAAGACATCATCGAGAGAGAATTCACGAACGCCACGCCGGAGGTGAGAAGAGCGAACGTGGAGTTGGTGCGCTCGGCGGCCATTTTTTTCGGCTCGGTCGTGTTTATGCGAGCGTTCGGAGAGTTGATGGCGATTTAGGTATTATTATTATTTAGAGAGAGATGAGAACTTTTTGCTACGCACACGCGACGGAAGAATACGCGCTATATATATATATTAATTTAGTCGAGAATGAGTTTTTATCGGGTCATCGTTTGCGCGTTGCATCTGTTGTATTCTTCTATCTATCTATCTGTTATACGCGTTGCACGAGAGCTATTTTAGAATTGATTTTTCTATCGGTGAACAAAAAAGAGAGAGAGTTATGCGAAGCGTTCTGTCAGTCGTCGTCCGAGGACGAGGCGTAATCGACGAGAGGCGCGCACGCGTTGTCTTCCTTGAGCTCCTTTTCGTCTTTTTTGTTTTCCTCGGCGTCGTCTTCCTCTCCTTCTTCCTCGTCGCTCTCTTTCTTCTCCTTCTTCTTCACGCGCACCAGTTTCACTTTCTTCCTCGGTTTTCGTCGGTTGGCGTCCTCTTCGTCGTCGCGGTCGCCGCCGTCTGCTCTTCTTCCTAAACCGATTTCCTCCTCCATCATCATGGCTTTTCTCTGCGTCACGAACGACCGCTGCTCTTCAATCTCTCTTCTTTTCTTGCTCACGGTTCCTCCTAAATTTCTCGGACACTCTCTCGTCTCGTGGTTTTCCGTGCATATTTTACACCTGGCGACGTTTGGACATTTCGAGCTCGAGTGTCCCCCTCTCTGCCCGCAGCGTTTACACACCGAACCGCGATAGTTCTGCCCGTGTTTCTTCTTCCTAGGAACCGCGCCGTTATTATTTCTATTATTATTGTTATTATTATGAGCGCAGTCTCTCTCCACGTGTCCGTTCTGTCCGCACTTCGCGCATATCCGAGGTTTCGAACAATCCTTCGCTTTGTGTCCGAGTTTGTTACACCGGTGACACGGTCCCTCGTACGAGAGCGGTTTCTCCATTCGCACTCCCGTGGCTATTTGTAACCCGTTATCATTATTAGTATTATTATTATTACCACTACCACCACCACCACTACCAGTGGGCACGCGGTTCGAGTACCTCGACGGTTTCGACATGCGTTGCGCGAGCGCAAAGCGTGTGCTTCTGTGTGATGAAAATCGAAAGAAACTTTTTTCCCCCACACGAGCCAAAAGAAAACTGCTCAAACTGCTCTCTTGCGTGCTCTCACTCAAAAATCCGGATTTTTTGCTTTTTTCGTGTGCGAGCCCTTTTCTTTTTCCTCCTCACAGAATACTCTAGTAGTAGTAATAGTGTGCGTGGTGCATAACAACATAAACACGCAACGACGACGACGACGAGAACATGCTCGACATTAACTTGCTGAGACCAGAGAAAGGCGGCGACCCGGTGCGTTTTACTTTTTTTGTATCTTTCTCCCCCCTATAGTGCGTTTTCTTTCGCGAAGATGATGATGATGATGATGAATAAAAAAGCGCCGACACGACCCCCGAGAAAAATCCGATTTTAGGAGAGAAGCTTTTTTTTTCCCTCTCTCTGAGGATGATGATGACTGACGAGAGCGTTCCATTCAATATCTCTATCTCTCTATCTCTCTTTTTATGCATGACAGGATATCGTGAGAGAGTCGCAAAAACGCCGGTACAAATCCGTGGAAATCGTCGACCAGTGCATCGAGAAAGATGCGCAGTGGCGCTCGGTCCGATTCGATCTCGATAAGTTGAACGCGGATTTTAACAAAGCGAACAAAGCGGTGGCGCTGAAGATGAAAGCCGGGGAGAAGGAAGAGGCGGAAAAGTTGATGCCGGAAGTGAAACGAGTGGACCAGTTGAGAAAAGATACCGTGGAATTGGAGAAGAAGTTGGAACAGGAAACGAACGAGTTGTTGTTGAAGATTGGGAATATCGTTCACGACTCGGTGCCGGTGAACGACGACGAGGAGTTTAACACGGTGCACGCGACGTGGGGGGAGAGAAGAATGGAAGAAGATTTACCGAATCACGTAGATTTGATTGGGATGTTGGATATTGCAGATACAGATAAAGGCGCAGATGTAGCTGGCGGGAGAGGGTATTATTTGAAAGGCGCCGGGGTGTTGTTGAACCAAGCGATGATTAACTACGCGTTGTCGTTTTTGGCCGCACGAGGACATTCTCCGCTAGCGACGCCGTTTTTCATGAGAAAGGATAGAATGGCAGAGTGCGCCCAGTTAGCCGATTTCGACGAGCAGTTGTACAAAGTGACCGGGGAGGGTGACGATAAGTATTTAATCGCGACGAGTGAACAAACGTGCTGCTCATATTTAAGAAAGTTGTGGTTGAACGAGAAAGACTTGCCTATTCGTTTGTCTGGGTACTCAACGTGTTTCAGAAAAGAAGTCGGGAGTCACGGAAGAGATACGCTGGGTATTTTTCGAGTTCACCAGTTCGAAAAGGTTGAACAATTCGTAGCCGTGACGCCAGAAGGCAACGCTTCGTGGGAAGAGATGGACAGATTGATTGGAAACGCGGAGGCTTTTTACCAATCTTTGAACATTCCGTATAACGTGGTGAACATAGTTTCCGGGGAATTGAACGACGCTGCAGCGAAGAAGTACGATTTAGAAGCGTGGTTTCCATCCTCTAGAACTCACCGAGAGTTGGTATCTTGCTCGAACTGCACGGATTACCAATCCAGACGATTGGAAATTCGTTACGGCGCGCCGCAGAAAGGCCCGGAAAAGACCAAGTCATACGTGCACTTACTGAATTCGACGTTGACTGCTACGGAGAGATCGCTGTGCTGTTTGTTGGAAAACTGGCAAACGCCGGACGGGTTCGTGGTACCTCCCGCGTTGCGCCCGTGGATGTGCGGCATCGAGTTCATTCCTTTCGTGAACAAGTTAGACAAGAAGAAACGTTTGGTAGCGGTTTCCCCGGCTCCGGCCCCGTTGTTTGGTGGCGCAGGTGGAGCGGACTCCGCGAATTCCTTAAGTGTTTTCGTCAACGCTGGCGAATGCGCTGGATCTATGGCATTGGAGTCGATTTTATCAAAGCTTCCGGACACCGCGGCTACGAAAAAATCCATCGCCGTCGACGTCACGGAAGAAGAGAAAGGATTGTTCCCAGACCCCGAAAACATTGTTGGTCCAGCTATGATCGAAGACGGTGATTTTGTGTTGACGTCAGCTACGGCTATCGCGAGATACCTCGCGAAGACGACGCAAGCGGCTAGTCTCGCTTTGTTACCAACCGCTGCGAAGGACAACGCCAAATGCGAAGCTCTCGTTGAACTGTTCCATCATACCAACATCGAAGAGGTTGTCGCGAGAGTCGAAAAAGCGTTGGAAGGCGCCAACGACTACTTGTGCGGAAGTACGTTTACGATTGCCGACGCTCTCTTAGCGGCTAAATTGAAGACGGCCAAGGCTTCGGTCTCGGCGAAAGCGGCACAGTGGATGACGCTTTCTTTGTAAAACGAAGAAGTAAAGGACGTTCCGCAACGACAACAAACAAGGATGAAAAGAATCTCTCTATATAAATATATCATTTGATGAATTGAATTGCAAACTACTAATACACTAACACTAATCTAATCTAATCTAATCACACCTGCGCCGGTCCTTCTATATTCTTGTGTTTCACCAACTCTTCCGCGAACTCTTTAAACTCCTCGCTGTGTTTGACCATGCACTGATGCAACGCCACGAACCTATCCGCGCAATCGCTCGCTCGCGTCTCTTCGTCCGCTTTCATGAAACACGTCAACGCCTGGTCGAACTCTTCTCTGCAGGACGTATCCCTCAACGGTTTCACGCACGGACACTCTAAAGCGACTTTTATTCTCTCCTCCACGGTAGGGAGGTGCGCTCCTTTTTCGATGGCTTCCGCCATGCCATCCAAGGGAGAAGAAGAAGAAGAAGAAGAAGAAGAAGCGCTGGTCGCTTTCTCCTCCTCTCGTTCGTTGGTGGCGTTCCTCGGAGACATGCTTAGGTAGTGGTGGTGATAATAATAATAGTAGTAGTAGTAATAGTAGTGTTCCTCGCGCACACCTCACTCCACCAACACAAAGGAGGAGAGAATGGGGAAAAAGTGATACACTCCAAAGCAGCAACAACAAAGCAGGAAAAAAAAGCGCTTCTGCTGCGCGCGAGCGAGCGCACGGAAAAGAGAGAACGGGAAGACGAATTGAGCGAGTTTTCTCTTCGCAGGGGAACTTACTGAAGGAGAGAAGGACGAGAGAAAAGCGCGAACGATGATAACGACCACGGGGAAGGTGCACTCTTCTTCTTCTTCTTCTTCTTCTTCTTCTTCTTCTGCGTTCTCCTTTAGGTGATTTCATAAAAGGAGCGCGCGCGCGATGGAGTCTTCTTCGTCTGATTCTCGAGCACCGCCGCGTCTGACGACGTTTTTGCGCGCACATTTTCGCGAAAGAAGTGGCGATAAGAAAGGTGACGATGTCGATCGATACTGGTACGCGAGCGATGTGGACGAAGCGTACGTGGCTCGTGCGAAACAAATGGGTGAAGAAGAAGGAGGTTTTAACAACGGAAGCGCGATGACGAAGACGACATCATCTTCATCATTTCGGCAAACCGCGAATAAAGCGACCAAGAACAGAGACTCGGCACTTTTAAAGTTATCTCAGGTAGCTTTGAAAACTTCATCGTCCTCGATTGAGGAAGTGGAAGAGGAGACGAGACTCGCGCTCGAGTCAGTGGCGGACGCTTCGATACAGTTGTTGCGTTTGGAGAACGACTTGATTTCTCCGGAGGAGCTTTTAGAGGCGCCGGCGGATTTGTATGCAGCTGTAGCAACAAATTGCGATGTAGATTGGAAATTAGAAACAGATTTAGAAGATGTAGTTGAGTATTCGAACGCGCCGGAATTGGAGAGAAAGAAGGTGCAAGCGAAAAGGAGGGGAAACGAGAGAGAAGCTTTCGCTTTTGTGAAAGCGCAACTAGGTGGCGCGTTGAGCGAGAGCGGTGAAGCCGTGCAGCGATGGAAAGATTTCTGGCAGAGCGCGAATGCGCTGAGAAGACGAGGCGGATCGATGGGTACGAGTAATACTGGAGGTGACTTGCGCGGTGCGACGGTGGAAGTTGGGAAGAAAAAAGAGTCCTATTACGGCGAGGATTTGTTTTTCGTGCCGCCGAAATTTTATGGCGCCAATGAATTCGAGACGAGCAGCCATCAAAAAGCATCAGGAGGTTTAGAATCTGCCATTTTATCGAGTATGACTCGCGGTTTAGATAGCGCGAATGCGTTCGCATCTTTAGAGCTCGAACGGTCTAGAACCCCTTCGTTCCACGAGTTGGACGCTTTAGGTAATGAGAGCGAGGCGTCAACTTCTCTTCAAGGCGGCTCGGGGTCAATTCTATCTTGGCTTCGCGAACAATGCGAAATATTCAGGGAAAACAATCAGAATTCAGACGCATTTGCAGGTTGGACGGATATTTGCGGAAATATATGTCGCGTATGTTTGAACAGCTCGAGCAGCGACGACCAGGTTGCATCCGAGTTGTTCGATTTACTCGGCGATGGTGGGTTTGATCTCGTCGCAAGCGTTTGTGAAAGACGAGGGCAGCTTGCTGATGCCATCAGACGACGTCTGCAAGCTTTAAAAGAAGCGTTTGATCCAGAAGAATCTGCTCAAGATGATTATGCAAAAAGTAGATCTGCCGTTTCCGTTCGATCAACGACGGACGTTGCGATGGAGAAAATCCGGAAGAAAGAAGAACGGAGGAATAAGCGACGCGCAGCTGGTGGTCACGGAGAGTATTTGTTAGAATGGTTCACTAACGATTCTGGACTTGGTTTTGGCGCATTCTGTGACGATTCTCTACCGTTACCGAACAGGAACGAAGCCGCGCCTGGAAGTGTGGATGATATCTTGAATAGTTTGCGCGGATTAGGTTTGGGAACTGATGGAGGCAAAAAAGCTCTGCCACCGGGAACAACGCGTAAAGTCTTGGAAGGCTACGAAGAAATTTACGTGCCTGCGCGTATCCCAGACGCCGTAGCAGACGGTGAGTTGCAAGTGTCGGTTTCGCATCTCCCAGTTTGGGCCCAAACCGCATTCAAAGGTATCCAGACGTTCAATCGTATCCAGTCTAAAATTTTTGAGTGTGCATATACGTCGAACGAGAATGTTCTCGTGTGTGCACCTACTGGGGCAGGGAAGACAAACATTGCCATGCTTTGCGCGATGCAAGAAATAGCTAAACACTTTGATGAAGAGAACAATTGCTTGCTCGAGCACGATGATTTCAAGATTGTTTACGTGGCTCCGATGAAGGCATTGGCGGCTGAAGTCACTCGGACGTTTCAGAAGCGACTCAACGACTTAGGTATGGTGTGTCGAGAACTTACCGGCGATACGCAACTTTCTAAGAGAGAATTAGAAGAAACGCACGTTATCGTTACGACGCCTGAGAAATGGGACGTCATCACGCGAAAGGGTGGCGAAGTTTCCGTGGCTTCAACTCTCAGACTCCTCATTATCGATGAAGTACACTTATTGAACGACGAGCGAGGACCGGTTATTGAAACGCTAGTTGCACGAACGCGTCGTCAAGTCGAGCAAACGCAATCGATGATTCGAATCGTCGGTTTGTCAGCAACCTTGCCCAATCCGAGGGATGTTGCGCGATTTTTAGGCGTCGCCGAAGGCAAAGGTTTGTTTGTGTTCGACCAATCATACAGACCGATCCCACTCACACAAGTTTTTATCGGCGTTTCAGAGACGAATGCGATGAAACGTCAGAACTTGACGGTACGAATAGCATTTAAGAAAGCGTGCGATGCACTTCGTAAGGGTAAGCAGGCCATGGTATTCGTGCATTCAAGAAAGGATACTGTAAAAACAGCTCGACAGTTGGCTGAAATAGCGGGAGAAGAAGGCGAACTCGAGTTGTTTGAGAACGACACGCACGAGGAGAAATCAATATTTGCTAGAGAAGTGTCGCGATCAAGAAACCAAGAGATGAAAGAATTATTCTTCAAAGGCTTTGGCTGCCACAACGCTGGCATGCTTCGAAAAGATCGGACGTTAGTTGAGCAAATGTTTGCTGCTGGTGTCATTAAAGTATTAGTGTGTACGGCAACCTTAGCGTGGGGTGTCAACTTACCCGCCCATCAAGTAATCATCAAGGGAACGCAGCTCTATGACGCGAGTGCGGGAGGATTTAAGGATCTCGGTGTTCTAGATGTACAGCAAATTTTCGGTAGAGCAGGTCGGCCGGGTTTTGATTCGAGTGGTGAAGGTGTCATTATCACCGAACATAAGAAGCTCACGAAATATGTCGCGATGTTGACGCACTCTACGCCAATCGAGTCCCAATTCATTGAGTGTCTGGCGGATAATTTAAATGCAGAAATTGTTTTAGGAACCGTGACGAATGTCCGCGAAGGAGCGCAGTGGTTAAGTTATTCGTACTTACATACGAGAATGGAGCAAAATCCACTTGGATATGCGTTGACTTGGGATGAAGTTCGCATGGATCCAGGCCTCATAGAACATCGGAGAAACTTGATTAAAACAGCAGCGAGAAAGCTACACAAGGCTAAGATGATTCGCTTCGACGAACAATCGGGCCAACTGTATCAAACCGAAGCTGGACGCATCGCGTCGCACTTTTACATCAAAGTTGCATCCATGGAACTGTTTGAAGAGATGATGAACCGACACATGTCCTTGCCAGAAGTCTTGCACGTCATCTCGCACTCCTCAGAGTTTGAAAATATTGCGCCGAGAGAAGATGAAATGCCAGAACTCGAGGCACTTCGAAGAAACCGACGCTCTGCCTGTCCGATTGAAATCAAAGGAGATATGAGTGATAAAGTCGCCAAGGTTAATTTACTGTTGCAAGTTTATGTTTCTCGGAAGCGATTGGAATCGTTTTCATTAGTTGCAGATTCGAGTTATATTTCTCAAAATGCGAGCAGAATATGTCGCGCTTTGTTTGAACTCATGCTAAAGCGTGGATGGCCATCGCTGGCGGAAACGCTGTTAACGCTTTCAAAAGCGGTCGATCGAAGATTATGGCCGCACCACTCACCGCTTCGTCAGTTTGAAAATACTCTGAAACCAGAGACAATTTATAAGCTCGAAGAGAAAGATGCCACCGTCGATCGATTGATCGACATGAGTGCAAAGGAAGTTGGTGATTTGTTACGACTCAATGCTGTAGTCGGAGCGCAAGTGAAACGCTGCGTCGAGCAACTCCCTCATGTCAACCTTGAAGCTGTAGTTCGACCAATAACACGTTCTGTGCTCCGAGTTTCTGCAACTCTAACGCCTGAGTTTATGTGGAGAGATGAAGTTCACGGACAAACGCAGCAATGGTTGATTTGGGTGGAAGATCCCGTGAATGAGCACATTTATCACACGGAAACTTTCACTTTGAGTAAAAAGCAATACAAAGAAGGCAGACTGACGTTGGCGTTCACCATTCCAATTTTCGATCCAAGACCGCCTCAATACTTTTTAAGGGCGACGCATTTGTATTGGTTGGGATGCGAATCGTTTTTAGAACTCGATTTAGAGGACATTGTTTTGCCGACGGAACCGCCTCCAAACACAGAGTTACTCGATTTGGATCCGCTTCCAAGGTCCGCTCTCAATAATCCGACGTACGAATCGCTCTATGTAAACAAGTTTACACACTTTAACGCGATTCAAACGCAAGCGTTCCACACTTTGTACCATACGAACCACAACGTTCTATTGGGAGCACCTACCGGTTCGGGGAAGACCATATCATCGGAACTTACGATTCTTAAAATGTTTCGAGATGAACCACCTGGGAGTAAAGTTGTCTACATCGCGCCTTTGAAAGCGCTCGTTCGCGAGCGCGTGGACGATTGGAAGAAGCATTTCTGCCCAACCGTGAATAAGAAGATGGTGGAACTTACTGGCGATTATACACCGGATTTACGCGCGTTACTACGTGCGGATATCATAGTTGCGACTCCTGAAAAATGGGACGGTATTTCTCGAAATTGGCAGTCTCGATCTTATGTAAGTAAAGTCAAGCTCGTCGTTATTGACGAGATTCATCTTTTAGGTGCCGATAGAGGACCAATTTTGGAAGCTATTGTGTCTAGAATGAATTATATTTCTGCACGAACGAAATCGAAAATTCGTATTGTTGGATTATCGACAGCTTTGGCAAATGCGCGAGATTTAGGGGACTGGCTTGGCATCGAGAATGACAAAGGTTTGTTCAATTTCCGACCGTCTGTTCGTCCAGTACCTCTCGAATGCCATATTCAAGGTTTTCCGGGAAAGTTCTATTGTCCTCGCATGCTTTCAATGAATAAACCCACGTATGCGGCGATTCGGACGCACTCGCCTCTGAAACCGGCGTTGGTATTTGTCTCATCGCGGAGACAAACGAGATTGACGGCGCTCGATTTGATTGCCTACGCAGCTGCTGACGAGAATCCGAATGCTTTCGTGCATTGCGATAGTCAAGAATTGGAAGAAAGAATCGCGAAGATTCAAGATCCAGCTTTGAAGCATACCTTACAATTTGGGATCGGTTTGCACCATGCTGGTCTGTCACCGGAAGATCGAGGCATCGCAGAGCAGTTATTTGCAGAGTGTAAAATTCAGGTATTGGTATCCACATCTACTCTGGCTTGGGGGGTGAACTTACCGGCGCATTTGGTTGTCATTAAAGGAACGGAGTTTTATGATGGAAAAACCAAACGTTACCAAGACTTTCCAATTACTGACGTTTTGCAGATGATGGGGAGAGCTGGACGTCCGCAGTTTGATAAAAGTGGCTGTTGCGTCGTTCTCGTACACGAACCGAAGAAGAATTTTTACAAAAAGTTTTTGTATGAACCATTTCCAGTCGAATCGTGCTTTAATGAATGTTTGGAGGATCATTTCAACGCCGAGGTTGTTGGCGGAGCAATAAAATCGAAGCAAGATGCTGTAGATTACCTAACGTGGACATATTTCTTCCGTCGCGCCATGAAAAATCCAACGTATTATAACCTCGAGGATACGAATCACGAAACCGTGAACGCATATCTTTCGGAAATGGTTGAAACCACCATGGATACGCTCGCTAATGCGAAATGTCTTGCTATTAACGACGATGATGATTCTATTAAGCCTTTAATGCTCGGCAGAATTGCGAGTTTCTATTACCTGAATTTTAAAACTATGGCTGTTTTCTCCAAACGTTTGAAGAAATCTAACACGTTAGAAGATGTCTTAACAATTTTGTGCGATGTTGCAGAATACGATGAAATTCCGGTGCGACATAACGAAGATAAGTTAAACTCGGATTTAGCGATAAATGTTCTCAAAGCTGGCGGATATCGAGTCGACCGACGAGCGTATGACGATCCACACGTCAAGGCTTCGTTACTCTTCCAGGCGCACTTTCTACGACTTCCTTTACCGATGTCGGATTACCATACGGATACCAAGTCTGTACTCGACCAGTCGCAAAGAATTTTGCAAGCGATGACGGAAATAGTGAGCGAAGCTGGATGGTTATCGACGGCGTTATCGATTATGAACCTATCGCAAATGATTATTCAAGGGCTCTCCATCTACGACAACTCCTTACTACTCTTGCCAAAAATTAGCGAAGTGGAAGTTTCCAAATTGGAACGCTTTTCAAAGATAACGTGTCTTCCGCAGCTCGTGTTTCTGGCTGTTCACCGCAAGACTGCGTTCTTTGAAGCGATGTCAAAGTGTGGTCTCTCGAAATCAAAAAGTGAGGCGATTTTTCAGGTCTGTGCAAACCTCCCGCTGTTGGACGTGAAAGCCACTTTAGTGGAGGATAAAGTGAACTGCAGCGATGGTCGTCGAAACGTATCCATAAAAGTATCGCTGAAACGCTCTGGTAAGAAAACGGGACGTAAAACCGCGCCAAGGGCGTACGCGCCGCGATTTCCGAAACAGAAGGATGAAGGTTGGTGGATCGTGTTAGGGGAAAAGAGGAACACAGGTGAACTCGTGGCAATGCGCCGAGCTCAGTTTGCAGATACCTTTGAAGCAGTTTTAAAGATTGATAACTTTCCACGAGGCATGAATGTTGCTGATATCACGGTATTTATTATGTCAGACACATACATTGGATTAGATCAAGAAGCATCAGTAGGTAATACTGATGACAAACGGTTTTTATCTTCAACTGCTATTGCGGATCGTCACAGATTTTTCGAAGAACGTGATTCCGATTCTGAACCAGAAGGAAACTTTTGGCAGGATGAAGAGGAGCTTTCGGATGAAGACATTCCGGATTTTTAGCGAAACAGGATTAGTCACATTTAGTATTTAGTAGTACTCATTGTTAGCGTGTTGAATTTCATGTTATGTTAGCATGTCATAATTTTCTATTCGTTTGCAATCGCCTCGAGGTTTATTCCTTCTCCTCTTCCTCCTCCTCCTCCTACTCCTCCTCCTTCTTCGTTCTTCTTCTCGAAAGCTTCTGCTCCGTCCAGCAACTTTTCGAGTACAGTTTTCACTCTTTTCGGGAGTAAGTTCACGTCGCTTATTGTTTTTGAGGTATCGAATGGTTCGCGATATGCGTGCTCCGGTTTTGCCGGGACAAAAGAGGAGCCGGTTTCCATAAACACCATGGATATGAGTAACGACTCGAAATCGAAATCGTCTTCGTCCTCGATAAAGAATCGAACGCCGGTCTCTTGAGTTGTCGGAGTCTCGACCCATTTTGCAAGTGCGAACCTGTTATCTTGGCGCAAGTTCTTCTTGTATTCTCTCTCTTCTTGATCCGGCGAAGGCTTTGCGAAGCAAATCATCAATACGCGACATTTTTCGCCCCTTGAGTTTATGCTTTCGTCGTCTAAAGACCACGCGCACTCTTCGGGAACGATTGCTTGCCAGTTCTTGCACAACTCTTCGTGCCCTCCCGTTTTCCACCAGAAATGACGGATGGTATCGATTTCATTCGTCACGCGAACGCGAACGGAGCGTTTCGTAATATCCACGCGAACGTCTTCCTCGTCGATCCAAAATGGAAGTTCAAATTCCATGATGACTTCAGTATTTGATTCGTGCAAAGTATACGGTAGTTGCATGCAACGCGCGTAGTCCGGATCACCGTCAAAGCACTGTTTGATGTCTTCTCCCATGTTGCGTTTTGGAATAGAGAGCACAAAAAATCTTTTATCTTCTGTTTGCATGGTTTGCACCGGAAACTCGTGTGACGGATGAAATGCGATCTGTCTTTCAACTACCGGAGGCGAGTCTTCGCTCTGAACCAATAGCACTTGTCCTCTGAATTCCATGTGCAGCTCCTTGTCTTTATAGCCAGTCGGTAACATGATCGCGATGTATACGTGACGCGTCGTCTGTGCCCACATATAATATCTCGCCAAACGCATATCGAACACCCTCGTGTGATCCCGTTTCCTCGCGCTGTTGTAAATCTCCGCCGCATGTTCTTTGAACTCGCGTATCTCTTTCAAAGATCCTGGATCTCTAAAGTTTGGATCTTCCAGCTCGTACCTCCTCGCGTCTTCTTTTTTCTTCTCCTCCAGCTGTTTCTTTGCCAAATCCACCTTCAAACGATCGCTCTGCGTCACGGGCCAGTGCAAACCAAACTCTCCTTTCCAGTGTTGCTTGCGCTCACAAAAATCGCAATAATACAGCGAGCACATGCACACTCTCGTAGACGGCCTTCCACACACCTCGCACAACACCACCAACTGCGTGCTCGCGTCAGTCTCTAATCCCAAGCGAGCGATGTCGTCCAAAAGTAAATCCTCGCCTCCGACCGCTCTTTGCGTCACGCCAGGTATGTACCGATATTGCGTCACGTGTTGTAACTTGTCGTACTGCTCGCGTTTCTTTGGACAGGACAACGTCTCGAACGCTTTTTGCACCTTATCGAACGTTTCGCTGCAACCACCTTTGTCCGGATGATGCTCGCGCGCTTTTTGCCGATACGCCACCTTAATCTCCTTCGGAGTCGCGTTTCTAGGAATAGACAACACTCGATAGTGTAAATCCCCTTTGATATCTTTCACCGTTTTCCAGGGATCGCCTTCTCGCAGTTTTTCCTGCCATGCGAACGTTTCCTCGTTGTCGTGGGGACGGTGATCAAAATATTCCTCGTCATCGCGAGAGGACGAGTGCTCGTTGAAGGATACCATCTGCTAGCCCTTCACGATAACGCGCGTGCGTGCGTGTGAGTGTGCTTTCGGTGTGCTCTCTCGCGCGCGCGTGCGGAAGAAGAAGACGTTTCTTTTGCTTTTCCCGCGATTTTAAATTCAGGCGTTTTTTTTTTTCTTT
>Ga0181598_1001287_pt1 | contig 24414 bp, 19 predicted proteins | sample 041ome_4_FD_153295 | JGI IMG/M metagenome (GOLD analysis project Ga0181598, IMG submission 153295) | Coastal salt marsh microbial communities from the Groves Creek Marsh, Skidaway Island, Georgia - 041404US metaG (spades assembly) | ecosystem: Environmental > Aquatic > Marine > Intertidal zone >... | reverse complement strand
TGCTGATGGTGGTGCTTCTGACAAGCTCGGTAACATTCTCCGAAAATGGACGAATTTCGGGCTTTCCGTAAAGATCGGCCCGACGGAAAAGAAAACCCGTGTTTGGTTCTGCTGGCTTTAGGGTAAGGGTAACCTCCTCACCTGTGTGGAGAGACTTCCCCTTGATGGATCTCTCGTGCAGTATGGTCCTTTGATTTACAGCCATTTAGAAGAATATTTCTTAATCGATCCCTCTCTGGGTGTAAAGGGTGAAGCAAGTCGACCATCTTATTCAGTTCTTGTAATGAGAAGTGCATTTACATAAAAAAAACTATCTATGCCATTGCCCTTCAAAAAAAGATTCAAGAGAGAGTATCGTAAAATGATCGACCGCATGGTTCGTTCCCATGCCCTACATACTCTTGGACTTCGACTCGTCTATTTTGTCTGCTTTGTGGTCTCAGTTATCCTCGCCACGCTGCTCTATCTGCAAAAGTAGAACAGAATTACCTTCGCTTTCCTAGGGAAAAATAACCGTATCCAAAGAGGTACCCTTTAGGAGAACTTCCCGCCACTTTTTCAATAGATCCTTTTTTTGATCATCCTGATATTTCGAGTTTTCCAGAAAATCAGTTAACCTAAGGTAACCATTTTTGCGGAGATAATCCCCGAATCGCTTGTTCGAATGGTCAAAACCAAGCAGGCATTTAACCAAGTCCTGTGCCTCTGGCAGAAAAGTCATTTGATTGGAAGTTTGCAACCTCGCTTTTTTTGCCAGAAGCAGTGCTTCCGCCTCCTTATATTTTTCTAGTTGCAGCGGCAGAAAATTATAACCCAGGGAAACCTGTTTTATACGGGGAAGCTTGTAGACCGGCGATGGGTCCACAATGATATTTCTGGATAACCCAGCTGACTGCAGATTGTTTAATGTAGAGAGATCTGAAAGGTCCAGCAGTAGGTTTGAATGCAGATCAACCGATCTTAAGGAATTGAGGTTTCGCAAGGGACGGAGATCACATATTTGATTTTCAGAAAGATTAAGACGCAATAAGTTGTACAAATTCTGAATGCCATCCAATGAATAGATGCGATTGTTAGCTAATGCCAACTGCCGGAGACTGTCGAACTCGCCAAGATCACGAATTTCTTCGATCTGGTTCCCCGATAACAGGAGAGTATTAAGTTGAGGGAGATTTCCCAGCGAGTCTATGCTGGTGATCCGGTTGTTATACAAGTGTAAGTTGGATAATTTCTCGAGATTCTGAATTTCCTGCAAGGGATCAGAATCCCTTTTCCCATTCCCACTGATATCCCGAAACTCTTCACCTGTATCAAATTTCTTATTGCGGTTGCCGTCGGTGTAGCTTTCGGGTCTGCCGAGCTGATTATTTTGGGCAAATAAATTGACCAGATTTTTCAGTTGCCCCACCCCTTCCAGATCAAGCAAAGCATTTTCCGAAACATCCAAATGCACCAAACTGGTAAAATGATTTATGCCTTTGAGCCCAAGCAAGCGATTGCGGGCAAGATTAAGTTCACGAATAACCCGGCGTCCACCCTTGAGCTTGCGAGATAACTCAGATAGTTCAAGCGTCAACTGGGTACGTTGTTCCCCAGCAAGCCCGGAATCATCCAATTTCAATTTGAGCTCGGCAACACGGCTCTGGACATCCTTGCCTGCGAGTGGAACAAGGGTATCGAGATTCGCTAGGCGGTTGCCGGAAATGTCCAACTTGATGAGATTTTTCAGGTCTGAAAGAGGACGGAAATCCTCAATCAAATTATCACGCAAAACTAAGGTCTTGAGCGATATAGCATGCTCCAATCCACGAAGGTCACGAATCCCCCGATCGTTAGCCTCGAGGAATTCCAACTTTTCCTGAATTAAACCTACAGTAAGATCTCTTTCATTTACCCCAATGGAATAAGCAATCGCTCTTTGTAATGCGGGATCCGGAATGTGCACTTCTCCAGCCACCTCAACATAATGGACCAAGCTGAGGATTCCCAGAAAAAGGGAGAATCTTATTTTCTGAAAAGATGGATGCATCTAGCTTTTAAAATCGGCGGAAACAAGGGTTGCTTTAATGAGTCAGCGTAACCTTACAATAAGATCCTTGGATTCCACCGACTCACCTACCTGGGCAAGAATTTCATCCACAGTACCATCTGCAGAAGCGTAGAGTGTGGTTTGCATCTTCATGGCTTCCAGAACCGCAATTTTATCTCCTTTTTTCACGGGCTTCCCAACACTGGTAGCGATACTGCTGATCATCGCAGGTATGGGAGCGGCCACATGCAAGGGGTTTGCCGGGTCTGCTTTTTCACGGGCCTTCGCATCGCCCTTGACCGATTTATCCTCCACCAGGGTGGTTCTGGCTTTTCCATTGAGTTCAAAAGTGAGGGATCGAATTCCTTTTTCATCAGCTTCCCCTACATTAAGAAGTTTAATGAACAAGGTTTTGCCCTCTTCGATCTCAATGGATATTTCTTCTCCCACGGATAATCCATGGAAATAGGATGTGGTCGGCAGAACCGATACATCTCCATATTTTGAACGGAATGCCAAGTAGTCCTGGAAAACCTGTGGATACATCAGGTGAGCAAACAAATCATCCTCCGTTGCTTTTCTACCAATTTTCTTTTGCAGGCTGGAAAATTCCTTCTTCAGATCAATCTTTGGGGCGGAAGCACCGGGACGGCCACGCATCGGCTTACGCTTACCGAGAACCACTTTTTGGACCGCTTTGGGCCAACCTCCCATCGGTTGCCCTAGATTACCGGACAGTAAATCGATGACCGATTCAGGGAATCCAGTCTCTGGTGGCAGATTGACCATATCCTCGGGCTTCACTCCCTTGGTGATCAAGAAAATGGCTAAATCTCCAACACATTTACTACTGGGAGTAACCTTTACAATATCACCAAGCAATTGGTTAACCTCCTGGTAAGTTTTGACCACATCGGGCCAGCGTTTCCCCAGACCTAAGGCAGTGGCTTGCTCGCGGAGATTGGTGTATTGCCCGCCAGGCATTTGATGATGAAAAACCTCGGCACTTCCAAAGGGAGGAGAGGAATCAAATGGTGCATAATACTGACGAACCGCTTCCCAATAGATGGATAATTCATTCAGAGCGACCACATCCAAGCCAGTTGATCGTGGTGCATTGCGCAAGGCATGTGCAATCGAATTAAGGTTGGGCTGACTGGTGCAACCGGACATGGAAGAGACCGCCAGGTCAACCACATCCACTCCCGCCTCCGATGCCTTGAGGACAGATGCGGAAGCGATTCCACTGGAGTCATGGGTATGGAAGTGAATCGGTAGAGAAACTTCATCCCGCAAGGCCTTAACCAAACGATTTACCGCGGTTGGGTGGCACAAACCAGCCATATCCTTGATGGCAATGATATGGGCTCCCATTTTCTCCAACTCCTTGGCGAGATCCACATAGTATTTGAGCACATATTTCTCTTCCTTAGGGTCAGTAAAGTCGCCGGTATAACAAAGAGCAGCTTCACAGAGTGATTTGGTCCGTTCATTGACCGTCTCCATCGCAACCTTAAGATTGGGTAGATAATTCAGGGAATCAAAAATACGGAATACATCCATTCCTGCCTCGGAAGAGTGAATCACAAATTCCCGGACCACATTATCAGGATAGTTGGCATACCCTACCCCGTTGGACCCACGCAGAAGCATCTGGAAAAGAATATTGGGGATACGCTCACGCAACTTTCTCAACCTTTCGTAAGGAGACTCTCCCAAAAAGCGCATACAGGTATCGTAAGTAGCTCCTCCCCACATTTCCAAGCTGAACAAACTAGGCAGGCGGCGGGAGATAAAATCTGCGACCGCAAGCATGTCGTAAGTACGCATACGGGCAGCAAAGAGAGACTGATGAGCATCGCGCAAGGTGGTATCGGTTACCATCAAAGGTTTTTGATCGCGCAACCATTTCGAAAATTTCACCGCTCCCTCAGAGAGTAACAAATCTCTAGTACCTCTCGGAGGAGCCTGCTTAGGATCATATTCAGGAACGATCAGAGGCAAAGGGTTTTTAACTCTTTCGCGTCCTTTTACCTGAGGGTTTCCATTGACCACAATCTCTCCCAAATAATTAAGCAAACGGGAAGCCCGGTCCCTTCTCGCTTTGAAGCGGAAAAGTTCCGGTGTGACATCGATCATTTTTGTGGAGGCACGACCTTCCACAAATTCCTTATGGGAAATTACATTTTCTAGAAAAGGAATATTGGTCTTAACTCCACGGATACGCATCTCTCGTAAAGCACGATGCATCCGGTCCAGTGCCTGATTCAGGTTGGGACCGGAAGTGGTAATTTTAACGAGCAATGAATCATAAAAGGGGGTGATAATGGATCCTGTATCCCCCATGGCCCCATCCAAGCGGACCCCAAACCCGGCAGAAGAACGATAGCTCAAAATTTTACCGTAATCCGGAGTAAATCCTTTCTCGGGATCCTCCGTGGTGACCCGGCACTGCACCGCACATCCGTTTCGGGGAATATCCTTCTGCTGAGGAATCCCAATTTTTTTGCCGTGCAGGGCCTGGTTCATTGCCACCAAAATCTGTGAGCGTACAATATCAATTCCAGTGATCTGCTCAGTGACTGTATGCTCCACCTGAATCCGGGGATTCATCTCAATGAAGAACCATTCATTAGTGTCCTGATCCAGGAGAAATTCGACGGTACCTGCATTGTCGTAACCAATTTTCTCAGCGAGCTGGACCCCAGCATCGCAAAGTTCTTTAACTACCTTATCGGGCAAACCAATGGAAGGAGCAACCTCCACAACTTTCTGATATCTGCGTTGGACTGAGCAGTCACGCTCATGAAGATGAACCACATTGCCCTTACGGTCTCCGAGGATCTGAACCTCAAGATGTTTTGCCCGACCCACATAGCGTTCCAAAAAGACAGCTGAGTTACCAAAAGCTCGTTCAGCTTCTCCCTGAGCCTCCTCCAACATGGGCTTGAGGTCTTTTTCATCCATGACCACACGCATGCCCCGCCCACCTCCGCCAAAAGCAGCCTTAATGATCAAGGGGAATCCGATCTTTCTACCCCACTTAAGGGCTTCAGCCGGCTTGGATACTGGATTGGGAGTAGCGGGCAAAGTAGGCACACCAGCCTCGTCAGCAGCTTTCTTCGCTGCAACTTTATCCCCCATCCGTTGAATCAGTTCCGGGCGTGGGCCGATAAAGGTTATGCCAGCCTCATCACAGGCTTGAGCAAAAGTTGGGTTTTCCGAAAGAAACCCATACCCAGGGTGAATCATGTCCACACCCTTTTCTTTCGCCAAAGTGATAATCGAATCAATATCGAGATAAGCAGCTACCGGACCTTTGCCCTTTCCCACCAGGTAAGCTTCATCCGCTTTGAAACGATGCACGCCAAAGCGGTCTTCTTCGGCATAAATGGCAACGGTTCGTAAGTTCAGTTCGGTTGCAGAGCGAAAAATTCGTACAGCGATTTCGCTTCGGTTTGCAACAAGTAGCTTCTTCATATTTTAATATCGGGGTTTTACGGGGGAAACACTTCAGAAATGGCCCGAATTGCTCTCTTCTTCAATGTCAAAATGGAACATGGGCAAATCTGCCCAAAATTAAGAGATCAAATTTTAGAAATTATTGTTCCATTAAAGCAATGCTCCAAAGGACTGATCTATCCATTGCAAAAAATAATCCTTCAGTAAAAAGAAATACAAAAGAGCAGCCATCGCCAAAAAAGGTCCAAACGGAACTTCCACTCCCCAGCCCAAAGAATCCTCTTTAGTACGCTTTTTCAATTTTGACCAGATTAAGGGAGGAATCAGAAAAACCGTGCCCAGAGAGGCACCTCCAAAGATACAAAAAAGAGCTCCTTCCCATCCACAAAAGGCCCCCACACACCCCAGCAATTTGATATCTCCCTCGCCCAGAGCATCTCTACCCAGACAGCGGGTAGCCAAGGCTCCAATCCAATAAAGAAGTCCCGCCCCGATCAACACACCCTGCAGGCTGTCCAGCAAACCAAGTAAGGAACCCATCGAGGATGCGTCGAGGGAGTACCCATGAAGAGACGGGAAGCATACCGACAAAAAAACGCCAGCGATGGCACCTCCCATACTAAAACGGTCCGGGATAATCATTGTCTCCGCATCAATCACAACCACCGCGGTCATAATCCAAGTAAAAAAACAACCAGTCATGAGATATTCGACTTGTTGATGATTCGAGAAATCCCAGAAAATCCAGGCGTAGGACATTCCCAAAAATAGTTCCACCAGTAGGTAACGGACGGAAATTTTTCCCTCACAGCACTTGGCTTTTCCCATCAGGAAAATCCATCCCAAAACAGGAATATTCAGGAAAAAGGGAATTGTTTTCTGACAGGCAGGACAACGAGACGGTGGTCTTACCAACGAAATACCAACGGGAATGCGCGAGGCACATACATTTAAGAAACTGCCAAGGCAGGCTCCCACAACCAGTCCTAAGCAAGCCGTATATTCTGGAAACAAAAGAAGTTCTTTCACAAAATAGAGGCGGGAAACAGTTTCATAGCAGCCTCTTCCATCGAGGAGATAGGAACATTTGTAACAGACCAAATCTCCAAGGATTTTGCCGCCTGCCCAACCAACATACCCAAACCATTTACATGCGGAAGACCGAGGGAATTCGCCTCCTCCAGCAAAGGTGTCTGTGGTGGATTATATATCATATCGTAAACGAAAATATTTTTTCGATTTTTCGGCAAGGAAAGCGGAGCGGGATCAGCAGGACTTAATCCCAATGAAGTTGCATTCACGACAAGTAGCTTTTGAGAGGAATCAAAAAAAGCATCTACCTGTTCTTCAGTAATGATTTCGGGCAACTGGGAAAATCCTTTATCCTTGAGGATGTTGACCAACTCCTCCGCTCTCTCCACCGAGCGGTTCATTAGCCCGACCTTAGAGGAGCCCATGGACAATGCCTGAACAATCGCCGCTCTCGATGCTCCTCCTGCCCCAAGCACCAGCACTTCACACTCAGATAGATCCACAGAGAAAGCCTTCTTCACTGCTCTCTCTAATCCCACACCATCCGTATTATAGCCCTTCCAGCATTCATTCTCCCAGTTCAAGGTATTCACCGCACCGATCAGGGCTGCTCCCTCATCAATTTGCTCAATCATGGGAAGGACTTCCACTTTATGAGGAATGGTGAGGTTTAAACCGCGATAACCCAGTTCTGCTAAAGAAACTAGTGCCGACTGCAAACGGGCAATCGGAACCTCAATCTTATCATACCTCCAATTGCTGAATTTTGCGTCAGTCTCAGCCATATCACTCAAAGCGGACTGATGCAGCTGTGGGCTGATAGAGTGCTTGATTGGACAGCCCAAAACGGCCAATCCCACTGAATTTTCAGGCAGGGGAACTAATTCATCAAGAAACAGAGGCAGATCAAGCATTGGGTGCTTCCTGCTGTATCCGCTCAAATTCGTTCACAAATGAGAGAAATAGTTTCGAACGAACATCATCACCTGATTTGGCATACTGCCCGACAAGGTTTCTGCATCCGCGTGCAAGAGACTCTGAAACAGTGACGGGCAAAAGATAGGACCCCGCGTTTTCCAAAGGCACATCGCCGAGATAAATCTCCATCTGCTCTAAATCTATCAAACGACCACCTGACCAGCAATCGATGTAAAAAGGATGCTTTTCCTCGAAGCAACCCACCAAAAATCGTCCCGGTGCACCGATTGGCTCCAAATCAAAACCGATTCGTCTGGCGACGAGGATGTAAATAATACAAAGGACAATAGGGAGGCCCTGACGAGTATCCAACACCCGGTGGAGAATGCTATTATCCGGATGATCGAAATTCTGCCCAGCACCGCGAAATTCGAATTCATGAAAAATAACCCGGTTCAGGATGGCACAGGTCTGACGCACTCGGGACGGAGTGACCATAAGTTCACGCACACGGTCGGCCATTTGATCCAGAAGCATGGCGTAGTCGTGGCTCTTAAAATGGGGATACACCACCCGGTCCAAAAGAAACCAACCCGTTTCCATTTCATACCTCATCGACCGGATAAACCTGAGGAAATCCCCGGGACCATCCACCCAACCGAGACAATCAATAATTTCCTGGGCATGCTTGGCGAGATACGGGTCCTTTCCCTGGGAAATCCGCATCAAAAAAGGATGAGTCTGATCTTGGTTTTTGGAAAAGTGCTCCAATAAGCCTTGGCGAACGACCACAGAATCATCATCGAGCAAGGGAATAAGTGCATTCAATCGCTCTTCAGTCTGATCGCATCCGTCTTTCATCTTTTGCATAATCTCGCGCTTCTACGTTAATTGGGCAAGTCTAGGTTGGCCCCAAGGTAGAATCCCTTAATCACGGGTCCCAAAAAGTGCAGATCCAACACGGATCATGGTGCTACCCTCCGCAATCGCACTTTCGAGATCGTCCGACATTCCCATGGAAAGATGTTGAAGGGATAAATGATGAGAATTCTGTAAACTATCCCGTAAATTTGCCAACCGCTGAAAACAAGATTGAGCGACCTGAGGATCTTCGGGAGCGAATGGAGCGATGGTCATTAAACCCTCAATTTTTAAACATGGGGACTCCAGTACCTGATCCAGGGCATCAGCGACCTCACCTTCTCTGAATCCATATTTGGCAGGATCATCCCCGGCATTAACCTGGAGGAAAATGTAACATTTCTGCCTCGTTTTTTCTGCCACGATCTGCAATTTTTTGATTAGTTTAGCGGAATCGACCGTCTGAATCCGGGCGAAATTCCCCACAACCTGATTGATTTTGTTGCTCTGCAAATGCCCAATCAAATCCCACTTCACTCCGCTGATCTGTTCTTGTTTGGCCCGAGCCTCCTGCACCCGGTTCTCCCCCACTCTTTCGATGCCTGCAGACTGACAGTGTGCCACCGCATCCACCGGCCAGTTTTTAGTAACCGGGAGTAAGCATACATCTTCTTGGCTCCTTCCATATCGATCACAAGCAAGGGCAATTCTTTCCTGTATCTTTTCAAGATTTTCCAAAAACAAAGCTCTACTGATCATAAGTAATTCTTGTGATTAAAGTTTTTTTCATTAGAAGAAGTTATACACAGTTTTTATGCACATTCAAAATTTCAAAACATTTTGTGATTTGGTGGAAACCCAAAGTTTTTCCAAGGCTGCCAAGCTTAATGAAGTTACCCAGTCCGCTGTTAGTCAGCAACTAAAAGCGATGGAATCTCATTACCAAATGCTCATCATTGACCGGAATCAGAAAAAATTCCGTCTCACCCCCCAAGGCAATGCCTTATACGACACTTTCAAACAAATTCTTACCTTATATGACCGCTTAAATTGCGAGATTCAGGAAATGCGCAATGTGGTCAGTGGAACCATACAAATATCCACCGTAAACAGCATAGGGTTGCATGTGCTTCCCAATTACTTGAAATCATTCATCAAGGAATTTCCCTCGGTTAATGCCCGGGTTGAGTACCGCCGAGCCAATTTGGTTTATGAGGATGTCCTCCATGGAAGTGCCGATATTGGACTGGTTGCTTTTCCCGAACCCAATAAAGAGCTTTTCATTACTCCCTTTGCCAACGACGAACTGATTGTGGCACTCAGTCCAGATCATCCCTTCAATCAAAAGAGTATGATAAAACTCAAAGACCTGCAGGGCATCGAGTTTATTGCCTTTGAGAAAGATATTCCAACCCGAAAAGCAACGGATAAGATATTAGCGGATGCTGGGGTTGATGTTTCGATTGTGATGGAGTTTGACAATGTGGAAACAGTGAAACGGGCGATCGAAATCAATGCTGGCATTGCCATCCTGCCTGCCAGTACGGTGGTCAACGAAGTCGAACGAAAACAGTTGGTCAGTTACAAACTTGAAGGTGGCATTCACAACCGTCCCCTAGCAATTATACATAAAGACAACCGCCTACTTACCCCGGCGCTTCGTTCCTTTATCGACTTACTCAAGGACGGACCTGACGGGGATAAGTAATATTACCTTAATTTACCTTTAATCTCCAGCGGAGGATTCGCTTTCACAAGGGTGGCGGTGAAACTGCCCACCACCACTTTACTGCTTACTTTTACCGGTATCCTGCGATCGTCATTGCTATACCAAACTTTCAGTAATCCGTCCGGACTTTTATTGAAGACCCCACCAAGGTTTTCCATCGCGGGTACTGTTTCAATCACTGAAATTTTACCAACCGGCAGGCTCGTCATTTTTGAGCTTCCCGAACGAACCAAGACTTGGCGAAACTTTTTCCCATCACACACCGGCAGTTCTTTTGTGGAATCAGGCTCTATCGGGTGAACCCGGAAATAGTAAGCAATGGACAGAGGATCGAAGCAGGGACCAGGAATAGAAAGAACCTGTGGAGTACTGCCATTTAAAACATAGCGGCATTCCCCTTTCTCATAGTCGTAGTCTACCTGAATCTCCCGGCGTGTGCTGCCTTCCCGCTGCGACTTGGTGTAGGAGAGAGTGCGACTGAAGGATGAATCCAACAGACTGGTGATAGAGGTGCGAACCTTGTAAAAGGTATCCGCAAATGAATTGGTGCGTACGGAAAAATCCACGAGGAATGACTTATTTCCCTCCACGCTCTCATTCTGGCTAACCTCCATCGTCGCATAGCCAACGGGAAAAAAACCCCATTTCATTTCATACTCCAATCGCTCCCCAGATACAAAAGGTAATGAGGTTTCCGCATTTGCCACCAGGAACAAAAGGAAGAGGAACGCTCCCAGCGGAGCCAGTAACTTAGCTCGCATTATGAAACCTGAACAGAATCAAGTTTCCATATATCATTGGCATATTCGGAAATGGTTCGGTCTGATGAAAACTTCCCGGAACCAGCAACATTACGGATAGCCATGGCCGACCAATTTTCCTGATCCTTGTAAGCCTGACTGACTTTTTCCTGAGAATCCACATAGGCCCGGTAATCAGCCAGCACAAAGAATGGATCCCCCCAGTCAAGTAAGCCCTTGGTCAGATCAACTGTCTGGGTACCATGACCGGGAGAGAAGAAATCCGAGGACAACCAATCCAGCACTGCTTTTAGTTCATGGTCAGTTTCATAGTAGGAAAAGGGATCATATCCTCCGGTTTTTAACTCCTCGATTCCCTCCACAGTTTTTCCAAATATAAAAATATTCTCATCGCCCACCTCTTCAAGAATTTCAACATTGGCTCCATCAAGTGTGCCAATCGTAAGAGCTCCATTCAGGGCAAACTTCATGTTGCCCGTACCGGATGCTTCCTTGCCTGCGGTGGAAATTTGCTCCGACAAATCGGAGGCAGGTATCATTCTTTCAGCCACCGACACTCCGTAATTTGGCCAGAAGATAACTTTTAATTTATCTTTGATCCTTGAGTCTGAATTAATTTTAGCCGCCACCAAATTGATCGCATGAATAATCACTTTAGCCATATGATAGCCCGGTGCGGCTTTGGCTCCAAAGAGAAAGACCCGCGAGGGAATGTCTAGGTCTGGGTCATGGAGCAACCGGCGATAAAGAGTAAGAATGTGCAACAGATTAAGGTGCTGCCTTTTGTACTCATGCAGTCTTTTTATCTGAGCATCAAAAATCGCTTCCGGACTAACCTGAAGCCCGAGGCGGCATTCAATCATGCCAGTTAAAATCTCTTTGTTTTGCATTTTGATATCACGAAAATTTTTCCGGAAGGAATCATCCTCGGCAAATTTCGATAGCTTGCTCAAATCAGATGACTGGGTGACCCACTGATCCCCAATGGCTTTGGAAACCAGTCCCGAGAGTTTCGGATTACATCCAACCAGCCATCTTCTTGGGGTGATCCCGTTGGTCTTGTTATTGAATCTTTTGGGGTAGATTTCCGCAAAATCTCGGAGCAATCTTTGCTGGAGGAGTTCCGTATGCAAAGCCGCCACACCGTTCACAGAATGGCTGCCAACCACAGAAAGGTGAGCCATTCTGATCTGCCCATCTGCCACAATTGCCATTCGATGGAGTCGGTCAGCATCATTCGGAGCGAAGGCTTTTACTTCTTCCTCAATAAATCTGCGGTTTACTTCCAGCACAAGATCATAGTGGCGGGGCAAAACCTTGGCGAAAAGACCCTCACTCCAGGTTTCCAGCGCCTCAGGCAGAAGCGTATGATTGGTGTAGGCAAAGGTTTTTCTAACCAAGGACCAAGCCTGATTCCAGGGCATCTGTTCAATGTCCACCAAAATACGAAGAAGTTCCAAAATCGCCACTGCTGGGTGAGTGTCATTAAGCTGAACCACCACCTTATCAGTGAACTCATCCCATCCATCGTGATTCCGGCGATAACGGGCGATCATGTCCTGCAGCGAGCAGGATACAAAAAAGTACTGCTGAACCAAGCGGAGTTCCTTTCCATTCTCAGTCTCATCATTTGGATAAAGAACTTTGGAAATGGTTTCCACCATCGCTTTTTCACGAACCGCTTCGACATAGCCTCCCTGGTTAAACACATCCAAATCAAACTCTTCAGAGGCCTTGGACTCCCATAAACGAAGGAAGTTAACTGTATTGGTATTGTAGCCAACAATGGCAATGTCGAAAGGAATACCATCAACCACTTTGGTTTTTACCCACTTGGGTCGGTAATCCCCCCGGTCGTCATAATCGTGCTCCACATGTCCATAGAGCTGGACTTTCTGCATGAACTGAGGACGGGCAATTTCCCAAGGGTTGCCAAATCTTCTCCAGTCATCAGGCTTTTCAATTTGCTTACCATTTTCAAATTCCTGTTTAAACAATCCGTATTGGTAATGGATACCATAACCAATAGCAGGCAGATCCAGGGTTGCCATTGAATCCAGAAAACAGGCGGCCAATCTGCCCAATCCACCGTTACCGAGCCCCATATCATGCTCCTCATTCATTAACTCAGAGAGATCAAATCCTAAATCAGCCAAGGCCTCTTTTAGTTCATCCCTAATACCAAGATTGCAAATATTGGACTCAAGTAAACGCCCCATTAAGTATTCCAGGCTCAAGTAATGTACTCGTCGGACATCCTTTTCCAAATGAGTTTTCTGGGTGCGGATATACTTTTCCATAATCTGCTCGCGAACAGCGAGGCAGGCAGCTGTCCAAACTTCCTGGGCAGACACATTTTCTAACTGGCGGGCAAGCGTGAGCCGAAGTTGATGTAAAATCGAGCTTTTCAGGTCGGGAAACTCTTTGGCTATCTCAGCAGGTGATGGAGTTGGAGTCATGGTTTGAATCTTGGTCATAATAAGGAATTAAAATTGGAAAACGCAATTCCTGTGCCAGCCATCCTGTCGGGATGCCAAATGTTCAAATTTGATCGGCAGAAAAGTGCTTAGTTTGCGGAAAATTTATAAACGGAGATATGGGAGTAGGTCTCGCCAGGATTAAGAATACATGATTGCCAGCCATCCTCACCCTGATGGTTGGGACTATCCGGAAAAACCTGCGGCTCTAGGCAGAGCCCTGATCGATGGGGGTAGGATTTACCCGACATCCCCTGCAGGGTTCCATCGAGATAATTCCCAGTATAAAACTGTACTCCAGGCTGATTGGTAAAAAGCTCCAATTTCCGACCAGAATCAGGATCTTTTAAGACCGCAGTGGGAGCAAGTTCCTCACTGGATGGAAGAACCACCCAGGTATGATCATACCCTTTACCGGCAAGTAATTGAGGATGCTCCTGGTCGATTCGAGCCCCTATTTCAGTGGAACTTCTGAAATCAAAAGGAGTACTGATCACCCGCTCGATACCGCTAGGGATACCTGTGTCATCGGTGGCCACATAATGAGTCGAAGGCAGGGTTAAGTGGTGATCCAGGATGGTCGCATCGCCCTCCCCTGCGAGATTAAAATAGGTATGGTTGGTCAAATTAACCACGGTTGCCTTATCTGTTTTTGCCTCGATCTCTATTCTTAATTCGTTCTGCGCAGACAGGAAGAAAGTTGCCGTCACATCAAGGTTAGCAGGGTAGCCTTCCTCCCCGTCCACACTGCGGTAACTAAAGGATACCCCCAAATCATTCTGAAGGATTTTCCCGACCCATAATCTTTTGTCAAAGCCTTGCTCACCACCGTGCAAATGGTTGGGGCCATTGTTCTTGGCTAATTGGTAGGAGTTTTCTCCGATCGAAAATTTGCCAGCTTTTATCCGATTGGCGTAGCGACCTGCGATGCAGCCAAAATAAGGGCTCTTATCAATGTAATCTTGAAGGTTATTAAAACCGAGGGAAACATTTCCAAGCTGGCCCTCCCGGTCAGGAACGATAATGTCCCGCACTGTTGCTCCATAGTCCAGTACACTTACCTCCACACCATTTTCATTAATCATACGGTACTCGTTGACCACTCGACCGTCGGCAAGTGTACCAAACTTTCTTTTCGAGATTGTCATTTTTGTGGATACCGATGGGGAATTATCCTGATCTAAACCTAAGGTATCCTTACTTTTATTGTAAGTCGATTTTGACTTTTCAACGAGGTAAGACCAGCTCTGTTTCGCTTTGCTTTGAGTCTTTTGTCCAATCTCTCTGGGAGAGCAGGAAAAGAGGAGAAAAAAGAGAGTGGAAAGGGTGATAAAACAACACAGATTCTTCATGGGACTTGGACATTGATTCAAAGGTTTGCGATACTAAATTCTTAGCGGATGGTGGCAATCATAGTTTACGCCTAAAACGATTCTCAAAATCACGTTTGGGAATCTCATAATAAGTAGGTCTTCCCTTAGGGCACACATATGGTTTTCTGCATGCGAGCAATTGAGTCGTCAGCCTGATGATGTCTTCATCCGAAAAATCATCTTTTTGCTCATGCTGAAAATTTGCCTGGGTTTGGAGAGCCTCCCGCACCAAGGCCTCAAACTTCGCTTCCTGCCGGTTATCCCTGGCCAGATCGAGAAAATCCCGTATGAAACCAGAGGCGAGTCCGGGCTCAATCCAGGTTGGACATGCCTCGAGGCGGTAGAAATTTCGCCCAAATTCTTCCATTACAAATCCAAGTTTTTGCAGTCGTTCTAAATTGGACTCCAAATTTTTTCGGTCAACCCTATCCAGTTCAAGAGGCTCTGAGAGAAGCAGGGTCTGAAATGATGCGGTACTGGAATCACGCAAGGTATCTTCGAGCTGTTCAAGTCGGATTCTTTCGTACGCAGCCCGAAGGTGTAGAGCGACCACCCCTTGGGGTGCGGAAAACAGGACGAGGTCCCCATGTGCCCGGTCGATCAAACGCCAGCTTGCCGAGGGATCAGACCTCGCACCCACAGAATTGGATTTAAGTAATTCTCTAGCATTTTCTTGAGCAGGAGAAGAGTCTGCAGGGGGACTGATCTTCCTTTCAGTCTGAATTAACTCCCTAGGTGCAGGTTTAGGATGTTGCTCAAACTGCGTTTCCTTGAGGCCGTAAACCTCCAAGGCTCGAGGATCGATTTCCGGAACCATCTTGCCGGCTTCTTTATCAAAAACTTGGACTGGCTCAGTAGCGACCATCTCTCCACCCTTAAAGGACTGATTGTGCTGTAAAACCGCATGGATCAGGAAGGACCTCACTTTGGGCTCCTCCCGGAAACGTACCTCTCTTTTTGCTGGATGAATATTGACATCAACCGAAGCGGGATTGATTTCGAGAAAAAGAATCGCAGGAGGAAACCTACCCTTAGGGATATAGGTGTAAAATCCTTCCATCAATGCGTAGGAAATGGTCTTGCTGTCCACAGGGCGGCGGTTCACAAAAAAAATCATTTCCTTACGCGTCGGCCTACTTTGGCCAGGTTTACCGAGCAATCCTTTGAGAGTACACTCTCCCTCTTCCGCCGAAAAAGGAGCGAGGGATTCGGCCAAACCACACCCGAAAATCTCCCTCACCCTACCCTCCACATTATCAGAAGCCGGGGAGCGAAAAATAGTCCTGCCACCTTCCATCAAAGAAAAGGTGACCGAAGGATGAGCAAGTGCATAAAGCTTGGCCATATGAATCAAATGAGCGGATTCTGTGACCTCTGTCTTAAGAAACTTCCTTCTACCCGGAACAGAATTGAATAAATGAGCCACCTCAATCCTTGTTCCTGCCGGCATACCACATTCCTTCACATGAATAATTTTCCCGCCATTGACTAAAATTTCACATCCCTCGCTACTTTTCTGGGAACGCGTCCGTAAAGTAAACCGGCTCACACTGGAAATCGATGGTAATGCCTCCCCTCTGAAACCAAAACTCTGGATACTATTCAGGTCCGATGCTTTGCGAATTTTACTGGTTGCGTGGCGCTCGATACTCAGAAGTGCCTGATCCTGGCTCATCCCCGTGCCATCATCCTCGACCCGAAGATAGGATTTCCCACCATTACGGAACTCGATTTCAATCTTAGTAGCTCCGGCATCCAGGCTATTTTCCACTAATTCTTTAAGCACGGCTACTGGTCTTTCCACAACTTCACCGGCTGCAATCTGATTGGCAACTTGGTCAGAAAGAATTCGTATCTCTGGCATCCCCTTCTTTCGTAAGGTTCCCAAGGCTCATCGACAATGGGAAATTATGCACAATCAGGTTCTGGCTTGGGCTCCGTTCAATATTTTGTCATAAGCATCTCTTTTCTCCTAATGCCGAACCAATTGTCAGAACAGCACAGTCCCTACCTAAAATCACATGGAGACCAACCAGTTAACTGGATGCCATGGGGACTGGAGGCTCTGGCCATTGCTCAAAAAGAGGACAAACCCATCCTCCTTTCCATTGGATATTCATCCTGTCACTGGTGCAACCGAATGTCTGAGGAAAATTATCAGGACTCCTTTGTGGCCTCGATTATGAACCGCCATTTTATCTGCATAAAAGTGGATCGGGAGGAACGCCCTGACATCGATCAAATGTTCATGGAAGCGGTACGAATGTTCAATCAATCTGCGGGGTGGCCCCTTCATGCTTTCTGCATGCCTGATGGAACACCGTTTTGGGGCGGCACTTTTTTCCCTAAGGAGGATACAGGACAAGGGATTGCTCCGTGGCCTCAGGTTCTGATGAGAATTGCGGAGCATTACCGCAAAGCTAAGCATGAACTAGCCGAAAATGCCAAGCATGCCACCGCCAACTTAGAGAACAGCAATCATGCAAATCTGGCAAATCCAGCGGATTGGACACGACTTCATTTACTGAATGCTGCTGAAAAAATTTGCTCCCTGCACGATGATGAGCACGGAGGCTTTACACCAGCCCCCAAATTCACTTCTCCGATGAAAATTGATTTTCTTCTCGCAATCGCGGAAGCAGAAGCAATCCGGAGACGGCCAGCACTGGATTCGCGAATTGCTCAATGCGTGAATACCACCCTTGAAAATATGGCTCACCGGGCTATATATGATCCACTTGAAGGAGGATTTTTTCGCTATGCTTTGGATAGCGAGTGGAATTCTCCACACTTTGAGAAAATGCTCTCAGATAATGCTCTGCTCGTTACCACTTTTTCCAAAGCTTTCCGAAAATTCAAGAATCCCGCCTACCAAAGAATTGTTTCCCAAATTTTATCATGGAAGGAAAACAACCTTCTGCAAGAGGATGGAGGATACTCATGCTCCCTATCCGCCCATGCGGATGGAGTTGAGGGAGGATACTATCTGTGGACCCTGGAAGAATTGTGTGAGTCCCTTGGGCAAAGCCAGGGCGAACAATTTGCTCAACGGCTATCTCCTATTGGGGCCAGTAAAAATGAAGCCTATTTGCCAAGGAGATTTATAAACGACAGCGAATGGTCAGAAAGGCATCAGGACGAGATATGCAAAATTTTGGCAGAAACAAGAAAGCAGCGACCCTGTCCCCAACCGGACACTAAGAGGTTGCTTACCGACCATGCCCTCTTGGCTCGTGCTTTGGTTGATGCCGGCATCGCGTTTTCTGAACCAGATTGGATACACCGTGCTGCGGGAATCCTCGAATGGATAGAGAAAAAATTTACTAAAAACGAAAAACAACTTGCTGGCATACTATTCACGGATGGCGCCTTAAGTGAATCCGCGTATTTGGAAGATTACGCCTTTTTGGCGGAAGCCCTACTTTCCCTTACTACGGTCAGCGAAGCCTTTGGTTTGGGAAATGCCGAGAAATGGATCAAGTCTGCAGAGAAATGGACGGATCTTATTGTGACGAAATTTAAGGATGTTCAGATTGCGGGCTACTACACCAGCCCTTCAGATCACCCCCATCCAGCCCCGGTAAGGAAAAAGTTTTGGTTCGATAATGCACTTCCGGCTGGAAATTCCTCGCTAATGAGAGTTTTTCACACGCTGAGTATTCTTGGAAAGAACAGACAAAGGTGGGAGAAAGAATACCAAGAGGCAATTGGTGCGTATGTTAAAGCAAGTAAACAGTCCCCGGATGCAGTTGGACATGCTCTTACCGCCATAACCGAGGCAGAAACCGGAATTGTATCAATAAGGGGAGACCAATCATTTATTGAAGCAAATGCCAGTTCTTTTTCGGCTTACCCACACCGACCAGTATTCTTACATGTTGGTGAAGAAAAATCCCTGCAAATAAATGGCAATCAAACCGAAGTTTCTGGTGCCAGCGAAGATTGGATACCTTTCCTGTACAAATAAATCAGTCTTTATTGGACTTAGGAAGCAGCTTGCTTAAGGACCTGCCATCCTCCTGAACCACTTTTTCGGCAATCTGTTTAATATCGTAAGCTTTTCCATGAAGTGATTGGTGAGCTACCTGAATGGCGGTGCGAATGAGTTTGGAATCTGTTTTTACCCGCTGTCCGGTCTTCGAAAGAATTCTCTCAATTCCATCCAAAAGAAATAAATCATCTTCGGTCAGAGTGATGGTACGGACAATTCGTTTGGGTAGATTATCATTATTTGAAGTCATGTTTAATAATATTATCTGCAAGAATACTAATAACAAGTAAAAGCACTAACTAGTTAAACAATATTGGTGATATGTTTCGTCTGAACTTGGGCCAAATTAGTTAGTTTCTGTTAATGCAGTTGAGATCTTCGAAAGATCTTCTGAGGCGCTCCACAAAGTAATTTTCACCACTTCGTAACCAAACTCGTGGGTCATAATATTTTTTGTTGGGTTTATCATCTCCCTCAGGATTACCCAACTGAGCCTGCAAAAAATCTTTATTCTCTTTATAGTACGCATGCACACCGTCCCAGAAAGCCCACTGCATATCGGTATCGAGATTCATTTTCACTACACCATATCCAATCGCTTCCCGAATTTGTTCACGCGAAGATCCAGATCCTCCGTGGAAAACAAAGTCGATAGGTTTACCGGACAAACCATGCTTTTCTTTCACAAATTCCTGAGAATTTTTCAGAATGATTGGAGTAAGTTCAACATTGCCGGGCTTGTATACTCCGTGAACATTTCCAAAAGCAGCAGCCACAGTAAATCGGTGGCTTACCGAAGAAAGGACTTCATAAGCCTGATTGACTTCTTCTGGCTGGGTATAAAGACGGGCACTGTCGATATCAGTATTATCCACTCCATCCTCTTCCCCTCCCGTTACTCCAAGCTCTATTTCAATGGTCATGTCCATCTTGTTCATCCGTTCAAAGTATTCCTTGCAGGTGGACAAGTTGTCTTCAATAGGTTCTTCGGAAAGGTCGAGCATGTGAGAACTGTAAAGAGATTTGCCTACGCGTTGGTAAAACTTTTCACTGGCCTCAAGCATCCCATCGATCCAGGGAAGCAACTTTCTGGCGGCATGATCGGTATGAAGAATAACCGGCACATCGTAAGCTTCTGCCATCGCGTGAACATGCATCGCCCCAGAAACAGATCCTGCCACAGCACCACTTTGGTTATCGTTATTCAAACTTTTACCAGCAAAAAATTGGCCGCCCCCATTGGAGAACTGAACCATAACTGGCGAATTAACTGCTGCTGCTGTCTCAATCACGGCATTGACTGTGTGACTGTTGACCACATTTACGGCTGGCAAAGCATATTCATTTTCTTTGGCATCGTTAAAAATGGCTTGTACGGCGTCTCCGGTAGCTACTCCTCCTGGAAATTTTTTGCTCATAATAATAAGGGAATAATGGTTGGTAAGTTATAGTGTGAATGTTGTCCCTTTGATCATGGCAAAGGGGTAAAAAAGGGTAATCGTCTCCTATCGAAGTAAATCCTCTATGTTTTCAGAGCCAAGAGCTTTTTCAACTTCATCTAGTTTAATAAAAGTAGTACGGGTATGGGGAAGTTTGTATCTCTTAAAAACTCCCTTATCTAATAGATAGTAGAGTTTACGCTGGGAAATCCGAAGTACTTTCGCAGCCTCGGTAATTCTTAAAATTTTTGGGGCAGGAGGCTTGCGAATCTCTTTCATGGAGTCCTCCTGAGTAAGCATGGAATTCTCCAGTTTCTCCATTCTATCTTCCATAGCTGCCAGTCGATCCTTGATCTCAGTCATCACCAGAAAAATAACCTCTGCCTCGATTCCCTCACGCTCCTTAACCCCGAGCTCGCGCTCCTTTTCGTTTCGAAAACTCAGGGCATCGATGCGGGATTTAAAATATTTACGAAACCTCTTCTTACGGTAAGTCCATGAAATGCAATGCGGGGAAGCACGATCCTTGGCAACAGTGTAGGAAACTTTCATGAAATTCTAATTGATTGGTGGGAATTGATGGAGTAAGTCATTTGTTTTAAAGAAAGCCGAGATGAGCGACAAGAATTTTCCCGATGTTATCCGTGAGATCCATGAACAGGACAACCGTTATGGAAAAGGTGCTTATTATTTTATCCGTGAAGCGCTTGATCATACCCTCAAAAATATGCAAAAAAACAAGCAGGGGAAAGGGGGTCATGTATCTGGCATCCAGTTGCTCGAAGGGATCAGGGATTATGCATTGGACAGGTTTGGTCCCATGACCCTCACGATGATGGATCATTGGAATATACAAAAATGTAGGGATTTTGGGGAAATTGTTTTCAACTTGGTGGATCATGGGATTCTCGGGAGAACTGAAAATGATTCACTGGAAGATTTCGAACAGGGATACGACTTTATCCAGGCATTCCGGGATCCTTTTCTTCCGAGCAAACGGAAACCACCGCCTCCTGAATTAAATTAACCAATTTCCGCTGGTATACTAACTTCCCCCAAATACACGGTAGAGGAAATACACCAGAGCTAAAATTCCCAGAATCTGGTATACAGACCGTATTCCGTTTTTCGATTTAGCAGTTCCAAAAAGCCCAGACTTGTAAAAAGTGTCTTCAGAAACATCATCAGAATCAGTTCTATTTTGAGAAGAACAAACCGGGCATCTCTCTCCATCCGAGGAGTGCCACTCAAAATCGCATACTAGACAATTTTTAAATTTATGCTCCATCGGTTGAAGAAAGCGAAAACGATTTTCTCTTGCACTCTTTCAAAATAAACCAAAAAAGTTCAAGTGTTCAATCCAACATTGTCCCGTGAAAATTTGTCCATCAATGCGATTCCTTAGCTTCGCGATCGTGTCCTTTTTTGTGCCGATCATTGGATTCGCTTCTGTTCTTAAGTACGAACTCTCCTTCATCCAATCGAAAGCACTTGAGGGGGATCCCTATTTTCAAGGCACACTCGCTCTTTTCTACAAATATGGCGAAAAGGGCTTGCCCATTGATCTCGGAGAAGCGGAGAGATGGGCCAAACTGGCGGCGGAAAAAGATGGAGGTATAGGAATGGCCGTTCTTGCTTCCATTGAATTAGAAAAAGGAAGGACAGAAAGGGGCCAATTTCTATATGATGAAGCTTATCTTCATTCCAACATTCGTGAATTGGCCAAATCCAAAGATCCTATTGCCCAGTTTTGCATTGGTCTGATGGAAATGGATAACCCTCCCCGCAACATAGAAAAAGGAATCCGCAGTCTCGAGCGAGCTGCGGACCAGGGACTAGCTACTGCTCAAGCCACTCTGGGAATGATTTACTTTACTGGGATCGGGGCACCCCGTGACCCGCAGGAAGCACTCAAATGGTGCTCATTGGCTTCTCGTCAGAATTTACCTCTGGGGATGTTTTACCTTGGTATGGCCTACTCTGCCGGAGATGGAATTCCCAAAAATAATGATTTTTCCAATCGTTGGATTGGAAGTGCCGCAGAACGTGGGTTAATGATGGCTCAGCTTACTTTGGGGATGAAACTTGCCCTTGGTGATGGCATTGAGCGAAATCTTGACCTTGGAGTTCAATGGCTCAGACAGGCAGCCAATCGTGGATCTGCGGAGGCACAATTGCAATTACGCAGATTTGAGAATCTTCTGGTCCGCTCTCCTTCCCGGCAATCTTCCATCGATGCCATGCAACGACAATCCATCGCCAAGATGGCTGAAAAAGCCACATTGCCTAAAAACGAGGACATTAAGACCAAAGAAGCGAGTGAACCCGAAATAAAGAGATTGCCTGAAGTCTCGCTCAAGGAAGAAGTTACTGTTTCCGATAATCTGATCGTTTTTAGTGAACAAAAACCAGCAAATCCTTCGTCCAATTTGCCTGTTCCGAAAAGAAATGAATTACAATCAATCAGGCAAAAAGGGTTGGAAGAATACAAGGTTCAAAATTTCCCAAAGGCCAAAAAACATTTTCTTCAGGCATCCAAGTTGAATGATCCTGTTGCACTCAGGTATTTAGGAATTATGCATTTTCTGGGGCAAGGCGTGGATCTTGATTATCCCAAAGCGATTGAATGGCTTTCCCAGGCAAAATACTTTGGGGATCAAGAGGCTGACAGATACCTCAAAATTGCAAAAACCTTCTCGCAATAACCAGCTTAGTCTTACACTCAGGGGCTTGAAGAGGAGGAGACTAAATCTTCAGATTTTGCTTAATGGATGACACCGCCTTTTCGACATTCTCCCGATGACCAAATGCACTGAGGCGGAAGAAGCCTTCCCCTGCCGGACCAAATCCTGAACCTGGAGTACCGACTACATGGCACTCGTTCAATAATTTGTCGAAAAATTCCCACGAAGTCAGACCATGAGGAGTCTTCAACCAAACATAAGGTGCATTGCCGCCTCCGTATGTAGTGATGTCACGTGACTTCAGACCCTCGTTAATGATTCTGGCATTCTCTAAGTAGAATGCAACCTGAGCATCTGTTTGCTCACGACCTTTGGGAGACAATGCGGCAATACCGCCCGCCTGAACGATATTCGAAGCACCATTAAAGAAAGTATTCTGTCGGCGGGTCCATAGGGCATGAACTTTTCCTGCATCTGAATCCTCAGTTACCAAGGCCTTGGGCACGATGGTCCAGGCCAAACGGACTCCGGTAAATCCTGCGGTCTTGGAAAAACTGTTCATCTCAATCGCACAGGTCTCCGCTCCCTCAATTTCATAAATGGAACGGGGAAGATCTGGATCGGTGATGAAGGCGGCATAGGCGGAATCAAAAAGAATGACCGCTTTGTTCTCATTGGCATAGTCAACAAAAGTTTTTAATTGCTCCTTCGTGGCAACAGCACCGGTTGGATTATTGGGACTGCAAATGTAAATCACATCCACTTTGCTTGTGGGAAGCTCAGGGAAAAATCCATTCTCCTCCGTGCAGGGCATGTACACAAGTCCCTCATATCCAGCTTCGGTTGATTTGCCGGTACGCCCAGCAATTACATTACTGTCCACATAGACCGGATAGGCAGGATCCTGCACTGCGATTACGCAGTCCTCCGAAAAAATTCCCTGAATATTAGCGGAATCAGATTTCGCACCATCGGAGACAAAGAATTCGGATGGATCAAGCTTCACACCACGCTCGGCATACAAATCTGCGAGCCCCTGACGTAAGGGAAGCACACCCTCGGATGGACCATACCCGGAGTATGTCTGCTCATTACCGAGGTTTTTAACTCCCTGGTGAAGACCGTCCAGCACAGCTGATACAATTGGTTCAGTGGTATCCCCGATCCCAAGGCGTAAGACCTGAGTTCCAGAATTTGCTTCCAAAAAGGCGTTTGTGCGGCGGGCAATCTCTGGGAAAAGATAGCCCGCAGCAAGTTTGTCGTAGTTGCTATTGATTCGTGCCATAAGGTCATTTTCAATAAACGAAAATCAGGTGAGAGAAAAGCGGGTAATCGATAATTTTTCGGAATCAGTGGATTTCCTCATCCCGCTTGCCAACTCCATGGGCATGAGGTATGAATTTATCCTTTTTATTTAGTACCCATGAAACGGACTCACGATTGCAACGAATTACGCCCTGAAAACGCCGGATCTTCCGCCAACCTCATTGGTTGGATTGATTCCCTGCGCGACCACGGAGGGGTATTCTTTCTCGACCTGCGCGACCGTGAGGGAAAAACACAGGTGGTTCTGGACCCTGAGAACGCCACCCTCTCCGCCCTTTTTCCTAAGCTCAAACCAGAAAGTGTGATCGAAGTATCCGGCGAGGTGCGGGCCC
>Ga0181598_1001271_pt1 | contig 24584 bp, 10 predicted proteins | sample 041ome_4_FD_153295 | JGI IMG/M metagenome (GOLD analysis project Ga0181598, IMG submission 153295) | Coastal salt marsh microbial communities from the Groves Creek Marsh, Skidaway Island, Georgia - 041404US metaG (spades assembly) | ecosystem: Environmental > Aquatic > Marine > Intertidal zone >... | reverse complement strand
GCGGCGCTCGGGTCGACGCAAAGGGTGTTGAACGCGCGACTGAGCGAAGCCGCGCGGCGCGCGACGCCGGAAGCGGGGCTCGCGCGCGGGCGCATACGAGCGGTGAGCGAAGCGCGGTTCGCGTCGACGCGCGGCGCGAAGCGCGGGAGGTGGAGGACGCGCGCGCGGGACGACGCGGGAGGCGACGCGGCGACGAGGCGCGGGGAGACGGACGACGCGGACGAGACGACGGAACGCAGGTACGACGCGTTCATGCGCGCGGTGGATGAATACGAGGACGTCGAGGAGGCGGAGGAAGAGGAGGAGGACGACGGCGAGGAGGCGCGGCGGTGGGCGGCGATGTTGGGGAAACGGCGCGACGAGTAGTCGTCGTCGCCGCCCGCGGCGCGTACTATGCGTCTAATCGATTTACATTTTAGCTTTATTCGTCGCGCGCGCCGCGCGCTCGAGGAGCAAGTACAGACCACCGCCGAGAAAGAAACTCACGAACCAGGCGTTGGCGTAAAGCCCGCGGAAGAAGGCGGAGCACGCGGGATTGGCGCCGACGGCGTGCAAGAAGCCGGGCACGCAGACGCCGGCGCCGACGACGAAACTCGCCAACGCGCGCACGTTGAAGCCGTTGGCGTACCAGTACTGCGATTTCGCGTCCATGCTGTACAGCGCGTCGATGTCCAGGGTTTGCTCGCGAACGAAGAAGTAGTCGGCGATCATGATGCCCGTGATCGGGCCGAGCAACGCGGCGTATCCAATCAACCAGACGAAGATGAACCCGTCGCCCGCGGCGAGCTTCCAAGGCATGCACAACGTCCCGAGCGCGGCGGTGATGAAGCCGGCTTTTCGGAAGCTCATTGAACGGGGAAATGCGTTCACCAACGCGTTCGCCGGCGCCACGACGTTGGCGGCGATGTTCGTCGAGAGCGTCGCTAACGACAGACCGCCCATCGCGAGAAACGTCGTGAGCGGTCCGGTGTTTATGCGCGAAACCAGTTCGATCGGATCGCTGATCGCGCCACCGAAGATGACGACGGTGCATGACGTCACCGCCAGCGCTATGAATGAAAACATCGTCATGAACGCCGGCAAACCGACGGCTTGCCCGACGATTTGATCGCGTTGCGATTTCGCGTACCTGGTAAAGTCTGAAATATTGAGAGAAAGCGTCGACCAAAACCCGACCGTCGCGGTGAGAACGGGGAGCAACGCGCTCCAAAACTCGCCCGCTCGCGCGCCTCCGACCGCGAACGCGCTCGGTGCGTCGAATATCGGCCCCACGCCTCCCGCCGCCGTCACCGCCCACGCGAACAACGCGAGCGAGAGCGAAATCAACACCGGCGCCGCGTACTCCTCGACGCGTCTGATCGACTCTATCCCGTGATACACCACCCACAATTGCGCCGCGAGAAACGTCAAGTAACACACCAACGCCTCGACGCTCAACCCGAGCCACGGTAAAACCGTCCCGTTCGCCGCGAATCCCATCGCTCGCGTCATCGTCGCCAGCGCCTGTCCGCCCACGTTGGTCTGTATTCCGAACCACCCGCACCCCACGATCGCGCGCGCGAACGTCGCCACGCTCGCTCCTCGCACCCCGAACGCGCTGCGGCAGTACACCGGGAATCCTATCCCGTATTTCGTCCCCGCCGCGCCGTTCGCGATCATCGGCGCCAGCACGAGCGCGTTCGCGCTCGCCACCACCGCCATCGCCTCCCCCGCCGCGAATCCCACGTCCACCACCTGCGCCACGAGCGTCCACGCGGGCACGCACACGACCAATCCGACCCACAGCGACGCCACGTCGCGCAGCGCGAACGTCCGCGCGCTCGCCAGCACGGGTTTTAAATCATCATTCGTCAGCGACGCGTCGGGCGACTCGGGTTCGACCGCCGCGATCGCCCACCGCGCCGCGCGCTCGGACGCGCGCGCCGCGCATCGCCGACGACGCGACGGCGCGACGCGCGCGCGCGCGCGAAGAGGCGCGCGCGCGACGAGACGCACCGTCGTCGTCATGCAATGCCGTCGTCCGCGACGCGAACGGCGCGACGACGCGCCACACCGCGGCGCGCATGGCGTCCGTCGGGTTCGACGACGACGACGACGACGCGGACGATGGGTTCTGGGCGCGCGCGGGGAGGTGCGCGCGACGCGCGACGCGACGCGCGACCGCGAGCGGACGCGTCGATTCGTCATCGAGATGACGCGCCGACGACGACGACGACGACGACGCGCGCGATGGCGCGACGAACGCGTCGCGACGACGACGACGATGCGCGCGCGAACGTGACTGACGAAATCGCGACGACGACGACGACGACGACGACAGCGTGTTGGACGCGGTGGAGGAGAGCCTGACGCAGCGGCGACGCGGCGACGAGACGGCGACGACGACGAAGGCGACGACGAACGCGCGCGGAACGACGCGCGGAGACGATGCGACGACCGCGAGCGAGGAGTTGCGACAGATGCTGATCGAGCGCGACGCGCGGTTGGGGATGCTGCGGTCGAAGTTGGATATGGTGGAGCGCGAGAATGAAAATTTGAAGCGAAACGGCGCGAGCGCGAGCGGCGACGGCGGCGGAGGGGCGCGGGGGGGGGCGGGGGAGGTGAATTACGGCGCGGTGGGGGGGGCGAATGGGGCGAACGCTCGCGCGGCGCCGACGTCGACGAACGCGGCGAGCGTCGTGGCGAAGGCGGAGGTGCAGGATTTAAAGCAGCAGTTGGCGACGCTTCGATCGAAGTTGGCGTTTAAAGAGGAAGAGATCACCGAGGCGCGCAGGCTGGAGGACGACGCGCGAGCGAAGTTGCGCGCGGCGAATGACGAGCGCACGAAACTCGCCGCGGAAGTTCGCGCCGAACGCCGGGCGAGGGCGTCGGCGGGACAAAAGCGACCGTCGCGAGACGAGAGCCAAGAGACGGCGGCGAACAAGCGACAGAGAACGGGCGGCGCAAGCGGTGGGGATGTGTTAGGAAGCGAAGCGCGAGTTGGTGAACGTACGACTGGAATGAGCGCTGGTGGCAGTCATCGACGCGCGCGCGAAGGTTTGAGCGTGGCGTCGCCGCCCGAAACGCTCGCGTTGGCGCTTCCGATGGCGCCGCCCGACGTCGCGGCGACGCTGTACCAACGCGGTGTCAGCGGGTATTACTCGAGCGATAACGTCTTCGCGCGGTTGATGAACGACGTTCCGCTCGATGTGAGTTCTTTTTTAGCGAAACCAAACGAATCATCGGTCGTGAGTGCGGAGTTGGTGAACCCCGTGCGCGCGGCGCTCATGAATTTGGCGACGAATCCGGATTCGACGGTGGCGCTCACGCGCGCGCTCGTCGAGTCCATCGTAGAAACATCGAATTCCATCACGTCTTCGGCGCACTACGCGCACGTGACGTCGATATTGCGAATTCTTTCCGCGCTCGCGATGATTGATGGGCGAAGCCTGAGCATCGTGCTCGGCGCGTGCGGGGCGCAGAGAAATCAAACCGTCGCGACGGTCACAGCGCACGGGGCGCCGCCAGCGTCTTTGGCGGGGATTCCCGGTTTAGGCGGAGCGGGTATGGGTACGCTCGTCGCGCATCCGCGCGCACACAGCGGTCGTATCTTCGTTCCGGCGTCCATGAGTTCGACGAATCACGCGTCCGCGCCGACGCCAAAACCGACGAAGACGACGAAGAGCAGGTTGTCGGGGAGCCAAGGGGGAGAGGCACCGGAGGTGGCGCCGTTTTTGGAGACATTGATACAGTTACTCACCGATGCGAAGTGTGATGGTCAGTGGCGCGTCGTCGACGCCGTGATCGTGGCGCTCATTCGATTCGCGAGCGGTGTGGGCGTGGAGAATGGCCGGGGCGCGTTTGGCGCCGTGGCGCAAAAGCACAGCGGCTTTGGATCGTGCCTGAAATCGATCGCCCCGAACAGCACACGGTTCTTGGCGCTCATGCTCATTCGAATGTTGGCGCCCACGCCCGAATTTCAGTCGTTCCTCTGTGAACCACTCGACGTCGAGCGAGGGATTGAAAAGCCGCCGACGCCTGAACGGCGCAAGCGAGCGACGTTGTTCGCCGCGATTCTGAGTTGCCTCCGAGCAGATTGCGTGGAGGAAAACGGCTTGATATTCGTCATTAAGTCCTCATACGTGGCGCACGCCACGCCTGAGCAGAGCGGCACGCTTCAAGAGGCGGCGCTCCGCGTGTTAAGAACGCTCGCCTTCATCGGCTGGTCCGAGTACGGCGCCGCCGCCGTCGCCGTCAACGCCCTCGACGTCCTCGCCGCCGTCGCCGTCGAAGAGTACGTCTCCCCGCTCCCCGTGGCGCACTCCAAATCATCAACAGCCCTTCACCAAGCCACCAGGCTCGTCCACGCCCTGCTCGACGAGCACTACGACGCCCATCTTCCTCGCCTCTTGGGCGCTCGCAAGAGTCAGCGCGTCATCGCCCGTCTCGCCCACCTGAGTTCCGCCAGCGGCGGCGGTCGCGAATCTCGCATGGCCGATTGGCTCGGCCGCATTTTACTCAAGGTGCGCGAGTGACCGACCTTTTTAGCGCATCCGCAGTCGTCGCGACGGCGAGTCGCCCTCGCACCGGCGGCGCCGCGATGTAGCGATTTAAACCCGTCTCCAGCTGTCGTCGATCCTCTGTCCCCGCACACGCGCGCGCGAGCCGTCATGTCCGCGACCGACGCCGTGGACGAGCGCCAGCGAATCACGCGAAGCGCGCCCACCGCGCACCGCGTCGCCGTCGCCGTGATCGCCGCGCGCGTCGCGTTCGACCCGCTCGGATTCGGCGGTCGCCGCGCCGGCGTCTGGGAGGACGCCCTCGCGCGCGCGCCGACGCGCGTGGACGAAGACCCGGCGCGATGCGTGCGCGACGTGCGCGCGGCGCACGCGAAGTGCGCGGTCGACGCGCTCGCGGGCGGAGGGACGCGCGAACGGAGCGCGACGGAGACGACGCGGGCGCTGCGAGCGGCGCTGGAAGACGCGACGGCGAGCGAGACGAACGAAGACGCGACGGAACGCGCGGCGCGCGATGCGATCGTGCGATGGGGATTGGAGAGGTTTTTGGACGAATTGATGGAGGTGTCGGAGAGTTTGGACGATTTGGAGGCGTTTTTTGAGGACGCGCGATGCGTGGCGGCGAACGCGCGCGCGGAGGATTACGAGGCGGAATACGGATTCGAGACGCGGGACGTCGAGGGGTGGACGCCGATCGGGATGTTTTTGAAGCGGTGTTATCTGGGGTTTAATTTATTGCCGTTTGAGGCGACGCTGACGTTGCTGGATGAGGTGCGGGCGTACGCGGAGGAGGTCGCGCGGGCAATCCAAGGCGACGAAAACGAGCCGCCGAGCGGGAGAACGTGCGCGGCGCCGGATGTGCTGACGACGCTCGTCACGCGCGCCGTCGAGGCGTACGATACGCACGCCGTAGATGCCGATCGAGTTTTACCGCCGGAAGCGCTCGAGGATCTGCGGGATTTGGCGCCCGAAGTGCCGACGCTGCACTACTTGCGTCACGCAGCGGCGTTGCGACGGAAAGATTACCCAGCGGCGGTGGAGCATTTACATCGACACTTTGACATCAGCGGCGAGCACAACGAGTTGAGAGCGGATTTAGGAGGCGATAACGTTTTAGTGGGCGGGTTTGAAAGCGCCAACGCCGGGCGCGAGCGGTTGCAGACGGCGTTATTGGCGCTCGCGTCCACGCAGCTGGCGTTTTCGCACGCGGACGAGGCGACGTTTGCGATTTCCGAAGCCGTGCGCACGGCGCAGCAGAATGGTGACGAGGCGTCGTTGGCGCACGCTCTCGCGCTCACAACGGCATTGTTATCGCGAGCACCTTTGGACGCGTCGAGTCATCGAGCGTCGCACCAAGACGAGCAACTGCCGACGCTGCTCCGACGATTGACGGCGCAAGCGGCGGAGCTGGCGTCGCCGCATCTCATCGCCTACGCCTCGCTCGCACTCACAAAGTACGCGATCGACAACCCGTCTCGGGCACTTGGGTCACATTCGCACGCGCCCGGCGGTGGTGCCTTGTCTCGCGCGGCTCGAGGTGGCGTAGACATCGTGACGACGCCGGCGCTCGCGACGCGAAACCTCGTCGACATCGAGTTAACGCGACACTTCACTCAACTCGTCTCCGCCACGCCCGCATCCGCGGCGTCGTTAGCATTAGCGCGTGAGTCATCGGGTGACGGCGTGCTCGGCGCTGGGAACGATTTGTACCCACCGCCCAAAGGTTTCGCGTCGACGCCGACGTGTGGGTACACGCTGAGCGCCACGGCGACGGCGCTCAGGAGCTTGACGGGTACTGCGTCTACGCTCGCTGCGGAGGGTTGGAGCACGTATGGGTGCAAATATATCGGTCGACTGTACGCTGTTCGTCAGCTTTACCTCGATCGCGAAGCCTCGGCGGATGAAACCGCGACGAGTTGCGCGACGCTCATCGCTGCGGCGAGCGAGTGCGAAGGCGTTGAAGCCGCCGACGAAGTGTGTCGACACGTCGAAGAAATATTCGGCAAAGATGGATGCGAAAACAAGTTTTCTGCCCTGGCGTTTTTAAGGCTACACTACGACCGCGCCGTAGGCGTTGGTTCGTACGCGACCGCGAGACGCGCCGCTCAGCGCATGCTCGCCGTCATCGACGCGAAGTCGGGAGCAGACAACGCGGCGTACTTTGAAGCGAGGCGGATGAACGCAAACCTGGACAGGCTGATGAAGAACTTCGATGATGCCCAAAAAGAGTTGAACGCACTCATCGCTGACGCCGAGAAAGTGAAGGACGAGCACGCGGCGATGTGGGCCAAAATCTCACTCGCCGAGACGCATCTGAGCGCCGGCGCGCCAACGTTGGCGTTGATGCGCGCTCTACCGCTCGAGCTCGAAGCGTCCGAAAGTGGTGTCGAGCCGATTCAAACGCGTGCCTTGTGCATAATGTGCGAGTCTTGGCTCGAGCTCGGAAACTCGCACGCGCAACTCGCGCGCGACGCGTTGGACGCGCGCGCGCTTGAGCTCCTATCGAGCGACGATTTGCGCTTGCAAGCCAGAGCGTACGTCGCGTGCGCGCGCGCGCTCATCGCCACGACCGTCGATTCTGGTCATGCATCGATCGCATCTCGCGTCATCGATGCCCTCGAGCGCGCTGCGGAGCGTTACGCCAAGCTCGGCGCCCATCGCGACGCGGCGATGACGTACGCTCGTCTCGCCAAGGCGCGCGCGCGATTCGACATGGATACCGTCGCTGCCGCCGCCAAGTGCCGCGAACACGCGAACGCCTCGTTATGTTTCGCTACGTAGCACCGTCTTCCACCCTGCGCTCGCTCACGATTGTAACATAACGAAATGATTTGTACGCTCGTCTTCGTCTTCGCGCTTCAACCCGACGCCTTACCAACCGTCGTCCCCCATCGTGCGACGCGCGTCCCCGACACGCCTCGCGCGCGCGCCGACGGGCCGCGATGGGGGACGCCATCGTAGCGGCGACGCAGTTGAATGACGTTCGCGTCATCATCGCGTTGTTCATCGTCGGTGCGACGTCGATCGCGCTGACGCTTCACTGGGTGCTTCGAACGGTGTTGCCCTGGTTTATAGGACTCGCGGTGCGTCATTGCGCGGCTTCGACGCCTCGAAACGGTCGCGCGATTTCCTTTACGTCGATGCGACGCGCGAAAGGACGGACGGCGCACGATGGCGGCGGAAGATCGATGAATGATTACTCGACGTGGGACAGTCGACTGACGACGCGAATGGCGACGACAGGCGAGCTTCGTCAATCGAAGCGGGTTGCGATTGAGTATCGATAGTTTCGGGATCACGAGCGTGCGTGGAGTGAGCGTGAGCTTTAACAAGCCCGGCACGGCGCTGCGTAGGGTGCAGATTGCGGAGATTGCGTACGTGGGGAACGCGTCGACCATCGTGACGTGGTTGTTGAATTTCGCGTTGCGCAAGGCGAGCGGGAAGCATTTACGGGATGATTTGCCGCGCGTGGGTGAAAAGAATGGTAAAACCAGAAGTAAAAGTGATGATGGGTTCGCGGAGATGACGCCTCGTGGTAACGATAGTCCGTCATCGGATGGAACGCCGGCGAGCGGACGAAGACGGTTCATACGCTTTGGCGTCGGATCGCTCAAGGCGGCGTTCGTGGTGTCGGGCGTAGAAATTACGACGCGGAGTAAAGCCGACATAAATACGGAGGATGGGTTGCAAAAGCAGTCGTCTGATTTAGGTCGCGCAAAAATGACGAACACTAAAAAGAAGGCGATGACGCGCGGCAAGTGGAGATTGATGAAGGGCATCGCGTCCTTTGTCGACATCACGGTCGTATCGCTGACGGTGCGCGAAGAAGATGATGATGACGTCGACATGTTGTTTTGTGATAAACTCACGTTTGAAGCGTCTGGCACGGCCGGAGCTTCGCTGAAATTCCTCATCACGGCACGTATGCTGCGAGGCAAGGATGGTTGGAGCATGACAGACACCAACGTGAACCTCGTCGCGGAGTTTGATTCCGAGACGAAAACTATCGTACCTGTACACGCGGGATTGAGTGGTTCGACCTTGTCTCTCGTGAAGCGTGTTGGCGAGCGAGCGAAGAAGATCGAGACGAAAACAGATTTGGCGCCGATTACCGTCAAACAACAGCAAGGTCCGCACAAGGCTGTGAGGGGTCTACTCAAAGTGCCGAGGAAATGCAAGATAGAATTTAAACGCGTCGTGATGGAGAATAAGAACCAGGAAGCACCGTTGACTGGCGTGATGACGCATATGCAATTCTCGGTCGAGAGAGTGAGCGCGTCCAAAAAGGGATTTCGTCTCTTTCGAAAGCAACAGCAAGTCGTCTCGCCGTTTGCCTCCACGGCGTTCGAGGCGGACGCGTGGGCAGAGGTGAATATGTCCGTGGCGGATGCAAAATTAGTGCATGGAAAGCATCAGACATTAGCTCTCATCAACGCGCCGAGTGCCTCGGTATTCTTGTCGCTTTCAGAGAAAGCACTCGGCGACGGCGGCAAATTGCCCGCCACCGCAACGTTTACGGTGGATTCGTGCGATTTTAGGCACCATGCCGATGCGGCAGATTTAGTCGCTGCGTTAAAGGCGCAGAAAACGAAATCAAGAAACGGCTCCACTAAGTCGACGAACACAAAAAAGAACTCGGCGCCGTGGGACGTCGTCGATGCGCAGATGATGTGCAAAACGTCGCTATGCGCGAGAATGTACGACGAGCACGGGGCAACATCGTGTCAGTTTCTCACCGAGCAGATTCGTGGTCGATATGGAAATTTAGTCGATGAAGGGACGTGTATGCTAGTTAGTTCGAGCGCGTCAGACAAGCGCGGCGTGTGCACGATGTCACGCGTACAAGTGACGGTTCCCGGTTACCACCCCGTCGTGCAGATTGAAGCCATCAGCGTTGCGCGATCCGAAGCTGCCGGAAACGCGGTTGAGTTGTCGGAAACTACCATCGATTTGAACATGAACGAAGCAGGTGAACTCGCAAAGAAGATTGATGCCGTCGCGAAGCGCGCCAAGGCAACCATGGCGAGCGCAAAAGGCGATTCGTCTGACAAGGCGACGTCTTCAAATAAGGTGAAGAAATCTACACGCGTCATCTTGGTCGACACAGCGATGCGCGCTCGATGCACGATGACGCCTTACTCGACGTTCGGTGAGATACCGCAAAACTCGCGCGGCGATGAGCCTGTAGAGTGCGCGCTCGACATAAGTTGTCCGCTCGCAGAGATGTCGCAGCCGGAGGCAAACTTAACGAGAATGGCGGCGGGTGGTTTCACAGTCTCTATGTACGACACCATTCAAAGACCCGCCAAAGCCGAAGAGGCGAAGAAAGATTCGCGGTGGGTCGGACGAGTCAATTACGAAGAAGTCGCGGTAGAGAACAACCGCGTGATGCTAGTCGGAAGTCTCGATGTTGAGTACAAACAAGGCGCCAACAAGCGCGCGGCAGTATCCGTGGAAGGCGTCGAATTTGATTGGGAACCGGATGCGCATTTTCTCGCACTAGAAATTTCAAACCTGGCAAAGGCTGCAAAGCCAGCAAAGATGTCGACTGACGGTACGCAAAACGCCTCGAAGGATCAAACAAAATTGGATCTTTCGTTTGACGTGCGCAAAGTCAGCGGCTCGTTCTTTGTCACGCCGGGCGCGTGCGCGCAAGTATCATTTGGACTTATGGACGCGCGCCCACTCGAAAAAACGTGCTGCGTGAGAGATGTGACTTTTGGTATGAACGGATACACGATAACGGAGTTAGAATTGATCTCCGTAACTCAAGACGAGTGCGAACGCACGTTGCCTCATGTCGCAGCGATCACACACGAAGACGCCGAAGACATCGCCAGGCGCCGCAAGTTTCAAATTGTGGTTGAGAAGGCAAAGCTCATGCTTCCCGCAAACTTAGACCTCGGCGACGCCATGGTAGCCATGATTATAGGCGAAGCGGTATTCTCCGACGTCGTGAAAACGACTGGGAAGCGCGCAAAGAAGGAGCGAATTTCGTTGGCTGCCAATTTACCCGCCTGCGCCGAATCGTCTCCGTCAAAACCGGCGACTGAAATCAATGTCAAGGTCAGCAGTATCGAAATTGAAGTCGAAGACTCGAATGATTTGGAGCGTTTTATGCGTGCAAAGCAAGCTGCATTGGGATCTTGCATCGCGGCCGCGGAGTTTACGTCTTCCACTGAAGAGGCGATGCGAAGCATCACCACGACGTATCTCCAGCATAAGGAATTCTTAGCAAACGGCGGTGGCTCCGCGTTGCACATGGATATAGGCAGCGTCACCTCTACGGCAGTGTGGGGAGGTGGTAAAGGCGATGGTGATGAGCTCACAGCGAAAGCAGGCGCGCACGTACGTCGTGTGGATGCTCCGTATAGCGATTCTGTGTCTTTGCAGATGCAAAACGTTTTGACGATGCACACAAGCGTAACCGAAATGCGCGTCTGCGTGGCGGATTTGACCGCACGTCCTATTTTCATGTGTAGTGAAGCCACGATCGCAGGGACATTTGTGCAGGCTAGACAATACGCCCCGCGCATATTGACGGGACAAGTTGCCCTCCCTGTCGGACGAAGACGATGGGCGAAGACAAACGGACCCGACACGCCTTCGCGACCGACGGCGATGTGGTACACAGATGCGACTTTTGACATCAAAGAAGCTGATATATTTGTGGCGACGTGCATTGAGCCGTATTTGTTCAATGTGTCGCGAGAGCTCACGACGAGACTCGTCCTTCCACGCCTGCACAAGCACATTCCAGGAGGCGGAGGTGGACGTCCGCCGACGAAGGAATACGATCGAAACAATCCCAGACCGCCGAGCATGCCCTGGTGGGATATTTTGAGAAGTCAGTGGCGCGGATTAATGCGTATAACGATGATTCAGTCCGGTGCGAAGGTGGATAGTCAAGGACAGATTGAGCATCTCGGCGCGCACGGGGGAGACTCGTTTGCGAGCGAGCTAGAGATTTTCGCCGACATGTGGGAGTTCGACATGAAGCCGCGCAACGTGGTCATTCGTAGCGCGAACTTCACGATATCAAGAATTCAAGATGATGAAGACTGTACCGAAGCTTCGACGCCACGCGCGGATGAACCATCGCCGAAGCATAAGTTGGTCATCTTCCCGGTCATGTGCGTCAAGGCAGATTACGAATTCAAAGCCCTCCTCGATGGCGGCGATGGTCATCGTACGCACTACAGACACGACTCAACGACTGGAAAGGAGCTTTACTCCAGAGATTTGACGCGCTCAAGTGCTTGTTTTGTGAATCTCGATGTCGATCTGGCGTCCATGGAAGAGTTCGTCACGAAAATGGTCAACGCCGCGACCATGGATCGCTTCGTCGAATACGTGAGAAATCTTACCACTGACGTGCCATCGTTCGAACACCAGGGCCACTATTCGAATCCGACCATAGCGCTGACACCAGATGACGTTGAGTTCATGAAACAATGGGAACATGGGATGAAGAAGCCAATGGTCGCGCTGCGGTCGATCTGGAACTTGCGACCGTGGGGCGCCCCGCGACGGGTAAAACACCCAGAATCGATAAGTTTGGTTGACTTGTTCGCAAGCATCGACACTGTCATCACCTCGAGCGTCATTCATGTGGTGAACGCTTCGAGCGACGAGACAGCTAATGCGTACGGGGCGTGTTTCTGTCTCAAATCGGTGCATTGCGTCGCGAAAAAAGCGCCTCGGACCAAGGTGGAATTCACCCTGCGAGCAGATTCGTCGCAATTCCACGTGCCTGAGCGTGACGGCAGTCTCGAACGTAAGGGATCGAGTCCACGTCGCCTCGCTAATCTTCGCGCTGGATCTATTACCAACAGACTGAACTTTGCAGAGCTCGACGACGTCGTCAAAGAGATGTTGCAAGGAAGCGCCAAGAGCCCGTCACAGGCAGATGATGGATCGGCTTCGCGCCCGACGTCCACGGATCCAACGTTGGTATTAGACACGAAAAGACTCGAGATTACTCAGCGCAATGAAGATTCAGTGGCCAGCCAGGGCATTCAGATCGAAGTTGACGCTCCTCGGATCTTAATTGAAGCCGAACAGCGGAACGCTATCCTCGGCTGGATCAACGCCATTTGGACGGCGGCGCAGACGGAAAGACGCGAGCCGACTTGGACCGAGCTCAATCGCATCCTAAAGTCAGCGGATAAACTGTCGGGAGTGAGTCGACGTCGCCGTGAATTAGACGATATCATGGGCGATGGACCAAGTTTGCACGCGCTAAGTGCGGAAGAGACGCTCGAAAAGAATTACGAATCACCGAAACGTGCGACGGAAGCTGTTGTGCTCTTCGTCATTCAAATCACCGCTCCGCAAATCAATTTTAAGGGCAAAGATGCCGCTGGTCGAATGTTACTCGCAGCCGAAGGCGGACTTGTGGTTGGTAGACGAATGGACGACGGCGGTTCGACGGGTCGTCGTCTCGTCACGGTATCTTTACAACAAGTTCAAGCGTACGTGGCGCCGACGAACGTCGACTTAAACGCCGGTGTGCAGTGGTTGCGGGAAAATCATTCTTCGGTGGATGGCATACATACTTCTTTGGTTCGTGACGACGTATTCGAAAGTGGCGACGGTCGCAAAGAATCAGGTTCGCTCTTGCGACGCATTTTCGCTCCAGGTTCGATGGTTTTTGAGCACGCAAACGCCGTCACAGCGACGCAAAGTCGCATAACCGACGCCGAGTTGTACGCGTACAACGAGCCGACGGAGGCTGATGTTCAGGCTTTCGGTAAGCGCACGGCGAGCGAGACCAAAGGGGAAGCGGTGAGCCAATTTTCAATGCGTTCTCCCGAAATCGTCGCGGAAATGAATTCGAGCCAGTACGTTGTTTTGATCGACGTCATGGCGAGCCTATTCTTGACACCAGCGGCTTTGGAGCGTCCTCGACCGAGCTTTCAGGCTTCAAAGGTTTTGATGAGTCGTGATCGAACGTTGAGTGACACGGTTGCGCTTGAATCTTCAGCTATCGTCGCGAAACCGATGATGAAGTTGATGGCCGCTCGCTGGGCGGTGGAGAGTATGGAGAAGAATTATCGCCGCGCGGTCGCTCTGGCGCCGAGCGAAAAGCAGAAAGTCCTTCGTGAAATCGATGTCCTTTGGTCCGCTGCGCAGAAGGCTGAGTTGCGCGTCCTCGCTGCGGTGCATCAAGCCGAAGAGAACGATAGGCTCTATCGGCGGCACTCCGCGATTCGATTAAGTCTCGAAATCGAACACGCGGCTTGGACTTTGTGGCAGGGTGGGAGTCCTTTCATCTCCGCTCAGCTCTCGCGACTGTCGCTTTCGCGCGAACGCCAGGTTGACTCTTCTGGGATGCTGCGATTTAAGCTGCACGGTTTAAGTATGGTGTCGCTCGATGAAGGCTGCGTCGATCAGATGTTTTCTCGCTGGATTCCACCGGGAAGCGTGCACGAATCACGCGCGCGTAACGACGCGCCGTTGATTGACTTTTTCTCCATCCGCGCGGGATCGGCGCCGGAGAAACCGGTATACGACCATTTGGAGCTGAGTGTGCAACCGTTCGAGGTGGACATCAAGCACTCGCAGTACAAAATGATTTACCAATATCTCTTTCCAATGACGAAGTCCAGCGATCACGACGCGTTTGAGAATGTTTACAGGCGTCCGGCGCTCGCCAAGAATGCGGAGATGTCGCCGCGCGAGAGCTTGATTCGGGCGCAATCTATAAACGCAAAGGGTGTGCATCTGACGCCGCTTGAATTGCCGTCGGAGATGTCGGCGTCAAAGCATCGGCGACGATGGCGTTGGAACGAAGAAAAAGATGAAGTTCTCGAAGATTTTGAAGACGTGCATGCGAAAAAGGGCGAAAAGGGTATTGATCACAAAACCGTACTTTTGCGCTATTTCAGAATTCATCCTCTGCACATGAAGATGACGTACGAAGGCAAATCACGCGCGTTCAGAGACTTGCAACTCGGCGTCGACGCCTTTGCGTACGAAAACTTTTCCGGTCGCTGGCGTGACTTGACGTCAGAGCTTAAAAACCACATCGTATGGAGCGTGTTGAAATCGCTCGTCGGCTTTCGAGGAAAGTTTGTCGAGAGCAAGATCGATGACACGCAGTCCATCTTCATGCGCGTCGCGGAGCGGTTGAAGAAAACTGCCAACTTGCTCCCGAAGCCCAAACCAGAAACTTCCAGCGGCGCCGAGCACGATTCCGAGTCGGAGACGGCCGTCGACGACCGAATTAAGTCGCAGACGTCCCAGGCCGAACTCTTTCGCACCGGATGGAACGACGTCGACGTCGACATCGAAGTACCGCGCGGCGATGGTCGAAAAGCGCCGTCGCGACGCTTCTCGAGGAAGAAGAAGAAACCTCGCCGCATCCGCCCAATCAAAAACACCAAGAAATTCCTCGCCACGGTCGGCATTGGCTCCTACACGCCGAGCGGTGCCGAGGGAACGCCTTCTTTGCGCAGCCGCACCGAAGTCATCGACGCGTGGTCCACCCCAAACTTGTAACGTTGTAATACTACTCGCGGCGTCAAACTGCAGAAAGGGGAACGAGCACGAAAAAGAGACGATTTGTCTCTCCGAGTGCGCAATCGCTCGCCCGGCGTCACTTCGCGCCTCGCGCGCGCGGCGAACGCGCATCCCGAGACGAAGCACACGATGCCCACGTCACCGCTCGCCGATCGCGCGCCGCTGAGCGACGCCGACGCGAACGCGAACGCGAACGATGATGGATTCATGAGCCACGCGCCGCGCGCCATCAAATTACGAAACGTCGCGACGCACCACCCGGTGCGTAAACTCGGCCCGAGCACGGGCGTCGAGGCGATCTTGGGCGGTGATGAAAACGCGCCGTTCGCGCAGAACGCGCAGAGGAAGTGGAACGAGAACCGGGCGAGACAGCACGCGGGGGCGAATCTGTTCGGCGCGGCGTCGCCGGCGAAGCGAGACGCGCGAGAGGAAAGAATCAAAGATGCGAATGGGAAACTCGCGGACGTCGGCGCGAGGTACGACATCGTGAGCGCGAAGACGTTAACGCTGCAAGAGTTGAGACAGGCGTGCCGGGCGCGAGGGGTGAATCCTGGGGGAAGTAAGGATGCGCTGTGCGAACGGTTGGAGGACGCGATAAAGGCGGGCGCGCCGCCGCTGACGTTAGATTCGAGACCGACGACGCAACGAAGTGCGATTGGAGCGGGTGCGCGATTTACGAGTAAGGCGTGCGAAGTGCGGGCGCCGTCGATGGCGCAGCGCGAACTGCGCGAGTCGCAAAAGATTTGGCGAAGCCAGCAAAACGGACACGACATCTTCGGGACGTCCTTCGGCGACGCGGAGACAAAGAAACGGAAAGTCGTCGAGGGACCGAAGACGACGTTTTCATTCGAAGCCATCACGCAGTCGTACGTCGACGAGGGCGCTGTCGCGACGAAGGAGGCCGACGTCGCGCCCAAGCGTGCGAAGCGCGAAGCGCCGGCTTCCACGAATCCCATCACCGACGCCTTCGTTGAAGCGCCCAAGGCGGAGGTCGAGACGATGGCGGACCATCGCAAATCGGCGTGGTCGAATTTCCAAGGCGCGGGTTTGTTCTCCGAACACTGGACGACCGCGGAAGACGAAGCAGCGGCCGACGAGGCGCTCGTGAAATCATCCACCACCGAAACCGGCGCGTGGAAGACGCTCGAAGAAGAGCAAGACGAGCAGGACGAAGACGAGGCCGAGGCCATCGCCGAGCGCGAGGCCGACGAAGCCGTCGCGGCGGCAGAGCGCGAGTTAGCCGAAGAGCTCGCTCGCGAAGAGCAATCCGACTAGCGGCGGCCGAGCGCAAGTGAGCTTAAGAGCTCGCGAGCCTAAGAGCTCGCTCGCGAAGAGCCATCCGACGCGTCGGCGCCGAACGCTCGCGACTTCGTCTCGCCGCACGCGCGCGCGAGCCGACACACGCCGAAACGCCCTTCGTCGCGCGTTCTTTTTCATGTAATCTCATCGTCACCGACTCACGCGTCTCGCGCCCTCCCGTCGCGATCCGTCATCCGCGCCGTCTCTCGCGCCGCGCCTCCGCCCGGCGCCTCGGCGCGGTGCTTTTTGAGATCCATCGTCATCCGCACATCGACGCCCGCGCCCCCCACGCGCGCGAGCGCGCGATGAAGATCAAGTGCGGTCAGTGCGGAGAGGTGTTCGCGGACATCGCGCGCGCGAAATCGCACGGCGCGACGACCGGACACGACAGTTTCGAAGCCGCGAACGATGACGATGCGACCGCGACCGCGACGGCACACGCGACGAACGCGACGCCCGTCGACGGTGACGCCGCGCCGGACGCGGTGAAAGAAGACGCGACGACGCGCGATGAGGCGTCGACGCTGAAAGAACCGAGCGTGCGCGAGGATTTATTGCAAGAATTGACGGAATTGATGGGATTCGGGAGAAACAAAGCCGTGCGCGCGTTGTACTACTCGAAGGCGGATTCCGCGGAACGGGCGATCGATTGGATAGAGCGACACGAAGACGATGCGGACGTGAACGAACCGTTGTTGGTGGAAGATGAAGGCTTGAAGGCGCGAGAGGTGAAGACGGTGAGTAAGATGACGCCGGAGGAAGCCAAGGTAAAGGCGGACGAGTTGCGTAGAAACGCGGCCGCTAAAAAGGCGGAGCGGTTGTTGGAGGAGAAGGAGATGGAACGACTGCGAGAGCAAGAACGGATCCGGAGCGGGAAAGAATTGTTGGAGGCGAAGAAGTTGGAAGATGAGCTCAGTTTGAAGCGAAATGCCGAGCAGAGGGCGGCGGAGAAGGCGGAGATGGATCGAGCGCGCGCCGCGATTCGCGTGAAAATCGACGAAGACAGACGAGAGCGTCGACGAAAGCTCGGATTGCCGGAGGAGTTATCGCCCGAGGAGATGGAGGAGGAGCGTCAACGCGAGGAGGCGCGTGCGCAGGCGGCGCAAGAGGAGATAGCTCGCAAGGCTGCGGCGGGGATGTACGTCAAACCGGTTTCGAAATTGGAAAATTTACGCAAGCACTTGGTGGACATTAAAAAGGCGTTCGCCGAAGACGCCGACGCCGTGACGACGTGCTTTAAGACGCTGTTGACGTACCTCGGCAACATCGCCCGCGATCCGAGCGAAGAAAAGTATCGCTCTATCAAGCTCTCCAACGCCGCGTTTCAAAAGCGCGTCGCCGCCGTGGGGGGCGAAATCTATCTCTTGGAATTTGGTTTCGTCGAAACCGTCGACGACGCCGGAGAAAAGCGTCTCGTGTTACCGCGCGACGGCGCCGACCCGGTGTTATTGCGCACCGCGGGCGAGGAGCTTCACGGCGCGATTGAGAATCCATTCTTTGGCGCGCTTTAGCCACGATATTCCGTATCTCTTGAAATGAAACACCGACCACATTCGTTCCTTCGTCGGCGTTCGGTTCGCCGCGCTCTCCGGCGCCTCATTCTCCAGCGCGCGACGACGACCGCGACCGCGCCGCCGCGCGTCGCCGCGTCGATCGATGGCGCGGAAGAAGACAAAGAAGCGTCCGGTCATCGCGCGCGACGACGTCGAGTCGCGCGCGACGCTCAAAAGCGACGATGAAACGGAAGATTACGACGACGCGGATTCGTCGCCCGCGCGCGTTCCGAACGGCGTGGACGCCTCGCGCGTCGCGTTCGGCGCGCGGGCGTCGCCGTCGCGCGTCCGAGGCGAAGACGAAGGACCGGTGAAGCTGTGCGTCACGGTGCGGCCGCAGGTCGTCGTCGACGACGACGAAGCGTCGATGCGGATAGATATTTTAGAAGAGGTCGTGGAGGATTTGAAGCTCGAGCTCGACGGGTACCGAGCGGCGGCGCGGGAGTTGGCGATCGAGATCGAGGCGAAGGATAGAGCGCTCGAGGCGAGCGCGAGGGACACGCGACACGAAAAGACGGAGGGACGCGCGCTGGCCGTGCGCGAGGCCACGGCGAGATTGACGGATAGATTGGAAAAGGCGGAGAAAGCGGTCGAGCGCGAACGCGGGGATGGCGATCGAGGACGCAAAGCTTTGGAGACGCTGAAGAAAATGGAAGCCGAACTCGAGCGGCGGATGTGCGACCAAGACGAGGCGTTCGAGCTCAAGTGGGCGCAGCGCGTGGCGGAGGCTAACGCCGATCGAGACGCGTTTCGTGGTAAACTCGCCAAGCTGGAGGGCGAGATGGAGACGGTTAAAATCTCGGAAGAACGCGCTCGGAGCGAATTGGTTTCGGCGAAACGTCAAATCGACGAGTTACAGCTCCGTCTAGCCCGAGCGCTTTCCGCGCCCGCACCGCGCGGAAACGAGCGCACGGACGATCCACGCGACGTCGTCGACGACGACGCGTCGAAACCTCGTCGTGGTTTCTTTTCCTTCATCACGGGCGTGCCCGAGGCGCCGAAATCGGACCGTCCCGTCGTCGACGCCTAGCCCGCGCCGTCTCGACGTTCAACCCATCGCAACGCATCACAGACACCGACGACCGACGCGTATTAATCCATGCATCCGCCCACGCGTCTCGCGCCCGATCGCTCGCGCGCGCGGCGCCCCGCGTCCCGGTCTTCGTCTCTCGCGCGTCGCGTCGATTTAAATCAGTTGGGACAGCCGCGCGCGCGGGCCATCGCACTTGACCGTCATTCCTCGACGCGCCTCGCGCGCCGTCGCGCGCGCCGATGACCGAGAACGCGCTCGTCATCGCGCGGACGCCCGCGGATAAGTACCGCGTGCGAGCGTGCGCGCAATGCGACAGAAAAGGCGACGCACTCGCGATTCATTGGCGACGCGGGCACGACCCATCGTCCGCGCTGTTCGGGAAGGATCTGTGCGATAAGTGCGGTAAAGCCGAGAGCCGACGGTTGGTGAAGGAGCGAGGCGCGGTCCCGCGCGTGGTGTTTCGAGGAACGACGGACGGCGCGACGAGGGCGCCGAGGGCGTCGGGGAAGACGTCGGGGACGAGACGACGAAGGGCGCCGGCGGTTGGCGGAGAGAAGACGCCGCCGGCGAAGGCGAGATCGCGACCGGAGACGAAGCTCGGCGCTAAGAAAGCGGTGAGAAAGGCGAAGACGTCGCACGCTGGGTTGGGGTCGATCGCGGTGGTGCGTGAAAAGCTGAGACAATTGGCGACGGAGGAACCGTATTACGCGTGCGAATCCTGGCGGCGAACGCCGTACGACATCACTCCGTACGATGTGCTGCCGGATGGTGCGTACGTCGCGGGCGTCGGTGTCGAAGATGAGGACGCGAAAGTGTTGTTTGATCGGTTGAACACGTCGGTGAGGGATGGATGGACGGATTACGTGCCCGTGAGCGTGAGCGACGGGACCGCGGCGGCGGCGACGGGACAGCAACCGTCGATGAAGGCGCACAGTGGACTGGAATTAGATTTGTCCACGGAGAAGTTGCGCACGCCGTTGCGTTTGGGGGTGGATGTGGAGGAAAGACCGCTGTGGGGGATGGATTGTTTCACGCGCGAAGCGATTTTGGCCAGCATATCTGGGGTGACGTGGTACGCGGGCGACGAGAATCGGCCCAGGCGAGTGGAGTATTTGCAACAGCGATTTCTACCGAAGTTGCACACGCTCGGCGCTGATGGCTGGGATGCGTCGCGTGTGGCGCAGTGCGTGCTCGATGATGCGATAAAGAATGGTGAGAAACACACGGCGATGGCTTCGCGCGCGTTGCTGAGAGTTATTGCGGAGTGCGACGACGACTACGCCCGGGCGCCGGCGCCGAAAAAGAAGAAGGCAAACTCTACGACGACTACGGGAGAAGTCAAGGCGGAGGATCATACAGAAGAAATCGTCGAATCCCATGATCCGCGCGCTAGGCGCGAGAGATTTCGAATCCATCCCAAAGGTACGGGTGTGGTATGCATAAATCCCAACGGCTTGAAGGCGGGTACGTTCGTGAATCACTACATCGGTGAAATTTATTCGCCGTGGAAGTGGTACGAACGGCAAGACGCCATAAAAAAGTGTTACCCCGGCATGGAGCTTCCCTCGTTCTTCAACATCACGCTGGAGCGTCCGCCGCACGATGATCGTGGGCGGCACGTCATCTTCGTCGAAGCGATGCACAAAGGCTGCTTTGCGTCGCGGCTTTCGCACTCGTGCGAACCGAATTGTCAAACGGTGACGTTCGCAAAGGGTGGCAAGCTTACCCTCGGTATGTTCACCACGCAAGACATCGCGTACGGCGAAGAGATGACGTGGGACTATAGTTGCATCACCGAAAGCGCCGAGGAATACCGTACTGGATTTTGTCTGTGCTCGTCTCCAACGTGCCGAGGTTCGTTCCTCACGTATTCGGGCTCGGGCGCGTTCACGGCGGTGGTGAACAAAAAGCACGCATTTTTACATCGCAACGCCATACTTTTCAAGGCGAGCACGTCTGCGTTGACGAATGTTGATCGTAAGATGCTACATGACAGCGGTATCCGCGAATGTGCGCTCGAACATTGTCCGGACTGGGTCGTCAAGTGGGCGGCGTTGACTCTCGAGTACATCAAGCTAGAGGAGAACGAACTCCCGAACGAGTTGATGAGCTTGCCCGCGACGCGTTTCGGTCGGTACAACGAACTCGGGGCAAAAAGCGAAGCAACTGGGGTGGCGGCAACGAGGATCACGAACCTTATCGTTACGCTCGATAAAATCCGGTACGTGTTGACGCGATCCGGACAGGAACGAGCTCCATTCTTTCGGGTTTTGACAGAGAGCGAAGTGATCGAGCACCTTTGGAGCGGTGACGAGTCCATATTACGACGAATCTTGCGCTCAATATTAGCCGGCGCAGGGGCGAAGAAAGGGTCAAATTCTGTTAGCAAGAGTCGATTAGTCATGGCGAAGATGCCAAAAACCGGCGACGCTCGCGTCGACGCGGCGATGAAAGCGATTCAGGAACGCATCGACATTGATGAACGACCGAAGACCGCTAGTGGTGCGTGTGAGTCAATGCTCGAGATTTGTACGATTTTAAGGCGAATCGACGCGACTTTTTACGCGCAAGTGTCAGATTTGTTGTGGTTTTACGCCAACACTCGCAACTGGTTCACACACGCCAAGCTCGATAACGTCATTTCGCCCGCGGTGAACATCGATGATGTGGCGAGCGTGATACCGACGACGCAGCGAAAGCACATCCCTAACGCATTCCGTGGTAACAGGGAGGCGATGCTGCAAAAACGGTACGGTGCTCTTTACGTATGGGGGCAGTTGGTGACGTGGTACAAGCAAACCATTTACAGTCCCGATTCTTCGCTCAGCGCCGATCGTCGCGGGACTTTGTCGTTGCCAGATCCCGAGAGTTGTTGCAGCGCCGCGCCGTCGGCGTACGTGAACAAAGAGCGAAAGGAACTGTTCAAGGCTCTCCGCAAGAACAAGCATCAGTCTTGGCCGACGGCGACGTCGTGGAGTTTCAAAAATCCAGCCAAGGTGTACGGCTCACCGATGTTCGACGACGCGTTGCGAGAGATGTACCCGAAAGAGTACGCCTCGACCACGTCCTTCACCACTTTACTCGACAAGCACGAACGTCAGTCTATGTAGGTGACATGCGCCGCGCGTAACCTTTGCTTAGTTTGTATCGACTTCACGCGCGTCGATTCCCCGCGTCTCGCCCCGTCGCACTCGCCGTCGAGACGCGCGCCGCACACTCCCGCGCGCGACGACGCGCGAGATGTCGTTTCATCCCAAGCCCGACGTCCCGGACGCGCTGGAGAGAGTCTCGCGATGCGATATCCTGATCGCCCCCGCGCCTGGGACGTGCGGGAACGTGGGTCAGCTCGCGTGCGATGTCTTGGCGCTCAACCTGAATCTTTCGCGCGTCGGCGTCCTCGACTTCGAACACTTGATCCCGGTGTGTGGCCGCGATGCGCTGTACGATGACGTCGGGGATGGTGACGTCGCGGGCGCTTTGGCGTGCGCGTGCGAGGTGTACGTCGGAGAAGTGGACTTCGCGGCGGACGCGAAGGCGCGGGAAACGCGAACCGTCGTCGTCGCGCAGATCCGCAGCGACGCCAACATCGGTGCGCGACGATTATTTTGCGAAGAGTACGTCAACTTTTTGACGACATTTGCTCATCCCGAGCGCGTGGTGCTGCTGTCGAGCTTACCGTCGACGTACGGCGCGAGCGCGGCGCAAATCGGCGGGACGAAGTGGCGGCGGTTCGGCGGCGACGATGACTTCAAGTCCATGTGCGCCGCGAACGAATTGATCGAGCTCGAAAAAAATGTGTATCCACCTTCCGAAGAGATCGCGGAGTCCGTGGACCCGCACTGGGCGCTCGTGGATACGATAGGAACGAACACGCGCGTGGGGTGCGTCGTGGCGGTGTGCAGCGAGGGCGACAACAGCGTCGACGGCGCGGGGATGGCGCTTGCGGCGGCGCGCGCGTGTGGGATAGATGTAGGTACAGAACCGAAGGCGCCGATTCCTGGGGCGACGTACATCGGGCCGTGGCGCGTGCCGCGATCTTGGGAAGGCGCGTTCGGGTTGCGAGAAGTTAGCCGCGACATGTTCTCGTAGACGGATGTCATTTTCAATGTGCTGTTGTTACACGGAACGCGTCCTAATCGTTACCGACGCGCAAGCTTTGCACGAGTTTCACGTACCCTGGCTCGTCCGGGGTGATAAAACCGTGCCGCACGCAAAAATCGATGATCACGAGGCAGCAGTTCGGCTTGAAGTCCTCCGTTGTCGCCATGATGTCGATCACTTTGGAAATTTCGTATCGCTCGAAACTTTCCACCTCGCCGTCGTCTGGAGTCGGCACGAAATCCAGCGGGAGCTCTAAATCGTAGCAGAACAGCACGTCTCGCTTGCAGCAACCCTGGTAATTCATCGAATAACTCACCGCGCCGACCGCCGTGGCGTTCTTTGCCAACGACTCGGGCACGCTCGCCTCCTCTCCGCACTCCTTGACGACGCACACGCTCGGAGGCATGCCGTCGGGCAATCCTCCGGCGACGAGGTGATCGAGCTTGGAAGGAAACGTTTGTTTGTTCTTCGCTCGCTTCCCTACCCACAGCTCTTTGGTGCCGTCCGGTAACGTCACGAACCCGTTCACGTGGACGCCGTACGCTCGCACGCCCAAGAGCGACGCCGCCGCGCGTTCGACGCGCAACAACGGCGGCACGCCGTACCCCATCGTGACGGGAAAAATCTCATCCCGCCAACCCGTGATGACGCCCTTATCTCTCAGCGCCTCCAGCGCCGGTCGCAGCGCGTCCGTGCGCTTATCCGGGGTATCCAACTCCCGCGCGAAAACCACCGTCCCGCTCGCGTCCCGCTCGAGCGTCCCCGACCCGCTCGCGCCCAACAGCTCGTCCGCGAACCACGGCTGAAGCGCGCCCACGGCGTGACCGTCGACGACGAAAGGCACGTATTTGGCGTGGTCCGCGGCGGTGATTTCGTTACACGCGTCCACGCGCGGCTGTAAACGCTCGGCGTTTGAGAGCGCGCGCGCCATCGCCGCGCGCGCGCGAGCGTTCGAAACGACGCGCGCCGCGCGCCGCGTCAACACCGCGCCGCGCGCCGACGCGCCGCGCGACATGCGCGTCGTCCGACGTCGACGCCGACGTCGAGTCGGCGTGTGCCGCGCGCGCGCGTCTCCTCGCGTCTTCGAATCATCCCTCGACGCGCGTCGCGCCGCCTCCGCGCGCCCACGCGCACCGATCGAAATCACGCTTTTCTCACGCGTCGGCGCCTCCGCGCCGCATCGCTCGCATCGCCGGCGTCCAGAACGCTCGACACGCCGCGTCGACGCCCGCCGCGCTCACCATCGTCCACGCCACCCCCCCCACGCACCCGTCCTCGCGCGCGTCCTCGTCCAGCCCGAACGACAGCCACTTCCCCATCGGCCACGCGCACGCGCTCGGCAGCGCGAACATCACCGCGCGCGCGTTCGCGCCCGCGAACGCCAGTCCGCAGACCGCCTTCATCGCGCTCGCCCCGTGCGCGCATCGCAGCGCCGCGCGCGTCGCCGGCGTCCGCCTCGCCTCGAGCGCCGCGAGTCGCGCGCGTAATTTTTCCACCCGTCGTTCGTACGTCGCGTCGTCTCGAGACGCGCGTCGCGCGAGCGACCGCGACGCCCTTTTGATCGCGCGCTGCAGCGTG
>Ga0181598_1001232_pt1 | contig 25022 bp, 18 predicted proteins | sample 041ome_4_FD_153295 | JGI IMG/M metagenome (GOLD analysis project Ga0181598, IMG submission 153295) | Coastal salt marsh microbial communities from the Groves Creek Marsh, Skidaway Island, Georgia - 041404US metaG (spades assembly) | ecosystem: Environmental > Aquatic > Marine > Intertidal zone >... | reverse complement strand
AATGGCTCCAGTTGTAGTAATGTTTCCAAAATATTGTGCATTACCACCAGCAGTAACTGATAAACTGCTAAGTGGATTGTCTCCCCCAATGACCCCTGAAGCTATAAAATTTGATGAAGAACTAGTTGTTAATGACGAACCCCCATTTACTGTGCTGCTTAAAGTAATTGCTCCAGAAGATGAGGTTAAAATACTGTCTCCCGTTAAAGTAATTGCCCCTGTATAAATCTGATTACCATCAGTTGTAATATTGCCCCCAATAGCTGAGGTTCCTGAGACCGTTAAAGCTGAGGTGCCAGAAGATCTTGAAATGGTTCCATCAAGGTCCAAACTTGCAACAGTTTGAGTTGCTTGAAGGTCAAAAGTAGCACCTGAACTAACGATCAAATCACTTGAAGTACTTAAAGATCCAGTTAGCTCTAAAGTCCCTGTTGAAACGGTGGTATCCCCTGTATAGGTATTGGTACCTGAAAGTGTAAGATCCCCTGCTCCAGATTTAGTAAAATTACCTGTTCCAGTAATATCTCCAGATACATCAGCTGCACCTGTTGCAATACTAATTGTTAGAGTTTTGCTTGTTCCTCCATTAACATTGATTGTGGTACCACTGTTTGTCTCAAATGCAACATCTCCTGCTTGACTACTGTCTGACGTTGCAAAAATTTCTATGTTTCCCGTAGATGTAATGGAAACGGACTCACTTTGTCCGAGTGATACAGCTTTTCCTGTTGAATGATCCCCATTATCTCTTCCACTAATTTTAATATTTCCAGATCCGGTATTTAAAGTTGTGCCTCCTCTAAATCTAACCCCATATAAATCATCACCTGGTGTTGAGGCATAATCATCTCCAACCGTAAGACCATTCCATGTAGTAGATCCATCACCACCTCCGGCCCAAAAATGTCCTCCATTTGTGGTAATATTACCATCTGGGGTGACCACTTTACCATCACCATCACCATCGGCATCGGCCCATAAAACTAGATTTAAGGCAGCATTGGTCGAAGTAATATTAACATCGCTGCTTCCAGTTGAAATTGATCCTGCTCCTCGAACTGTTCCTGTTGCTTTAAAGGTTAATGTTCGATCATTTACGCCAGTGTATTCAATGCTATCATTGATATCGATATCATATTCAGTTGACCCACTTATCCCTGTATAAATACTTACGTTGTTACTTGCGAGCCCGGTTAGTATCGTACTTGGATGAATTGTAACATCACCATCTGGACCCGAACCACCTGGAATACTGTCTGATCCACTAGTTTGAATGGTTATATTTCCTGGATCGAGCAGCCATTCTCCTGCCGAACCATCGTTTGCTAATGTTGAAACTTCAATTCCTTCAACATCTAACTTGTATCCTGAGGTTTCAATTTGACCCCCATTTCCGCTATTTTTTCCTCCTTCTGCTGTTAGTTTTCCTTGAACTTTTGTAATTGATTGGTCGTTTGTGATATCTGACCAAACAACTATTTCACCACCATTTCCTGTGTTATTTGCTGATGCATTGAGTGTTGCTCCTTCTTCAATTGTTGTTGTTTTTGCTTGATAAATTGTTGGATCTGAATTTTGCCAACTACCTCCAACGAGTATTTGACCGCCGCCATTGTCTCCTGTTGCATTGAGTGTTGAATTACTTTTTACGGTAATTTCATCACCTTCCAGGAATATTTTTCCTCCTTCTGTGTTAATGCCTTTTGCCTCAATAATCCCGTCATTGTTAACAACAGATTTTCGAACTGCATCAAGACCTCGAGCTGATAAAATAACTTGTCCGTTATTTGCGACAATTGCATTGTTATTTTCAACTAAGCCATTGAGCACTCCACTATCAATTGTGTAACTAATTAGCTGATTATAATTAAGGTTTAAGGTTACTTTCTCACCAGCCAGTAACGCTGTTGAGCCGTTTGGTGTTTCAATTGTCCCGTTATTTTTGACAATTGATGAGATTAATGCAACCGTTCCACCTTCGAATGCTTTAATCGTTCCACGGTTCTCTATAATTCCTGCAATGCCATCTTTTTCAAAAACAAAATTGTCTTTTAAAAAGTTTTCATCGCTTAACTTTAGAGAGCTTGCAACAATGGCGCCGACATCTACTCTTGAGCCTTTAGAAAAAATTACTCCATTTGGATTTATTAGAATAACTTTTCCATTTGCTTCCAAAGATCCATAGATATAACTTGGGTCAGCACTGTTGACATGGTTTAAAGCAGACGAGCTTGAACTCGGCTGATTAAATTGAACTTTAGCATCAGAACCAATATTAAAACTAGACCAGTTGGTAATTAATTTGTCGGTCTGCTGATCAATGGTTAATTGATTTGCTCCCTGACTAATTTCAGCTGTTCCGTGTGTAACATTGGGGTCCGTTGGTAAAGCATTGTTACTTATTTCATTTGCACTTAATTTTAAATTTAGGCCAAGAACTAAAAATATAATTAATAATTTTAAGTTCAGCCTCATTCTTTAAAATTTAGCGTTGATTGAAATAAATAGTTGTTCATCATCTGCAAGTCCGTCTGTATTTTTGCCACTTACCGCACCAGGGTTACCGCCAATTGCTTTAGCAAGCGAAGTATTAATAGAGATATTGTCTCCCATCGTTGCCTCAAAGCCAATTCCGTATCCCTCTAGTGAGTATGTGTTGTTACTTACAGATAAATTTTTTAAATCTGCAAATTGCGTTACCATTCCATAATCGTAGAACGCAATAGCAGTTAATTTATCAAACTGTTTAGGTGCAATTAGATTATACTTTGCATCAATACTATATCGATACCCCTCATCACCTGTTGCTTCTCCGACTGGATAAGCCCTAATTCCAGTGGGTCCTCCAAGTGATAATTTCTCAGAACTATCAAGGTTTTTTGAGGCAAACTGAGTGGTACCAAACAAATGTAGATTTAAATTTTCCTTAATTTTTTGAATTCTAGCAATATCAACAGTAGATTTTTCAAATGAACCATTTGTTCTTGCTCCAGTATTGTCGCTTGATAAACTAGACTCAACCTTTGAGAGATCTAAATCTCCAAAAGTGATTGATGGTTTAATCTGAGTGTATCCCCCACCCAAATAATTGTCTGTATTGTTCCATTCAGCACTAAAAATAAAGTTTTTTAGCTCTTTGTCACTTGTTCTTGTGCCTGCAGTTTCGCTGTAAAGATATTTTTCAGCATATCCAAGATCAACAAATAAAGACTCTAATGAAGTTCGGTATAAAGGGTATCGGGCATTAAGCTTATAACTTTCAGAATTCCCTAAAACTTTATTTGAACTTAATTCTTTGCCAATTTTATAATCAAAATAATTGTAACTTGCGCCAATTCTCCATCCATCATTACCTACTGGAAAATTATATTTCAGCTCTAAGCTCTCAAAATCATCTTCTGATTTCGATAATGCTAAATCAAACTGATCACCAATTGAACTTGGATTATTAAATGTAATGTTGGCAGTTGCTCTATTTTTTCCTGTATATCTTGAGCCGTGATTATTAAAAGAGGTGTTATAAGTAACAAATTTTAAGTCTGCCACATCTAAAACTATTCTTGTCTCACCAGTTTCATCACCTGGCTCTAAAGACGCTTTAGCATTGATTCCTGAATTATCATTGATATTTAAAATAGCTCTTTCAAGAGAACTATAAGTTAAGCCTCTTTCAAGGGCCTTATCTAAATAACCAAAAATTTTATCATCTTTTAATTTAACCCCTTGAGATAAAATACGATAAGGCTGATCCTCATCAAGTTTACCCTCATATAAGGCAATTAAAATTGTGTTATCTTTAACTTCTTGTTTTGGAAGATAGGCTCTTGATACAAGAAATCCTTGATTTTGAAAATATCGATTAACTTTATTAACAACCGATTGAATTTCTCCAAAGTTTAATTCCTTGCCATTAAACTCTTTTATCAAATTTTGAAGGATTTCAATTGGAACAAAATCTAGTTCACCTATAAATTCAAATTTTTTAATTAGTATTTTCTGATCCCCTTCTAGGGTATCTACAATTTTCTCTTTTTGTAATAATGGATCAGGTATTTTTTCAGGAATTTTTTGATTTTTTTCAAAATTTTCCTTATTTCTCAATAAATCACCAGGAGATGGAGCAACTGCAATAACTGAAACAATACTAAATGTTGTATTTATAAGAACAATTATTAAAAAAATATTTAATATTTTTTTGACCACTTTTTACTCCTGAAAAATGTTGATTAAACTTTATTTTATCAAGTAAATTATCGCTCATTATGGGTTTTATTCAAAGTTATTTTTCAATTTTAGATTGAGATTTTAAAATTGAATAACACTACATATTGTATGTATTAAAAGTTGAATTACATAATATTATATATTTAGAAAACTAATGGGAAAAAAAATTTCAATTAAATATTTTTATAATTTCAAAGAGGATAATCGCAAAAGTATGCAAACTGTATCGGACTATCTCTACAGCAATGTTAAAAATGATAAAAATTTTAAAGTTTCTAGATTTATTCCAAAATTTGACTCTAAATTTTCTAAATTTTCATCATTTGCATGGGGATTAAGGTACAATCGTTACGTCAAATATCAAAATCAAGTTAAAAAATTAAAAAAAGTAGATGTTGCACATATAGTTGATCACCAATATTCACATTTGGTTCACAAAATTAATGCTAATAAAAAAATTGTCACTGTTCATGACTTAATTCCTATTAAATTTAAAAAAAAAATTGGAAAAAATCCATATTTAGTTAAATTTTCACTAAACCATCTTAAATATTTTGATGAAGTAATTGCAGTAAGCGAAAATACTAAAAAAGATATACTTAAATATACCGATTGTCCTAAGAAAAAAATTAAAGTTTTACATTCTTCAGTAGAAAAAAGCTTTAACAATAAAAATATTGATAAAAAAAAAGTTTGTGCAGCTTATCATATTCCCTATCAATCAAAAAAAATTCTAATTGTCGGAAGTTCATTTTATAAAAATCATAGAATATCTTTAAAAATTTTAGAACAACTAAAAAAAACATATAAAAATAAAGTTATTTTATTAAAAATTGGAAATAAATTAGATTTTAAGATTAAAAAAGAACTTAAAACAAATATTTTTGAATTTAATCATATAAAAAGAAATAAAATTCATGAAATCTATAAAGTTGCTGACTTATTATTATTTCCTTCAATTTATGAAGGCTATGGATTGCCATGTGTAGAAGCGATGAATTCAAAATTGCCTATTGTAGCTAGTCACGTTTCATCAATAAAAGAAATTTTGGGTAATTATCCACTTTTATTTAAACCTAATGACTATAAAAGAATGATCAAAAGCATTATTGCGTTAATAGAAGATAAAAAATTTAGATATCAAATCAAAAAATATTTATTTTCAAGAGCAAGACTATTTAAAGAAACAAATTATTTTAATAAGTTAAAGAATATTTATTTAAATTAATTAAATATTTTTAATAACTTTATTCAAATCTTTAACGTAAGTGTCCCAATTCCTATTTTTTGAAAATTTTAAAGAATTTTTTGAAAAAATTTCAAGTTTTGACCTATGATTATATAAATAATGAATTTTTTTTTGAATAGAAGAAGAATTCATGGGTCTGACCACGTAGCCTGTGTTATATTTATTTACATTTTCTTTCCATCCAGTGTTTTCAGTTACAATTACAGGTAAACCGGTATACATCGCTTGGGCAACAGAGATAGCGGCACCTTCTTCGAGGCTGGGCATCACAAAAAGGTGAGATTTGTTGAGCAAATCATTAATTTCTGACTGGGTTTTATGACCATGTAAAAAAATATTTGGATGAGAAAATTTATCTTTGATCAGTTTAAAATCACTTGTATTGCTTCCAATTAAATGAAGTTCAATGTTTTTAATTTTTAACCTATTAAAAGCTTCAACTAAATAATGAACCCCTTTTCTCAAAGATAAAGCACCCACAAAAATTATTTTGAAATTTTTAGAATGGAAATTTCTTTTTTTTTTAAAATAAAAAATTTTATTATTTGAAGCAAAATTAATAATTTTAGTGTTGTATAAACCATATTGTTCAAATGTTTTTTGAACAAATCTTGATGGAACTAAAATAAAATTTGCAGATTTATATTCTTCAATTTCTCGATCTATAATTTTACGATCTACTTCATAATTGATGCCAAATTTCTTATATTCTTTTTTTAAAATATTAATAGCAAAAGAAATATGGCTGCTAGCTCTTTCACAAATATATATTTTATTATGTTTACGAAATTTAATACCAGTATTTAGTCCTGTTCCAGAAAGAGCTAAAAAAATTTGAGACTGATCTAAATAGTTTGATGATATTTCATCAAGTTTTAAAAAATTTTTAAAATTAATATTTCTTAAAAAAAAATTGGATGGATTAATTTGAAACTTTAAAAAAATCCTCATTATAATTTGATAAAAACTAAATGATTTTATAAATTGATTTGGTAAGTTATATTTCTTTAATTTAAATAATGGGTATCCAGTAACAATCTTGGTTAATTGTTTTTTTTTATACAAAGCTTTTGCTAAATCAAAATAATGGAAAGTTCCAGGTGTGGCTAATAAAAATTTTTTTTTCATACTTAGTAATTTTTTAATATTACATGATGTGAGTTTTGCATTTCTGTAAAAAAATATTTTCCTTCAATAAATTTTGGGAAGCTTACTTTAAAATTTATTTTTTTTAATTTATTTAATAAATTTTGATCTTCAGTTTCTAAATACATTAGTATTTTGTTATTTTTCAAAAGATTAGTAGCACCCTCTATAAATTCATTTTCATGTCTCTCTATATCTACTTTTAGAAATATTTTTTTATTTTTGATATCTAAAATATTGTCTAGTTTATTTACTTTTATATTTTCGCTGCTATCAAAAATTAAATCTTTATTTTTTGAAAGTGTAGCCATGCCAATATTACTATTATTTTTTGAAAAAAAAATTTTTTGATCTCCAATTTTATTTGATAAGCCCAATTTAAAAAACTGATGATTTGAGTAAGCATTGTTAATTTTGAAATTATTTACTAATTTTTCATAACTATATTTTAAGGGTTCAAAACAAATTATTTTTAATTTTTTTGAATGACAAAAAGGTAAACTAATTGTTCCTGAGTTACTCCCAACATCAATTAAATAACTAAAATCAGATATTTTTGAGGATATAAAATTAACCAGAGCCTTTTCTAAACCTCCATATACATAAACTCCCCAATCAATATAATTACTGGTGATACCTTGATATTTTTTTTCAAAATAATCTATTTCAAAATAATCACCTGATTCGAGTTTTTTATCAGGGCTAAATAGAAATCTAATTATTTTGTCCTTACCTTTAAAATATATAAATTTTCTTCCTAATATTTGAGCAGTTTTTTTTCTTAAATTTTTCAAATTGTATTTAAATTTAATATTTTTCTTAAATTTGTATATATACTATACAAATTAAACGCTAACTTTATATTATTTTGAAAAAATATACTCATTCAATAAATACAAAAATATTAAGATTAATTTGGCTCACTGTTTGGTTTTTTTTATTTAGATTCACTCCTCCTTTTTTACTAAATAAATGGCGTGTTTTTTTGCTAAAATTATTTGGAGCAAAAATTTCTTGGTCTGCAAAGATTTATCCTTCGGTAAAAATTTTCAAACCTTGGCTTCTTGAAATGGGACGAAATAGCTGCTTAGCTAGAAATGTAGATTGCTATAATTATGATAATATTAAAATTGATTCTAATTCAATAGTAAGTCAAAATTCATTTTTATGCACAGCAAGCCATAATTATAATTCAAAAAAATTTGAATTAATTACAAATAAAATTACAATAAAAAAAAATGTGTGGGTTGCAGCAAATTGTTTTATTGGACCTGGTGTGACCATGAATAATAACTCTGTCTTGTTAGCAATGAGTAATTTAACAAAAAATACAAAAGAAAATTATGTTTATGCTGGAAATCCAGCTAAGTTAAAAAAGAAAAAAAATTGATATGAATTTTTTATATATATATAAGATAGTAATTTTTATTTTATCTCTATTTTTTTTAAATTCATGTAACAATTTAAGTACAGGTATTAGTGAAAATCCTATTATTAATCCTGAACAATCTAAAAATATTAATACGCCAAATATTAAAATTAAAATTATAGATATAAATGAACTAGACTATTCAGAAATTAATAATGAAAATTCAAATTATTCTGATGTTCAGAGAGATGATACTTTTTTTGCCAAAGAATTTTACGATTTATACGATTATGTATATCAATATCAGATAGGTCCAGGTGACGAGATAGTAATAAATCTTACAGAAACAGATGATATTGATGGAAGTTATCTTGTTGATCCATTTGGAATGATTGATTTACCTTATGTTGGAAAAATTAATGTTAAAGATTTCACGTCTACCGAAGTTCAAAATCAATTACTTAATATGCTAAAAGAATATTATAAAAATCCTGACTTACAGCTAGATATTGTTTCTTTTAGTAGCAGCAAAGTATATGTGACAGGAACAGTGAGAAATCAATTGGTAATTGATATGGATGACAAACCCCTTAGGGTATTAGATGCATTAATTAGAGCAAACGTTAATACGACTGGTAATGATAATTTATCAAGCACAAGTGGAATTATAAGAAGAGATAACAGAGTTTATGAGATAGATCTAATGGATGCAATCAAAGGTACGGACAGTAAAGAAAATTTTTATCTGAAAAAAGATGATGTAATTTTTATAGATAGAAACCCAAATTCAATCCTAGTTTTTGGAGAAGTAGATAAGCCAGGATCTTATTTTGCTTATGGTGGCTACTCATTGACTCAACTAATCTCAGATAGTGGTTTAAGTAAATTGACAGCAGATGCCAAAAATATATTTGTATTAAGAGAGAGTTTTGATGAAGATCTATTAATCAATGTTTATAAAATGAATATCAAAAATCCTATAAATTTAATTACAGGAAGAAAATTTAAGCTTCAAAAAAGAGATATAGTTTATATACCACCGACTGAATTGGTAAAATGGAACAGAGTTATAAGTTTATTATTACCTCAGACAAATTTATTTAAATCATATAATCCAATAATTCAAAATGGATTGGATGCAAATAACTTAAATGTCCAATAATTTTTAAATATATTTCTTAATGGATAATGCAAGTAAACTAGAAAAAACATATTGATTACTTGGAATATTTAAAGAAAAATCAATAAAACCATTTATTAAAAATATAGATATTAGAGTTATTAGTACACTTTTAAAATTATTATCTTGAGATAAAAAACAAAGAAAGATTTTTTTAAAAATATAATAAAAGAAAATAATTATAATTGAACAACCCATAATACCTAATTCACCTAAAAGTTCTATAAAATCTGCATGAACATGATTTGCATAAAAATTATTCAAATTTTCGTAAAATAAGAAAAATGTAATCTGAAACGACTCTGCACCATAACCAAATAAATAGAACTTTTTAAAAAAATTAAATCCTATTTTAATTATATCGACTCTGCTCAGATTTTGAGACAAATTATTAACCTCGGTATTAGAATTTTGAATAGAAAAATTTAAATCTTCATTAATAAAATAAAATCGATCTATAAGTTGACTGCCACCAAAGTAAACACCTAGTATTAGTAAATCAAAAATAATTAAACCAAAAAATAATAAAGTAAAATTGTTAAATATTTTATTTGTCGTTTTAATAGAATAAAAAAAATAAAGTAATAAAATTAAAGCTAAATAGAAATTACCTAGACGTGAAAAGGATGTAATAATAGCAATAGAAATAAAAATTAAAAAAATTCTTATATAGAAAAAATCAACGTTGAATACAAAACTTTTTGTCTGATTAAGATTAAATTCTTTTTTAAATACCAAATGTAATCCAGCTAAAAAACTAAGGATTAAAAAAAAGGAAAAGTTTGTTCTATTAACAAAAAGACCTGTGGAAGAATTTTTATAATGAACAATTTTTTCTAAAAAAAATTCAGGATTACCAATTAAAAAAAGATAGACAGCGATAAAAGCATGTAAAAAACCAATAAATACAAGGTAAAAAAGGTATCTTTTCGCGTGTTTTTTTTTAAAAAAAATAAGATTAGTGATCATTACAATCATAAAAATATTTAAATAATTTGCGATTTCTGTGAGGGTATTAAATGGATTTAAACTTATAGATTTAAAATCATTGATATCAATTTTTTCTAAATAATCATAATAGAATTTTGAAAAAAAGTTCAGCCATTCAACTGGCAAAGGTATAATTTGAAAGACTAAGTAAAAAATAAATATTATAAAGATGAAAGTTAATCGTTTATTTTTTTTTATAAGATATTTAGTTACAGCAATATTGTTATTATTTGATAGAAGTAAATAAAATAAAAAACTTAAAAAAATTATAAAATTTATTAAAATTAAAGTATTTGAATTAGAACCATTAAAAATACTACCTAAAAATATTAGAACAAAAAACAAAATTTGATGAAATTTATTTTTGGTTATGTTCATTCAATTAATTTGGAGAAACATTTGCTATTTCAAAATTTGATGCTGGTAACGAACTATATATATAGCTTAATTGAGGATCTTGAAAAATAGTTGCTGAAATATCCTCTTGGTATAAACTTTTCAAAACCAATTCACCTTGTTCAATCGATTTAATAAGTTGAGTATTATTTATTTTGTTAGACACAAACATGTCTTGTGTCCTTTTTAAAAATCTATTGTCAACTTTCAAAAAATTATTATTATTTTCTATATAGCTATTTATGATAGCTTCTACAATTTTATTAGCTGTTATTGCATCTGATGATTGGACTATACTAACTGCTTTTTCTATTTTATCTAAATTCATATTTGAAAAAGCTGTAGGATATACTTCTTCTACAAAATTTAATTTTGACTCAATAATATTCTTATTTGTTACTGTATTCCAATCTTCTAGAACATTTGTTTGTTCCACAATTTTAAATGTTACTTCGTTCTGCTTCTTCTTTGAAATATTTTTAATATTTTCTGTGATTTTTTTTGATAAATTAGTATTCGAGCTTATTATTGCTGAGCTTACAGCGGTTAATGAGTCTATGTTAAGATCATTTTCTTTATTTATGTTATTATTTGTTTTTATTTTTTTTAAAACGATCTCATTTTCGACTTCTTTTAAAGATTGTTTGATCAATTCATTGTTAACTTCAAGATTTAGCTGATTAATTTTTTCTGAATCAATTTTGTTTAATTGGTAGAGAATATTTGATGAAAAATTATTTGAATTATTGTTCTGTTCTGATATTTGACATGTCAGTGTTACAATATTGTTTGCTAACCTTAATGGGGCTTTAGAGATGATTTTAGCTAGTTCATACGCACCATTATGAAATTTTTTTTCATCTTTATAGCTAACATCTACTACTTTCTTTAAAATGTTGTCTAATTTTTGTTGATTTGAAATTGATAGATTATCTAAATTTGATTTATTTTCAAAATCCTTGCTTAATATTTTTAACAAAACATTTGCTTTATATTCATCTAAATTGTCAGCTACTGATGAAAGCAATTCAATTTTAACCTCTTTTGATATTGAGTTTAAAATTGGTGCAAATTCCTCTAAAATTTCAATATTTTCTTTTAATAAACTACTTACTTTAGTTACTTCGTATTTTTTTAAATTTTGTTCTAATTTTAAAACTGCTTCGTTAAATTCTTTGTTATTAGTTTCGGCGTTAGAATAACTAGATAGTATAAATAACAAATAAATTATTTTAATAAAATTGATTATTTTCATAACTTTAAAATAGCATCAGTTTTATTAACTATATCAAAGTTTTGCAGTTATAAATATCTATTTCTAATTCCCAAATATATTTTTTACGGCTTGATCTAAATTTCTAGTATCAAAATTATTTGAAGAGGTTTTAATTATATTTTTATTTTCTTGGTTATAAGTTGTTTCAGATATTTCTTCTACTGAATTTACAATCTTAACATCTTTATTTTTAGCAAAAATTTCTGGGTCAGAATTTTTTTCAAAAATATTTTCAACGTTATCATTATCTAACAACGTATCACCTAGGGTGTTAACTTGCTCATATAATTTTTGTTTTAAATTTTCAAAATTTTCTATTTGGTTCTTCATAATTTCAATTTTTTTATCTTGATTGAAAATTTGATTACTCAAACGTATATTCTCTTCTTGATAATGTTTTAATTTTTTCTCTAATTCTTCTATTTTATTTTTTTCATTAAGGGTATTTTGACTGCTATTTTCAAACTCATCAATCTTATTTTTCAAAGATTTGTTTTCTATCTCATACTCTTCAATTCTTTTTTCATAATCAGAATAATTTGGGGTATTTATATTAACTTGGTGAGATTGAATTTTATCTGTTTTGTTTTCATTGTCTTGCTCTTTAGATATATGAATTACATTATTCGTTGATTTAATTTTTGAAAATTTATTTATTTTATTTTTTAATTTTTTAATTTTTCTTTTGTATTTATTCTTTAATTTTTTTAGATCAACTTCATTTAAATTTGAACTTTCTTGTGATTGAATTTTTTTTAACTCATTTTGAAGATTGCTAACTTTTGAATTTAATTCTTCTAAAGGAGACTTTGTGGTTTCTGACATGCCTATATTATTATCAATCGTATTCGATTTTGTAAATTTATATCTTTTTATTTTTCTTTTTAGTCTATTTAACTTTCTATTTAATTTTTTTTTTAAAAACTTATTATCATTTAATTTTTCACCTTCATTATTATTTTCGTTTACTTTAACTATAGGTAATTTTTGAATAATTTTGGATTGTGCTATTTTAGAGACTTTAACCAAAGTTTGCTTTGGCACAATTATTTCTTGGGTTATTTTTTCTTTTAATTGTATTTTACTTTTGGGATTAAGAAGGTTGATCTTTGATTTAATTTTATTCAAATTTGAAACTAATGATTGTTTGAAATAATTTTGGTATTTTGGCTGAAAATAAAATTTATCTATTTTTTCATTAAATATTTTTTTTATATTTCGAATCATAAATTTAAAATTATATTTACAATCTGTAGTTGTCAATTGAATGGTTAGTCAGCTCTATACTTTATGATTGCATAAACAGTTTTTAACATAATTAAAAAATCTAATCCTAAAGACCAATTTTTTAAATACCATACATCGTAATCCATCCTTTTTTTCATCAGGTCATCATTAGTGGCTCCTCTAAAGCCATTCACTTGAGCCCACCCGGTGATTCCTGGATTACACTTATGTCTTGTTAAAAAATTTTTAATAACAGTAGAGTATTGTTTACTATGCTCAATCATATGAGGTCTTGGACCAACTAAAGACATTTCTCCTTTTAAAACATTGTAGATTTGTAAAAGCTCATCAATGCTCAATCTTCTTATAAATTTTCCAAAAAATAATAATCGATTATCATTTGGGAATACTTGTTGAGCTTTATTAGGATTTATTTTTTTTAAAGTTCTTAATTTATAAATTTTAAATTTTCGTCCATCCCATCCCGTTCTTGTCTGAACGAATATAAAAGGATAGCCATCTTCAATTAATATTAGAATTATTGATATTAGTAAAATTGGGAATGTTATTAATAAAATTAAAATTGAAAATACTTTGTCTAAAATAAATTTAGTAAACAAAGGTAATCCAGTAAATCTGGAATTATTGATAGAATAAAATATATATTCTTTCCTTTTTTCTTGAGTAGAGGCAAAATTATATTTATCAGTTAATGAATTAATTAAATTTTTGTTAAAGGAATGTAAGAAGAGTTTGATATCAATTGGAAATTTTAACAAATCTTCAAGCTGAATATCTTTAATAATATTTTTGTTTTCGTCTATTTCAAACCAAATTTGTCCAATAAAATGATAATTTAATATTTCAAAAAATCTTTCATCATAATCAAAGCAAGGTATTTTTAATTCATTAAAATAATTAAACTCTTTTTTATCGGTTAAAATACAACATTTAATTAATGATTTTTTATTTTTATTTTTATAAATTTCTATAAAGTTTTTTACAGTTTGAAATTTTCCTATTAACATTACATTTCTCTGAATAATATTATTAGTAATTAGATATTTATAAATTTTATTATTAATTAATTTTAAAACAAATAAAGAGATAATTGAAAAAACAAATGAATTAAAAAACCATAAAAAGTTAATTTCACTAGGTTTTTGTAAAATATATACTCCAAAAAGAAACAAGTAAATTAAAGAAAAATTTTTAATATCTTTTAATAAAAAATAATAAATTTTTTTAACATAATTTCTATTTCTTTTAATAAATACTACTGAAATAATATTTAAAAAAACAACACTTATCGTGAAGAAGAAAAAATCAGAACTCAAAAATAAATCAAATTTTAAAATATCATAAAGTACGTTCTCATTAAGTATTGAAGATAAATATAGTGAAAAAAATATGACTATAGACTGAGATAAATGAGAATATAAAACATAAATTTCATCATCCTTTTGAAAAATTTTTTCTAAATTAATCATATTTTGATTTATTTAGTAGGTCTTATCTTCTCCAGAATAATAATAATTTTGTTGATAATAGTATCCATAATAACTATTTTTTGAGGTATCGAGATCATTTAGAATAAACCCGTCAATTTTTTTATTAATATTTTTAAGTTTTTTCACACCAGACATTAAAGATAATAATCCTGTAACATTTGATCTCGCTACATAAAATACATAATCTGCAGCTTGAGCTATCACCATTGTATCAGAAACTGGCAAAACTGGTGGGCTATCAATAATAACATAATCATAATTCTTATTTAACAAATCAAAAAATTTTTTTAACTTCATTACATTAACTATGTCAGATAGATCGGTTCTTTTTTTTCCAGATCCAATCAAATTTAAGTTTGTACCTGGTACTTTACGAATTGTTTCTGAAAAATTTACTTCATTTGTTAAAATTTCACTTAAACCCTTTTTTGAGTCATCAAATTCATAATAACTATTTGCAACAGATGGTCTTCTAATATCCCCTTCAATTAAAAGTACTTTATAATTTTTTTGTAAAGATAAAGCTAAATTAAAAGCAACAGTGGTTTTTCCTTCAGATGGGCTACTTGAAGTTATCAAGTAAGTCTTATTTGTTTTAAACTTAGACTCCATAAGTGTTCTTGCATTTCTTATTGATTCTGCAAAAGCCGAGTCATTATCCTCGATGTACATCTGCATCATATGAAAACCTTTCCTTGAAATATTTACTTTAGGTAAATTTGTCATTATTAGAGTATTAAACATTTCTAATGAAGTTGGATCTTTAACTGTAGAACTATTTAAATCTCTATAAAATAGATAGAAATAAACACCAATTGATGAAAGTAAAAATGCCAATAGACAGTTTTTTTTTATATTAGGAGATACAGGATTATTTGATGCAATTGGATCTTGAATTATTTTAACATTAGAAATCTGAAGATTTTGCGCCTCATTTGTTTCTTTTACTCTCTGCAAAAAGGTTCCATACAATTTTCTGCTACTTTCAACTTCTCTTGAAAATTTTAACATTCCAGATTCTTTTTCTTCTAAATTTCTTAGCTCTTTTGTTGCCCGAGAAATTGCATTTTTGTTTATATCAATTGAATTTTTTAAATTAGTTAATTCAAAAGTTTTTTTTTCAATATTTCTATTTATAATTTGAATTAATTGTGTTTCGTAAGACTGGATAGTGTCAATCGCTTTTTTAATTTTTGGATGTTGATCGGTATAAATCAATCTTAAAGATTCTAAATTATTTCTTGATCCAAGCAAACTATCATAGATATTTTTTATTTCTGGTCTTGTCATTAAATCTTGGATTGATGTAAGCTGATTAACATCACCTTTTGCTAATTTGATCGCTAATAAATCAGATTGATATTGACTTATTTTTTTCTCCAAATCTAAAATATCTTGTGAAATTGTTTCAATTTGTTTAATTTTTAATTCTTTAACATCTCCAGTATCTACCAAGCCATTTTCTTCTTTATATTTAGCTAAATTTTCTTCAGCAATTTCCATTTGTTTAGTTAATTCATTTAATCTGGAAGTAATTTTTTCATTTGCGTAAGATGTTATGACTATCTTTGAATCTATCTCGTACCTTTGGTAAGAACTAATAATATTATTAAGTGCTAATTTAGAAATCTTCGGACTTGGAGAAATAAATGATAGTTCAAGAACATCACTTCTAGGAATGTTTGTAACACTAAAATTAGATTTTAAATAACTTTTTAAACCCTCTTTAGTAATATCGCCATCTTTAACAAAAAGTCTTTTAATAAAACTTGGTTTTAAACCTTTAAATAAATTTCCAAATACAACAAATGATTGCTTATCATTTACGATATAATCTAAAACATCATCACTATTCAAAATAGCGATTTGATTATTTATTCTACTCTCTTGATTGCCAAGTGAATAAACTTCTTCAATATTTACAATTTTTTTACTTTCATCTGCTTCAATTACAATTGTTGCAACACTTTTGTATTTTTTTTCTAAGTTAAGAGAAATCAATAATACTAATAAAGTAAACAATAATGATATAAAAAAAATTGGCTTTAAATATTTTAAAAAAACAACCCAATAATATTTTAATTCTAGGTTTTCAGCAATTTTAGTAATTGTACTAAAAAAATTTTGTTCCATGCTATAAAAGTATAATTAATTAATTTCGAATCGTTTTCAATTAACTATTCTACATGATAAGAATTGTATGTATTAGTAATTAACGAAAAATGGGCATTATAAAAAGAAAACTAGATCTTACAGCTATAATCATTACCTCAAATGAGGAAAAAAATATCAATAAATGCATTAAATCAATCAATAGATTCGTAAAAGATATCTTCGTGCTGGACAGTTTTTCCAATGATAAAACTCAACAGATTCTTAAAAAATTAAAGATAAGATTTAAATGTAAAAATTTTATAAGTTTTCCAGATCAATTTAACTCAGCAATAAAACTATCAAATGCAAAAACCACATGGCTAATGAGGATTGATGCAGATGAAATAGTAGAAAAAAAATTTTTTATAAAATTAAAAAAATTTCTTAAAAATGCTAAACCAAATACAAAAGGTGTAATTATAAATAGAAAATATTACTTTAACGAAATAGAAATTAATCATGGTGGTGTCTTCCCACATGAAACTTTAAGAATTTGGAGAAAAGGTTATGGTAAATGTAACAGTGATTTAATGGATGAAAAAATAGTAACTAAGCCAATTCAAGAAAAGATTAATATAAGTATAATTGATAATAATTCTAATGATTTTGTAAGATGGAAAAAAAAACATAAAAATTATGCCTATCTAGAAGCTAAAAATTTTATAAAAAAAAGTAAAAATTTAAAAATTAAAAATAGTAGCGATTATAAAAAATTTAAAATTTATTATAAATTTCCAATAATTATTCGACCTTTATTGTTATTTTTTTACAGATTTTTTTTTAAATTAGGGTTTTTAGATGGATTAAACGGACTAAAGTTTTGTTACTGGCAAACATTATGGTTTAGAATGTTAGTTGATTTAAACATTTTAAAATTAAAAATTAAATAAATATTGTCAAAGCTGTTAGATGAAAAAATTAAAAAAGATTAAAGTATTAAGTATTATTGATAGTCTTGAGTTACAAAAAGGTGGCCCCTCACATAGTTTAATAGATATAGCAATAGCTAATCGACAAAATGGAATACAGCATGATATTCTCTATTTGGGTAAAAAAATTAAAAAAAAACAAAAAGGAATTAAAATAACTTCACTTGAAAACAGCGTTTTAAAATATGGATTTAGTTTTAAATTGATATTTTGGTTATTAAAAAACAAAAAAAAATATAATCTATTTATTATCCACGGGTTATGGCAATTCATTACCTTGATAGCTAGAATTATTATACCCCATAAATATCTAGTATTTTCTCATGGGATGCTAGATCCATACTTTGGAAATCAAGAATTAAAAACTTTAAAGAAAAAAATTTATTGGTTTTTAATAGAAAAAAAAAACCTATTAAAATCTAAATGTGTAATGTCAAATTCGATTAAAGAATTCAATCAATTTAAAAAGACTTTTGTAAAAACAAATGGGATTAAATTTAAAACTATAAACTATGGAATTTTTCCAAAAAAATTTGATATGAAATTTTGTAAAAAAAAATTTTTAAATAAGTACCCGTTTGCAAGAAATAAAAAAACAATAATATTTATGAATAGAATAGACCCAAAAAAAGGGTGTGATTTATTAATTAAATCTTTTGCAAAAATAAAAAATAAAAAAAATCATATCCTGCTTATCGCAGGTGATAAAGATAGTAATTACGGTCGAGAGATGGTTAAATTAAAAGATCAATTAGAACAAAAAGATCATATTTATTTTTTAAATTTTTTAGAAGATCAAATTAAATGGGGAGCTTATGAAAATTCTGATTTTTCTATTCTTCCATCTCATGGAGAAAATTTCGGAATATCTGTTGTAGAGAGTTTATTTACTAAAACTCCAGTTATTTGTTCTAACAAGGTTGGAATTTCTAATTTTATAAAAAAATATAAAGCAGGTTTTATAATTAAAAATAAAGAACAATCTTTAATAATAACTTTGAAAAAAATTTTAAATTTAAACAACGAAGCTAAAAAGAAATTAAGAAAAAACTCTTTTGAATGTTTTAATAAAAATTTTAATTATCAGAATAATCATATGTTCAGTAACTGGATTAAAGAAATTGCATGAAGATAATTTATGTTTTGCCTCATCCTATCCAATATCAGACACCATTAATTAATTATTTAAAACTTAAAGGTTTGGACATTACAGTTGCATATAAGTCAGATCATACTTCAAAAAAATATTATGATTACGGTTTTAAAAAAAAAATTCAGTGGAACAAAAAAATTTTAAAAGGATATAATTATTTTTACAATCAAAACCATAAAATTTTCAAATACATTTTAACTAAAAAAAAAGTTAAATATGTTTGGGTTCATGGGTCAAAAAATTTTTATAACTTATTAATAATTATTTTTTCAAAATTTCTAAACAAAAAAGTTTTACTCAGAGAAGAGAGCTTTTTAAAAAGTAAAAAAAGAAATTTATTAAACATTCTATTTAATAAATTATTTTATTTGTTCATAGATTTTTTTATATACAAATACTTAGCAATTGGTAATCAAAATAAAAATTTTTATTTGAAAAACAATGTTAAATTATCAAAGATTATTAAAGTTCCGTATTGCGTTGATAATAGTTTTTTCTCTCATAAAAATTTTAATAAAAAAAAAACTAAAATAATCAAATTTCTTTTTGCAGGAAAATTAACTAAAAAAAAAGGATTGGATATTTTAATAAAAGCTTTTCAGAAAATTTCATTAAATAAAAAAATTAAAAAAAAATATTCTTTAACAATAGTTGGTAATGGAGATTATTATAAAAAAATTAAAATGATTGTGAGAAAAAATAACCTACATTTTATTAAAATTCTTAATTTCAAGACACAAAATCAAATCAAAATTATATATAAAAATTCAGATATTCTTATTTTACCATCAAGATTTGAACCTTGGGGATTAGTAATAAATGAAGCCATGAATTCAGGAAATGCGATAATTTGCTCGGATAACGTTGGTTCTGCAAATGATTTAGTAAAAAACAATATCAATGGATTTGTTTTCAAAAGTGAAAATATAAATAAATTAGTTGATGCAATCATGAATTATATAGAACAACCTGATCTAATCAATAAGCATAAACGAAACGGAATTAAAATAATAAATAAGTTTAGTTTTGAAATTTGTTACAAAAATTTATCTAAAGTAATTAATTAATAATGAATATTTTATATATTGGTAGCAAAGATCGTCACAGCTATTCTTATTACCAATATAGTATTTTAAAAAAAAATTATAAAAAAGTTAAGCTTATTGAAATTAAAAATTTAAGCTTTATTTTAAAATTTATTAATCTAATTCACTGGAAAATAAATATTCAATTCTTTGATTTTATTATCTTTTTAATACTGAAAAAAAAACTTAATAGAAAATTTGATTTAATTTATGTCCATAACGAGAGTCTTATGGGTAAGCTGACCATAAATTTATTAAAAAAAAAATCAAAAAAAATTTTCTTTTTTTGTGCAGATAATCCATTTGTAAAAAGAGATCAATCAAGATGGAGATTAATTGTTGATAACTTAAAAGTTTTTGATTTAGTAATTTTTATTCAAAAAAACAGATTCAAACATTGCGCTAGATATGGGATTAAAAATAAAATATGGATCGCACCAACCTTTAAAATTAATGAGCATTATAATAATTTAAACAAAAGGGATGTACCTAAAAATGATATTATTTTAATAGCTACCTATTTTCCTGAAAGAGGTGAGCTAGCTACTCTATTATTTAGAAATAAATTTAAAGTTAAAATTTACGGAGACCATTGGAATAAATATAAAGAATATCATAGATTCAAAAATAATATTAAACCCAAGATTTCAAGTGATAAATTATATGTAGATTTAATTAAAAATTCTAAGGTATCTATCTGTCTACCTTCTGTTGAAAATGATGATGATATCACAAATAGAAGTTTAGAAATTCCGTACATTGGAGCTTTGCTGCTTGCCAAAGAAACAAATACTCATAAAATTTTTTTTAAAAATAATTTAAATGCAGTTTTTTTTAAAAATTTTGGTGATTGTATTTCAAAATTAAGAGGAATTTTAAAAAATGAAAACCTGAGATTTAAAATTGCTCTAAAAGGTCATGATCATATTAAAAAAATTAGCAAAAAGATTTCATTTGAAAGAAATATAAAAAAAATATTCAAACTTTATTTGTAAATTTTCTATAGAAAAAATTTGTTATCAAAAATACGAAAATACCTTGTGGCAAAACTCTCAACAATGAACCTAGCAAATCAGAAATACTTCCTGATGCAATAAAATTTATTAATCCACCTGAAGTACTATATAAAAAAATAAAGAAAATAATAAAGTACTGATTTTTATACTTCAAACTGTCAAGAAGACTAAAAGATATAAAAACACTAAAAACAAAAATTATAAAAATCAAAGAATCTTTATAAATTAAAAAAATTGGAAATGATAAACCATTACTTTTTCCACCAAGAAAATACTTATCAACATATTTATATATCCTTGAAGTAATTGTATTTTTTAAAAAAAAACTTTTATTAAATGAATTGTCAAATATTTTAATAATAGGATTTGGAACTAGAGAAACTATTTTGCCATAGTCATAATTTAATAATTCATCCTTCTGAGCTTTATTCAAAAATTGATTTGCAAAAAGGAGATTGTCAACTGGTTTTACAATATTAATTCTATTTAAAATATTGATACCATAATAGTCCTCTTTGAAAATTTTTTGAGTAGTTAATTTATTGTTTTTTTCTGTTCCAGATAAAAAAGAATTAAAATGATTTTGTATATTTTTTATCGGATTTGTTTTATCTCTAAGATCTCTTACGTCTAAATATGTTGTAGAAAATCTATCAATTGTAGTTGCAACAATTGCACACAGTAAAACTATAAAAAAAATTTTATTTAAACGTAAAACTTTTATTTCAATTACACCTGTAATAAATAATAAACTATAAATTAATATTCCCACAAAAAATATATCAAAAAAAGCAGATCTTGCGTTTAAACCTAAAGAAAGAAAAAATATAAATGAAAATGATATTAAGATTAAAAAAATATTTTTTTTTGTAAGATTGTATTTATAAATATTAGACGTATATAAAACTATAAATGGACAAATAAAAAAAATATTTGTAGCATTTAAAATATCTCCTAATAAATTTGGTTCATTAAATGTATCGCTATAAATGAATTCACCAAAAAAAGTATAAAAAATAAATGCAGACCCAAGAGAAAAAATTCCAATAAAAAATAAATAATTTTTTTCTTTTGCTTGTTCAACACCAAACTTTAAAAATATTTTTTGAAAAAATTTCTTTAAATTTTTAAAAATAATTAATTGCTTATAAAATATATGGATAAAAATCAAAATTAAATTAGATGTAAATAAAAACAAAAATGAAAAATTTGGGTCAAATAAATTTTTATCAATTGACTCAAAAAATATTGATTTAAAAAAGATTGCACTGCAGTTTGTGTAAAAACAAATGTATAAAATGGAGAAAGTAGAAATTGTAAAATTTCTTATATTGTTAGCATTTAAACAATAGAAAAAAACTAACAGATTAGAAGCAAATAAATAAAATATACTAAAAATATTATTATAATTTTCTAATAAAAATAATTGTATTATCAAACTTATTATTAAAAAAGATAGATAGGTGAACTTGATTTTTTTAAGATTGTTTTGAAAAAAAGGACCGATCATAAAAATTTATTTAGTTTTGCTTTTGATGATTAGCATATATGAAATAATAAAATTTTCTAAATCAATCAGACATTATTGTCATTTAATACAGTTTTTACAATAAACTGACTGAATTTATTATAATCAAATATTCTTTGACCAACTATACATTTTTACTAAAAACTTTTATTTATTGTTAATGTTTCATCTAAACGAATCTAAATGAATTTAATAAAAAATATTTCTAGTTTTTTTGACCAAAAAAACAAAAAAAGAATTTTTAAAAATCTTTATTCTTCTGTAGCTCAGATTGGATCTAGATCTATTATACAATTGATATTTCCACCTCTTATGATTGCCTCATATGGGATAAATGATTTTGGTGTATGGATTTTTTTGACTTCAATTCCGTCAATATTATCGCTGTTTGATGTCAATATAAATACTGCTTCAAGAATTGAAATGTCTATTAGTTATAATAAAAAAAAATATCTAAAAGTTAAATCAATTTATATCAACTCATTAGTTCTAACTATAGTTTACATCTTATTTCTTTTTGTTGCTTCTTTACTGATTGTCTTAAATTTTAATTTTCAAATCGAGATTTTAAAAAATATAAGTAGTGATCAACTAAAATTAATTATTCTATTTGTTTTTTTTGTTTTTTTTCTCAATACAATTAATTCATATTTAAAAAGCTCCATAACTTATAAAGGAAATTTAGATTTAGAAAATTATATAGAAATTTTTTATGATTTTTTAATCAAATCAACAATCATTATATTTGGATTTATATATTCAGAATTATTTTATGCTGTGGTCATATACACAGCTATTAATTTTATTAAATTTTTGACTTACCTATATTATAGAAACAAATTTGATAAAACTTTAAATAATTTAGATTTAAAAAATATATCTGTTGATGAAATTTTAAATCTTTTTAAACTTTCAATACCCTACTACTTTGAAACTGTTAGAGTTTTAGCTAAAAATAATTTACAAATAATATTACTGGGTTTTTTCTTTGGACCTGTAATTGTTGGGTTAGTTAGCACTATGAAAACATTTTTTTATTTTTTTCCACTTAGAATTTGGGATATTCAGCAAAGAATTTTAATGTATGAATATACTAGATTTTATTCTTTAAAAAATTTTAGTTTTTTAAAAAAATTATTTAACAATATTTTAAAATTATATTTTTATTTTATTTTAACTTATTCAATTGTTTTTATATTCTTTGGAAAACAAATTTATGACTTTTGGACTAAAAATAATTATGAAATATCTATTTTATTAATAGTTTTTGTTTGTCTTGATTTTATTTTTGATAGTCTTGGAGGAACTTTTAAGACTATAAATAAGTCAATAAATAAGATTTTTAAACTCTCTCTTTTTGGGCTGATAATAAATATAGGTCAGGTTATTATATTATTTGCTATATTTAATTTAAATTTTGATTTTTTTTATATATTTATCATTAATTCAACTGGGTCTTTAATTATGTTATTTTATTCTTTTTATATTTATAAAAATTTAATCAATACATTAAAATGAAAATATATATTGAAAATTCTTCATGGCTTAATATTGGTGATTTTTTTTATCAAGAATCTATCTTTAATATTTTTAAAGAAATATTTACAGCTGAACAATTTAAAATTAAATGCTTTGATGCACCAATCAAAAGATCTTTCAAAATCAATAATAAATTTTTTTTAAAGAATGCTTTTGAATTAAGAAATTATCTTGATGGTGACATTTATGTTTTATCAGGTCCAATTTTAGGTGAAGAATTTATTAATTCATATGGTAAATTCATAGAAACCATTAAATCAAATGGCAAAGAATACTTAATTTTAAGTGCTCATGGGAAAGATATTCCTGAAAATAAAAAATTTTTAGAAAAATATCCTCCTCTAGCTATTTCTACTAGATCTTCTGAAACTTATAAAATCTACAATTCTTTTTCTAAAAATTCTTTTGATGGAATATGCAATGCATTTTTTCTTCCAATATATTTAGATGTTCCTAATTTTATTTATCCAAAATATATACTTAAAAGTTTTTACTCTACATTTGAACCTAAAGTTAAACTAAACTTGATTAATCAAAAAATAGATTTAGAAAATATTAGTCTTAGTTTAAAGAAAAAATTTTTGTGGAAAATATCAAGACATTTTAATTTTTTAACAAAGAATGAAGACCAGCTTGAAGGTTTTAATGTTATTAGACCGATTCATGATCTAAGTTATAAATTTCATCATTTGAATTTTGCAAAAAAAAACTCTTATATTTCTTATAATATTTCCAACTATTTAAGTGTTTATAAAAGTTCTGATTTAGTAATTTCAGATAGAATACACTCAGTGGTAATAGGTTTATCCTTAAATATTCCCTCAGTTTTATGTGGAAATTGGGATAGAGCAACTTTATTAGACAGATTAAAATTAAAAAAAATAAATAATTGTTATTTGCCCCCTGAAAAAAAACAAATTAACAATGAACTTGAGAATTATAAAAATTGGTTACGCTCTATAATCAAATAACTATCTTAGTTTTATAAGTTCATTCCCAAATGACTCTGCTACAACTTTATAAGTGACTTGACATTTAAAAATATTTAAA
>Ga0181598_1001192_pt1 | contig 25525 bp, 10 predicted proteins | sample 041ome_4_FD_153295 | JGI IMG/M metagenome (GOLD analysis project Ga0181598, IMG submission 153295) | Coastal salt marsh microbial communities from the Groves Creek Marsh, Skidaway Island, Georgia - 041404US metaG (spades assembly) | ecosystem: Environmental > Aquatic > Marine > Intertidal zone >... | reverse complement strand
TGCTCTTACTAAGAACGCTTCTTCTTTGTCGTCTGAATCATCCTTTTCAGAGCGACTTTTTAAAACGAGCGCTCGAAATTCCTCCGTTCTCTCGCGCGCTCTGATGTCTCCTTCTTCGGTGGTTTTCGCGGGAGGACTCATTCACATCGAGTTACTCGTGGCACACCATCTCTGCTACAGAAAAGCGGGGAAAAGAGTGACGAATTTTCGGATGCATTCTCATCACTTTAAAGCGCGCGCGCGCGAGAGAACGCGACGAGAAGAACACACAAACACTCAGGACGAGGGGTAAACGACGACGTCTGTTTTCACTCTCTCTCTCTCTTTCGTTCTCTCTTTGTGTTGTGTGATTTTATAGAGAAACATGTCTCATCCAGAACAACTCGCCGCTGAACAACAACAACACCACCAACGAGATGATGATGATGATCAGCAAAACAACGACGAGAATCGAGCACACGCAACGGTTGGAGAAGCGCACCAAAATCGAGAAGAAGGACAAGAACTCGGGGAACTTTTGGAACTCATCCCTCTCGGCGCCGGCTCTGAAGTCGGCCGCTCGTGCGTCGTCGCCTCTTTTTTCGAAGGGAAGAAAAACGTCATGTTCGATTGCGGCATCCACCCGGGATTTAGCGGATTGTCCTCGCTCCCGTATTTCGACGAAATCGACGTCAGCGCGATCGACGTGTTACTGGTGACGCACTTCCACTTGGACCACTGCGCGGCGGTACCGTTTTTGGTGAACAGGACGAATTTTAAAGGGAGAGTGTTCATGACGCACGCGACGAAGGCGATTTTTCACATGCTCATGAGCGACTTTGTTCGCTTGTCGGCGAGACAACAAACACCGAAAGCGAAAGGGAGCGAAGAAAAGGAAGAGGAAGAGGACGAATCGCAACTCTGGGACGCGAAGGATTTAAAAGCTGCGATGGATAAAATCGAAGTGATTGATTTCCACCAAGAGATTAACATCGACGGGATTAAAGTGACGCCGTATAGAGCCGGGCACGTTTTAGGCGCGTGTCAGTTTGAAGTGAACGTGGGCGGATGTCGCGTTTTGTACACCGGGGATTACTCTCGAGTCGCGGATCGACACTTACCGGCCGCGGATATACCGAAGAAGACGCCGCACGTTGTCATCGTGGAGAGCACGTACGGAGTGAGTCCGCACACGCCGAAAGAGGAAAGAGAGGCGCGGTTTACCGATAAGATTCACGGGATTTTAGGGAGAGGCGGGAAGTGTTTGTTGCCGGTGGTCGCGTTGGGGAGAGCGCAGGAGCTACTTTTAATTTTGGAAGATTATTGGGAGAAACATCCGGAGATGAGTCACGTGCCGGTGTATCAAGCGAGCGCGTTGGCGAGGAAAGCGATGACGGTGTTTGAAACGTACATAAACGTTCTCAACGCGGACATTAAGAGACAGTTTGAGGAGAAAAATCCGTTCAATTTTAAACACGTGCAAAGTTTAAATCGGGCGAGCGATTTGGATGGGAACACTGGGCCGTGCGTTGTTTTAGCGACGCCTTCGATGTTACAAAGTGGAACGAGCAGGGAGTTGTTTGAAAACTGGTGCGAAAGTTCCGACAACGGGGTGGTTATTTGTGATTTTGCGGTGCAAGGAACGTTGGCGAGGGAAATTTTAAGCGACGTGAAAACAGTCAAAGCGAGAGATGGAAGAGAGTTACAGCTGAGGTGCTCCGTCGATGCGATTTCCTTCAGCGCGCACGCGGATTACCCGCAGACGCAACAGTTTTTGGACATTTTGAATCCACCGCACGTGGTTTTAGTCCACGGAGAAACCTCGGAAATGGCGAGGTTGAAAAGAGCTTTGGAGGCGAAAGCTGTCGCGGACGGGAAAGAGATGAACGTGTTCGCGCCGAAGAATTGCCAATCGGTGGAAATTCGGTATCGAGGTGAGAAAGTCGCAAAGGTTGCCGGGTCGTTAGCGAGCGATTGTTTACCCGTAGAAGGTCAAGAGGTGAGAGGCGTTTTAGTGGCGAAAGATTTCGGTCATTTGCTAGTCGCGCCGGAGGACGTGAGAGATCACGCGAGGTTGCGAACCAGCGTCGTGACGCAACGACAATTGATTCCGTGCGAAGTGAACATCGATACTTTGCGATTCGCGCTAGAGGCGTTGTTTGAAGGCATGCACGCGGTGAGAACGTTAAGAATGCCTAAGAAGAGCAGCTTTAAAAACGAAGAGGACGATGATGAAAACATAATCGAAGAAAAGAAAACGGAAGAGAAAAAGAGCCTGACGAAAGGGCGTAAAACGAAAAAAGCGAAAAAAGAAGTCGCGATGATTAAAAAAGAGGAAGACGAGGAAGACGACGACGATAAATGGGAAGAAGGTGTTTCGATAGACAACGGTGCGGTTACACTTCGTAAAGCGAAGAAATCCGACGAAGTTGGCGTTGAACACGTGATTTTAGAGTGGGCGTCCGATCCGTTCGCGGACGTGTTAGCCGACGCCACTTTATCGGTCGTTTTGCAATTGAACCGAGAACCGGAAACGCTAAAAGCGTACGAACGCGATCACGCGATCGCTATGAAGGAGAATGACACGGAGGCCGTGGAGTTGCTGCGGTTTAAAATGGCCGTCGCCATGCTCGAAGCGCAATTCGGCAAGGCGCAAAAAGTCGACGAGAAGACGCGCGTTTTAGAAATGAACGTGGACGCGAAGCGCGTGACGATTTTACACGCAACGAGAACGGTCGCGTGCGACGAGGACGAATCCACCCGGTCGCGAGTTGAGTTGGCTTTAGGTAGAATTGACGAAGCGATTGCGGATTGTTCGTACGCGCGTCGCGTGCGAAGCGCGACAACCACTGGCGGCGGAGGCGCGACTGCGGTGTAAATAATATTTTTGTAAAAGTACATCGTTCATTTCGAAACACCGACGACGAGGAAGATCTTTAGGAGTTAAACCAACCCCAGAACCCTTTTTGACTGGCCTCCTTCGCCCGTATCTCCTTCTCTCTCTCCTTTTCCGCTTCTAGCCGAATCTTTCGATCTTGCTCGGCAATCTCGTTCTTCCGATACCCGTTCAACTCGTGGCCTTTCTTCCGCAACGCCTTCATTTTCATTTGCGTTTGCTTAAAATCCTTTTCTAAATCGTCCGCGATTTCCATCTGCTCTTCGATTTCGTTGTATATGGTCCCACTCGTCGCTTTCAACTTGGTCGATAAACGCGACAACGCGTGCAACGTTTGATCTTGACTTTTAATCTGTTGCGTTTGCAACCGCAAGAGTTGCTCCGGCGTCATGCCTTCCGTCATCTCCTCCGCGCTCAGTTTTTTGCTATTATTACTACCACCGTTATTATTATTACTACTACTACTCAACAGCGAGCTCCTCTCGTCATCGGCTTCCATTTGTGCCACGAATATCCGCTTCTTCTCGGTAAATCCGAGTAAAATTTTCTGTCTATCCGCAAAGTCTCGCGCCGAGTTTGCTCTGAAAGAAGAAGACGAGAGAACGAGCGCTTACGCGTCAGCGGCAAAAATGATGAAAGGACCACCAATATACATCGAACAACGCGAACACGAAGAAGAACAAGAAGACAAACGAGACCATCTAAATGCGAAGAATGTGATGCGACGACGACTAAAACGTACCCCATGGTCAAACAATTCTCCAGTTTCTCCAAAGCGTCTTTAAACCGTTCGTATTCTCTTTTGAAGATATTTCTGCTTCTGATTTTTTCCTCCGCGGAGACGATTTTGGACGATTTTGAAGCGCAACACTCCTGGAACTGTTTCGACGCTTTTTCGACGCTTTCGAATGCATCGGAAGTTTCTGACCGGTGGTGTTCCCATCGACTCAGTTTTTTCGCGAGCGTAGCATCGACACCACTCTTCTGAGTCGCGCTCTGACCACCGAACCCGTACGCGGACATTCTGATGAAACGTGTGTGTAATTCGTCTCGCGAATATCTCTTTTTATGGAGTAAAAACGCTCGAGTTTCGGAAATTACGCGTACCACAGCTCGTGTCGATTGAAGCGCTACGTATCGGTGTGTTAACTGTTTGAATACTGGGTCGGCGTTTACTAATACAGCGCGAGAGAGAAAACAAAAGAGCACAATGAATGAAGAATTTCCCCCTAAAATGGGAGCCTTTTTCCCCCATTGTACGCACTTGTTTCTCTTGTTTTACCAACCAGTATTGCATCGAGAAACCTCTCTCGCACTCTCTCGCGGAACCCATACTACTACCGTGCATTTGAATTCACGATTTGTTTTTGCACTCAATCGAGAGGCTGCTTTCGGAGGACGCGCGAGTCTCTTTGTTGCGTGTCGGATGACTTCTTTCCCTAAAACGCAACAGACTTTCTGCAACATAAACGCGGGGGGAACTCTTTGCGTCGAGACTACCACCAAAAACACCACCACCGCGAGATCGATTTTTCGTCGAAAGGAAAGAGGGAGGAGAAGAACGAGGCGTTTGGGTGCCGCTGCTGCGAGGAAGAGTCGCAGCACGAAGAGTGATGATGCTTATGCTCGTGAAGAGGATTCTTTGAAAAGGAGCACCCAGAATACTACTACCACAACATTAACGACGCAGAAGAAGAAGACAAAGACAACAAAGACGAAGAAGAGCGAGGAGAAGGCGACGAGACGAGACTTTGCGATGAAGACGAGTATCTTACTCTCATCGTCGACTTTTTTGGATGCTGGCGATGCGCGCGCGGATGATAACAACGCTTTTGGGGTATTCGCCGAGCGGATTCGAGCGAACAACGCAGCCTCCTCCTCCTCCTCTTCCTCGAGCGATACTTCGTTGGAGGATAAAATTGCGCATCCCAAACTGTTCAAGAAGCGAGTGATTAATAAGAGCAAACCGGGGGCGACGAAATATCCGCTCTTTTTACTCGGCGAGTGGGAAGAAGAAGTCTCGTTCGCCGGGTACGAGTTCCCGTCGGACGAGTTTATCGATCGGAAAACGCTAGAACGAGCAGCCACGTGTCCCGGATTTCAAAAGTTGAGCGTCGCGTATTTACCAGACGTGGGCAAGACGCCGGCGCCGAAATATCGGGCGAGGTTTGTGCACGAAAAGCCGGGGGAGAACGTGAACGAGGCGAGCGGAGATGTCGTGGAAGATAGGGCGTTCAATCTGAGGAATATTTTTAACGCGTATTTGGAGGACGAGACAGCGGTGGAAAGCGTGGATTACGATTTTAGTAAGAACCCGAACCGAGCGACGGTGACTTTGAGAAGAGGCGCGGCGAATAACGCCGAACGGGTGGAACTCTTCACGAACGCGAGAGAATCCGAGACGAGCGGTATAGACGGATGTTCCTTCTTGTGCGCGGAAACGTTGCGACAGGTAAGTTTAGGATACTCGGTCGATTACAACACCGCGCGGGTCGTCAACTACGACTACGAACACGTCTGGAGATACCAACCGATGAGAGACGACAAAATCACCCCTTTCGACGTCAAAAACAAAGGCGACTCTTTCGAAGACATTCGCCGGTGCAACTTCGTCAAAGCGCGGCTCTTCACCGTAGCGTACCTCCAATCCGACGACGCCATGCGAGCCACCGCCAGAGTCAACCAAGCCGGCACCGCGCCTATCCCGAGCTTGTTTGACGCCGGGACGGCGGCGTACGCGCCCGCGGTGGTCTACTCGCACGACGTGCTCATGGAACGCGTTGGATGCGTGCCTTGAAATTATATTTATCGCAATAATAGTCCACATATTAGTCACACGTGTATTCGATCGAAGATTTGATGAAACCTTTCTCTTCTTCTTCTTTGCTCGTTTACTTCATAAAAAAACGCCATCACATCACAGAACGAACGCACGTTGGATGCGTGCCTTGAAATTATAGAATTATACCGCACTCGTCCACGTATTCGTCGCGCGCGTATTCTTCGATTGAAGATTTGATGAAACCTTTTGTCTTCTTCTTCTTTGCTTGTTTGTTTGCTTCATAAAAAAACTTCTCAATTACGGAAGAAAATTAGCACATGTCCAACGCTTTCGCTTCTGCCGCATTCGACGATTCAGACGACGACGCGACGAAGTCTTTACCGTCGAACGCGTCGTCTTTGCTGCGACAACGGGGGAGACAACGTGAACAACAAATGAACGACCCCGCAAAAACTTTGCGCAAAAACGTGAAATTCAATTCTTTCACGACGGCAACCGACCGGGAGGACGGAGATCTTCCACCGACGACGACGACGACGACTGCCACGGAAAATAATAACACGAACAACAACAACAACAACAAAAAGGAAGATAAAGACGCGTTTGTTTTACTTTTGAGCGTTTCCATCACCGCGCTGGTCGCCGCGTGCTACTTTTTGGAAAAGTACGCGTATTTGTTGAGACCGTTAGTGTTCGCGTGCGGGATAGCGCTGTGTTTGCAACCGATTGTGGATTTTTGCGCGGATAAGGCGTACCAGGCGAAGATACTGAGGAAGTGGCGGCTGAAGAGGCGCGTGGTGGTGCAGAATAGCGAGCGTTTTATGGACGACGACGAAGAGGAGGAGGAGGAAGAGGGGGGAGATGATGATGACGCCGACGGGCGGCGGCGGCGCGGCGGATCGAGACGAAGAATATCCGCCGAGGAAGAGGAACATTTAGAGTACGAACGAGAACGGAGCCGAGCCGGGTGCGTTTTGGTCTTCCCGAGACCGATGGCTATTTTTATAGCCATATTCTTCGTCGTCGTATTTTTGTGCACGTTTCTTTTCGCGTTGTATTTAGGCCAGACGTGGATTGTCTCTCATTTACACGACAACGATTGGGACGAACGATTTAAAGATAGGATTCAGATCGTCGCGAATTTTGTGGACGACTGCGCGAGGAAGATTTTCAAGGAGGATCACGTCGCCGTGGACGCGTGGCAGACAATGGTGGATGAAGTTGAGTCGTGGTTGAAAGATGAGGACTTTTGGACGCAGGTTGGGACGACCGTGTTCAGATATTTCGGCGACGTGTGTTTGTGCGGCGTGTATTCGATGTTTTTGTTGGTGCCGGAAAGACAGCCGTTGAGGTTTAAAAAACCGGTAGTGAAACGAACCGTCGTGGCAGTGCGTAAGTTCATGAACATCATGATCGTTTTGGCACTTTTCAGGGCCGCTTTGGTGAGTTGCGTCTTATACTTTTGTGGCGTGCCGTTGATTTTGGCGGCTTCATTGGCAATTCTCTCGTTTTGGTTGTACTTCATTCCAACCGTCGGATCCTTGATTTCATTCGCGTTGCCGGTGCCGATTGCGTTGTTGTTGCCCGATTTAACATCAAGCGCGAGATGGTGCGCGTGTATTTTCCCATCCTTTGCATCTGCTATCGTCGGTGATTTTGTCGGCCCGGTCGCGTACAGGAAAGGATTGGACCTCTCGGAAGTAACCGTGTTGTTGTGTTTAGTTTTTTGGTATTCCGTGTGGGGTGCCGCTGGAGCAGTGTTGGCGGTACCGTTGACGTGCGCGATCAAGATTGCTTTAGAAGAGATGCCACATGCTGGAGCAAAAATGGTAGCGAGGATGATGGCGCCGAGGTTGAAGAGGAGACGACCGAACGCCTCCGAAAGGGCGGCGTTGGCAAGCGAGTCTTCGCTGTCGTTCAGGACAAGCGGAGGAAGAGATGAGCGACCGATGAATACGACGGAAATCAATGCAAATGAAGAAGAAGACGACGACGACGACGACGCGTACGAAAGAGGCGACCCGAGAACGCCGTATACGGTTCGAGCGGCACGATGGACGTGGAGAAAAGTCAACCCGGCGAAACCGTCATCATCACCCGGAGGTTATACAAGACTTGAAGACGACGCGAATGAGTCTTGAGTCTTCTTCATCGGACAGGAATACATGCATCATCATGAGACTCTCAAGTCCAACTTTTCTCTTTGCAAGATCTACGTAGTCAATTTGTACAAAAAGCAGTGTTTTCTAGTATATTATTACAAGTTTTATCGCTGTTATTGTTGTTGCTGTTGTTGATTTGACTTCTTTCAACACGCCGAGGGTGAAGTCGCTCGCTGTTTTCCTTCAAGCGTTTGCTTTCTCGTTACGATATCATCCACTAACGATTTGATTTGTTCGATTCGAAACGGTTTTGTGAGCCATCCGGTGAACCCATCTCGCATGCAGTTATCCCTCGACTCTGTCATCGCATCCGCCGTGACGGCAACGATTGGTATTTTCGAGTCTGGGTACTGTTCGCGAATCTTCCTCACGCACTCCAATCCGCCGCATCTCGGCATGTGTAAATCCATGAGAATTATATCAAACGCGTCCACACCTTGCTCTTCCTTTTCGATCAACTCGAGCGCAACGACACCATCTTTTGCCCAGACGACGTCATCGCAGCCGCACTTTCCTAAAACCGCTTTGGCAACTTTCATGTTGATCAAGTGATCTTCGGCGAGTAAGATGCGAAGTTTCGGCGGCGGACCGGCGGATTCAGGCGCTTTCTCTTTTATCAAGTGCGCGGCGCTTTTATTGGATATTTTGCCTCTCTTGGAACACTCATCTTCGCCTTCCACTTTTTCTCTCGCCATGACTCGGTAAATGGCCTGCTGCAAATTTCCGTATCTCACCGGTTTAGTCACGGCTTCAAAGTTTGATTGCGCCAGGATGGCTTCGCATAATTTCACGACTCTCTTGCGCTCGGCTTCGCTGACGGCTTTTTCTACCTCCGTTTCAACATCCAAAGCTTCTTGGTCGACTTCTTCGTTCTTTTCGTGCAAACGAGCTAACGTTCCAGCGATGCCACCGCCCAAAACTTTCGCAGCCGCTGGCCACGTGAGCAAAAGCATTGCCGGTAAGATTTTGTGCACTTCCACCGGGGTGTGCTCTTTCGGCTTCTTTTCGGCGGAACCACCATCTGTACTTCTGGCGACGGAACCAGACCTCGTCTTACGTTTCGCCTTAACCGCACCTAAAAAGGTTGAGCCATCTTCAGATACTAGCTTTTGCTTCTGCGCGAAAGCCAAAAGTTCTCTCTCGAACTTTGGCGACCTTTGCGCAATAACGCAGCCGTACTTTCGATTTTTCTCATCCTCGGGATGCGCTGCGACGTCCTTCCTGAGTTTCTCAAACAAGCTCTGCGCCGATGTCACCACCTCGACTTCGATGCACCACTGTTGTAAACTGCTTTCAATAGTTTTACAAATCATGTGACTTTCGTCGTAGACTAAAACAGTCGATCTTCGTCCGTTCTCGTCCCCGATGGACATGTTCACTTTTTGCGGGATCCAAGACTCCGCGTGGTGTTTCATCGCGGAAAAGTTGCCAAGTTTTTGTACAGTTAAACCAACCGGAGAGCTCAAAGTTGTCACGAGGTTGCTCGTGTTATCAATGCTTTCCCTTTTATCTGTCATATCGTTCTCGTTAGCAACTTGACATTTTACGCAAAAGTGAAACGTCGAGCCTTTGCCTAAACCTTCGGATTCGGCCCAGATGGTACCGCCCATCGCTTCACACAGTTTTCGAGAAATCGCGAGACCGAGACCGGAACCATCGAATTTTCGTGTCGTACCATCGTCAACTTGTTGAAACGAGTTGAACACCTCGCGAATCATATTTGCAGATAAGCCAATGCCGGTATCTTTGACGTAAAAGTGAAGATAGACCGGTTTGTCGTTGTTCTCGCTTCCCCCGGATTGATTACCACTGCCTACGGTGCCGGAGTGCGTCGTCGCCGCGCCTTTACCAGTCGCTTCGGAAAGTTCGTGAGATCTTTTGATATCGTTCTGTTGTTGTTGTAGTTTTTGCTCGGTCGAGTGTTGGTTGTGAAACGGACACTGCGCTTTTTCTTCGCCTTCGCCTTCGCCGGAACCCGCTTTCTCCTGCGGCTGCTCGCCATCTTTTGGCGAAAAGTGCGGACACATGTGCGCCAATTTACTCAAAGGTGTGATCCAATCATCATTCATCGCTAACGAGGAATTTACGCGTTGCATTTTCTTCGTTTTCGGGGCCATGCCAATGTACAAACGAACCATGATGTCCCCTTTCTCGGTAAATTTGATGGCGTTGTTGATGGAATTCAACAAGACTTGTTGCACGCGCATGGCGTCGCCCAAAACGGTTTTCGGAACGCCTTCGTCAACGTGGTATCCAACGTTTAACTTTAACCTACCCGCGTGAATACCTACGATTTCCAACACGTTTGCGATGACCGCCTCTGGGTTGAACGGCTCTTTCGCCAAGGATAACTTTTCCGCCTCGACGCGAGAGAAATCGAGAATATCGCTAATCAACGCTTGTAAGGTTTCCCCAGACGATTGCATGGTTGTCACTAAGTCTCTTTGCACGCGGTCTAACTTTGTATCCTCTAACAACTGACCGACTGCGATTAGTCCATTCAAAGGTGTTCGAATCTCGTGGGACATGTGAGCTAAAAACTTGGATTTCGATTCCGTCGCCGCGTTGGCGATGGCGACTCGTTTCAAAGCTTCAATCTCTGCATTTTGTGAGTCAACTATTTTCGTCACGTCGGATTGAATCCCGACGTAATGCGTCACCACGCTGTTTTCGTTACGAATCGGTTTCAGCGATAAGTTGTTGATGAACATCTCCCCGTTTTTCTTATAGTTTTTCAATTGACACGTAATCGACAATCCGTTCATCACCGCGTATTTTATTTTTCTCACCACTTCCGGTTCCGTCTCCGGGCCTTGTAAAAAACGACAGTTCTTCCCAACCGTCTCATCCACGGTATACCCAGTAATTTCCGTAAAACCTTGATTGGCAAACACGAGCGGTTGCAACGGGTGCGTAAAATCCGCAATCGTCACCCCTTCCTCCAAGGAATCCATCGCCAGCTCTTTCAGCGGCGCCAACTTTCGCAACAAGTTATTCGACAGCGCGGTCTGGTTCGCGTTCGCGGATGACGTAGACGTTCGCAGTCGTTTCTTCAACTCCTCGTTGCTCTTTTGCAACTGTAAGATTTCTTCTTGCAATCGCCGGTATTCGTCCGAGTTATTGTTGTTATTCTCGGCGCTGCCCATATCGTCCGATCCCGTCGCGCGTTCGTCCTCGGTCGAGTTCTGTTTATCTTGTTTCCCATCATTATTGGTAATAGTAATGTCGTTATCCTCGGCATTTTTAGCATACGTTGTCCGATGATGATGATATGGGCACTTCTTCGCGTGCGCATTGTTGCTATCTGGCACCACGACCACCATTTCGTTCGCCTCTTCCTCCTCTCTTCTTCGGGTAGTCGTATCCGCGGCGTTCCTCGTCGTTTCGTCCGCGCGAGGCCTAATGTCGTCGTTGTCGTTTCAAAGAGAAAGAAGATGAACCACGTCGCAAAATGAGAGATGATAATAAAAAAGTCAGTTTTGTCTTCTTCCATCGAGAGAACGAGAGAGAGAGAACGAAAGAGATGATCTCAAAGAGGAGAATTTCCTCGCCTCTGGGAAAAAAGTCAATTTTTGAGATCCAAAACAACCGTCGTCTCTCAAATTTATGTGGATAACTCTCCTACCTTTTCTTCGTCATCGTCCCACCAAAGCCTCGTCCTCCTTCGTTCCAGAAGCCTTGTCCTTCGTTATCGTTCGATCCGCCGTCTTCTGAGCTCGATTTCGTATTCTTCGTGGACGTCGGTACCTCTTGGTCGCCTTTTCCTCCGTTTCCGTCGCGCGTCATCATCTCTGTATCTCTCTCTTTCTAAAATCGTATTCCTCTCTGCGCTTTATATTATCCACAGAGGACAGAAAGATGATTCGATGAATGTCGCTTTTAAAAAAAGAAAGGAGCGCGCGCTCTTTTGCGTTCAAACAATAACAGCACGAGTTTGAGAGAGATAAAGCAGCAGCAAACACGATCGCGTTTGCGTTTTTTTGCGCCTCCGCAAAGAGTGATGAATTTTGATACGCGTCGTTTTATAGTATGTGTTGTTGTGCGTAAATGAATTTATAAAGAGATATAAAAAAGAACTGGTCGTTTGAGAGTGGTTTCGTGGTAGAAAACGCTCGTTTGCTTTCTCTGGAGTGCAAAAAAACAGCCCAAAACAAAGATCGATTTTCGGCCACTTTTTTAAAAAACACACAAGAGAGACATGTCAGAGAGAAAAGAAAACGAGAGCATTCAGCTTTTCCTCGAAAAAGAAGCTTTAAAAAGTCTCTCTCGCGCGGCGGAAGCAAAAAGAAGGAAGCAAAAAGAGAGAACGTGCTTTTTTGCCGCTTTCGTTCTCCCCTCATCTGCGGGTGTGCAAGTGTTTCATTGAAGAACACAACGCTCAATTAGTATTTGTTCTCGTGGCTTTTTAGTATACGAAGAGAAGACGACGAACAACAGTCTCACCTTTACTTGGCACGAAATCACAGTGCGAAGGCGAAGGAGTCGTCTCTGAGAAGAAAAGTTGTTTGCGCTTCGTTTCGTGTCATTTTTCGTGTGCCCGCGAGAAAAAGAGTCGAATTGAAAGAAATGAAGTGGACAATCCTCGAACCATCATCAGACGAAGACTGGACGACCGGGGAGGTACCCAAACCGCGTTCTCACCACGCGAGCATCGCTTTGAATACGAACATCAACGCTAGTGGTACGAAGAAAGTTTTAATCTGCGGCGGGGTGTGCGCGAAAACCAATCAGTTGTTGAAAGATTGTTGGACGCTCGATGTGATTGAAAAACGTTGGCAAAGGATTGGCGATTTACCGCGCGGAGCGGCGTGGGGACACTTGATACGATATCACGGCTTGATCGTGCACGTCGGCGGGGTGAGTTCGTCTGGTTCGGAGGAAAACGTTTTGTCGGCGTCGTCGTCTTTCTTCTCGTCGTTTTTCTCCTCTGCTGCCGCTCTCGGTTCGTACGAAAGTTTAACGAGCTCGATGAGAGAACCGGAAAAAGTGAAAGTGTACGCGTTGGACGAGGAGAACGGGATGAGTTGGATTGAAAGTCCGACGACCGGGGACGTGCCGACGGAGAAAGTCGGGTCGGCGTGCGTGTCGTTGGGTGATCGGGCGATCGTGTTGCACGGCGGGAAGTGTCTCGGAGGCATACAGAAAGACGTACACTTTGGGTCGCTGAGAATATTAGACGTCCCGACGATGACCTGGATCGCGCCGGTGTCAAAGAGAGATGGGTACGAGGAGGTGGAACCGGGTGTACATCTGAAACCGCTGCCGAGGTGCGCGCACGTGGCAGTTTTGATGAGCGGTAAACGGATAGCGTTTCTTGGAGGGAAGAACAAATCTGGGCCGATTTACGACGGGTGCGCGGACGTGTACGATTATTTAAACAACAGATGGTTGCGGCCTATTGAGGTGTTTGGTGAGAACATAATCGTAGACACGACGTGTTACGCGCAAACAGACGTCGGCACGTACTGTTTCATGGAGAGAAACGGGGACGTAAACGCGTTAGACGTGAACGAGATGGTCTGGGATCCAAGTTTAGTCAGGTGCGATAATTTGCACGAGTTGGAGGACGACATCGCCGGTCGATCGATGACTTTGTGCGGTGATGTGTTAGTTGTCGTTGGAGGCGCAAAGAAGGATCTGAGCGGAGGGAGTCGGTATCGAGTGGGTGGGTATAACGACGACGAGATGATGGCGGCGACGTGGACGACGAGATTGGCGCCGGCCAACGCGGCAATCGTCGGGAAAGGCGAAAACGCCGTTTTACCTCGAAAGATGGAAGCAAATCCCACCGCCGCCGCCACCAACATGCAAAAAGTAGGCGTTTGGGATGGAGGCATTGGTAAAGCCGCGAGTGCCTGGAACGATGCTTTGTCCGAACAACCGTCGTCTTTCCAACAAACGCAAACGCAGCAACAAAAGAAGCACGATTTCGATCGATTCTCTCGCAACTCCTACGCGTTAGGCAGCGACTCCGCGGAAAGAGCCATAGAAGGAATAAGCCGCATAGGCGAGGAAGTTCAAAAGCAAAAAAACGGCACGCACGACGACGTTGGTACTTTTACGGACTCTCGAGAGAAGAACGCGATGACCCGGCGCTTAAACGACCTCATGCGCGACTTGGAAAACGAAAAGCAACTCCGCGAAAAAATCGAACGCATGAACGACGATCTGACTTTAGAATTAAAACAGTACGTCGGACGTAAAAACGTCAACGTTCTCGCCAAAGAATTAGAAGCCGACCGAGAGAAACTCGCGAAAATGACCGAAGATATGAAAAAACAAAGAGACGAAAAGGACAAAGAGTACGAACAAAAATTCGAAGCGTTGCGGCTCTCCGAAAACGAACGCGAAGACGCTCGAATGTGCAAGAAATGGAAGCAAATCGCGGAAACCAGCGGCGAGAAATACGACGAGTTACTCGTCATTGCGCAAACGCAAAAGGAAGGTTTAGACGAGCTGTGCGACGTTTTCCCCGGCGCGAAGAGGTACCTCGATCGAGCGATTCCTTCGTTGGCGAGCGTGCGTATTCCGCGCGTTCGAGAACAAATCATGCCCAGCTGGTTCTCCGACGACGCGAGACATATCAAACGAGGGAGCGCCGCGGACGAGAAGAAAAGCGGCGGGTTCTTCGGCAGTTCCTCTTTTTTGGGTGGTTTCTTGTAAAGAGTAGTATATATACATCTCGTATCATCATCTCGCTTTCGTTTTCTTCACAAAGAGACGCACACCCAACAAACATTTCTCATCCTCAGCATCGCATGCATCGTCGTCGCAAAAACTTCCATCTCCTTCTCCTTCTCCTGACGATTGCTCGTAGTATCACTACTACCGCTGCGACCTCCTCCTCCTCGACGACGCAACGACGACGAAACATCGAAGACGACCTCGGGTTAGAGCGTCGACCGTTCGACGACAGTTTAAAACATTCTTCGCGAGACGAAGAAGTTAAAGAGGAGAATAAAGTAAACGAAGAGTTACTGGATTACCACGACGCGTACCGAGACCACTCTCACGACCACGAGCACTTGGAGGAAGGAGAGCGCGTCGTGCGTTGGGAGCTGTAGATTGAAAGGAGAGAAAGATGACTTTGTGTACGAGTCGAGTCGAGCGTGCGTTGATGATGACGAGACGTTGGAGAAAGAGGAAGAGCGGCGTTGCGAGGCGAAGATGTCACTTTACGGCGGCGGGGTCTTCGTCTACTCCTCCTCCTCTACCGTGCGCGGTGGTTTTGGGCGACAACGCGGAAGATTTACGCAGGACTGGGAAAGTCGTGAAAGAGTCGCTCGATTTGAAGAGAGTCGTTATGATTAAATACGGATCCGACGAAGACGGTTTGCGGGAAGGCGAATCGGTCCGTGTAAAGCGAGCGTCGTCGTCATCGGAGGAGGAGGAAGATATGTTTGAGATGAATGGGTGTTCGGGAGAGACGGCTGCAATCGTGGCGTTGGACCCAACCGGAGGTCTGATTGCAAAGATGGGATTGTCGAGCGTGTTGTGCGTCGTGGGCGTCGCGCGAGATGTGAGTTTAGGCGAAGATATGCACGGGTCGAGAGCAGTGAGAGCCGCTCGGAGAGCGGCGATCGTAGGAGTTCCAACCGTTGTCGCCTCCGCGGTGACGAGGTCGGGAATGGAAGGCAAAATAGACGCGTGTTTGAAAGCGCTGAAGGTGGTACTGAAGCAAGTGAAAGGCGTAATTTCCATGGAACGAGCGAAGAATTGTCCTCGATCGCACTTTCCATTTCCGACGAACGGAAGGTGGGCGTCGCTCGGTACTACTGCGTTTCCGATTGAAGACGAGGCGCTCTCGAAAGCAATATTTGACGATAGCAGCGGCATCGATTTTGCCAGTAAAGACGCGTGGTCGTTTAGCGGTTCAATCGCACCCGCGCGAGATAGCAGTAATCGTGGTAGTAGTAAAACCGGCGAAACGCCGGAACGCAGAAGGAAGGCGATTAGAGACGCATTCGGAGAAGCCGACGTTTTTTTGCACATCCACGTTGCACCAAATTGGATGGAAAATAAGTTCCAGTCGACTCGCCCGGGAGTTTTGTGGCGTCAACAACGCGTTTCTTCAGATGACAGAGACGACGATAAAACACCCGACACTTTTGGTCGGACGTTACCGATGCAAAGCATCGCCGCGGACGAAACGAGAGCCGACGAATCCGGCGCCTCCTTCGTCCGACAATTGGCGACAGAATCGATGATTGCGCAGAGACGAAATGAAAACAACAACAACAACAACAACAACAACAACGCAGAAGAAAAAAAAGACATCGAAAACAAAGTCATCCCGTCCGTGTTCAAAGTATCTTCCGGTACAGTCGTCGCCGACGATTCGCACAAAGGCGACGTCGACGCCGTCTCCAAAGGATTCGCCGCAATATCCACGATATCCGCGTGGCCGCAAGGCCACGCGTTCGCGATACTCGACGACGTCCTCGTCGAAAGTCTCAGAGAAGTTAGCAGTAGCAGTAGCAGCGGGTTGGTTGGTTTACCGTCCTGGTTAGTTCACATCAAAGAATAGATTTTTCATTAATAAAGCCTACAAATCAATCACCCTGGACAATTTTTGAATTCTATTCAACAACGCGTCGCCATCCTTCACGAACTGTTGATACAACGCGTTCTTCTTATCCGGCCTATTCGTCCTCAATACCCCTTCCACGGCGTCGATTGTACAATTCAACCTACCGCTAACGATGAACCTACTCAACTCTTCGTCCAAAAATTCTACGCTCACCCCAAAAGCTTGCGCCATGCTCGGCACGCTCACCGATCGATAACTTTGCAAGTACTGCGCGTACGCTCTGACTCTACACTCGCGACTAAAATAGCGACTATGCGGCGACAACCACGGCGACAAATCAACCGCGTCTCCAACCAACGGAAACGCCTCGGCAAACTTCGCGTACTCGCACCGTTGCAACGAATTCAAAAAATCCGGCAACCCCGGCGTGCTTAAACTCGCTCGAATAATCTCCGGCGCCATCACCACCTTCTCGTTCAACTCCACTCTCGGCAATGTCACCACTCCAGTCACCGCGCAATGAAACACAAACTCGTCGTACGACATCAACTCGTACGCTCCAAACGTGCTCAAACTTTCCAAAAACAACGTAGACGCAGATTTAAAATCTCTCGACGCGCACATCCACAGCCCCTCGTACACTTTCAAGCGATTCTTTCTCTCCCAATCCGCGCCTCCCGGCATCTCTAACAACTTTTTAATCTCCTCGATGCTCTTCTTCCACATCCCGAGGTCCTCCCAAAACAAACCGACTCTCGCTTTGCTGAACTCAATCTCCATCTTCTGTCCAATCGTCGCGTTCGTTTCCTTGCACTTCTCGTACGCCTCCACGCACTTCTCCTTATATCCCATCTGTGCGTATTTATCCCCCATTTCACGCAACGCCGATTGCACGTCGTCGTCGCCCAAGTTCTCCTTCGCGTCTTTCAAATTCGATTCGATCTTCGTCATCGTTTCCGTTTCAAACGTTTGCATTCGCTTCAACTCCTTCGCGTCTACTGGCCAGGAAAGCTTCTCGCAAAAGTATTCGTAGCATCCAACCATGTTGTTCTCGCATAAAATCGTCCGCATCTCCTTCGCGATCGATTCGGCCGCCTTTTCTTGGCGCGAAGAATCGCGAGCACCTTTGGCCACCTCGTACGCTCGGGAAAGTTTTCGAAGTTGGACTTTGTGGTCGACTTTTTCCTCCTCTTGTTCTTCTCGTTCTTCTTCTTCTTCTTCTTCGTTCTTCTCGATCGTCGTCGTCGTTTCGTCGACACCACCACTTTTTGCGTCGTCGGTTTCCATGTCGTCGGCTTTTAGAGTGCCAACCATGTTTGTTTATTCTTCTTCGCAGTAGAGAGAGAGAGAGAGATCTGACGAAGAAACATGAGAAGATCCTTCAGACTGCTTGTAGGGTTTGACACCCTAAGCAATTGTGTTGCACACACAAAACAGTTAGGGGAGAAAAAGACGCGACATGTAAACAAATGGTGGCGGTGTCGGCGGTTTTCGAAGAAAGCGCGGAAGGAGAACATCCGAGAAGAAAGGGAGAGACGGGAAGAACGGATAACGACGAGGATTTTTTTGCATCTCCTCCTCCTTCGTCTTCTTCGTCTTCTTCTTTGAACACTCTTTGTTCTTCATCGTCCGGGAAACGGAAAGATGGAATTTCGTCGTCGTCTGGAAAAAGCAGTCTCAGCGCGTCTTTGAAGAGCGAAACGGAGGAGGAAGAAGAAGAAGAAGAAGAGGAGGAGGAAAAAGACGACGACGACCGGGAGGAGAACGACGTTTCTTCGTTACTCGAACGACTCGCGCTCGGCGACGAAAAACGCGACGGAGAGGAGAAGAATTATACGAACGCCTCTTTTTCTTCTCTCGCCTCTCGACAACCTGTTGTTGGAGGAAATGCGTTGAAGACGAAAGATTTGCGAGGCGTCGCCGAGTACGTGAATTCAGACGCGTGCAAAAACATCGTCGTCATGTGCGGTGCTGGCGTCTCTGTGAGCGCGGGGATACCGGATTTTCGAACACCTGGGACGGGTTTGTACGACAACTTAGCGGCGTATGATTTACCGTACCCGCAAGCGGTTTTTGAGATTGGATTTTTCAAATCCAATCCGGAACCGTTTTATGTACTCGCGAGTCACTTACAACCGGGGAAATTTGAACCGACGAAGACGCACAAGTTTATTAAACTATTAGAAACGAAGAAGAAACTGAGAAGATGTTTTACGCAAAATATCGACAGTTTAGAGACGAAGGCTGGTGTGAGCGAAGAGAAAGTTGTCGCGGCGCACGGTAACTTTGACACGGCGAGGTGTTTGAGAGGGCACGCGCAGGACGTAAAGAAAGTGATGGAACACGTGGCGAGAGGCGCGCCGATGCGATGCGAGCAGTGCGAGGAGTACGTGAAACCAGATATCGTATTCTTTGGCGAAAATTTACCGGTTCGGTTTGGGAAGTTGGCGAAAGTTGATTTCAATCGCGAAAATTGCGATTTGCTCATCGTCATGGGCACGAGCTTGCAAGTGCAACCGTTCGCCGGGCTCATTGAATATCCGGATATCGATTGCCCGAGAATTTTGATCAACAGAGAGAAAGTTGGCGAGGTTCCCAGCCGACGCGGCTTTTTTGAAAGAGGCACGAGTAAAGGCAGAGGGTTTGACTTTTCCGAGGAAGGGAAGAGAGACGTTTTGTTTCTTGGCGATTGCGACGAGGGCGTGCGTCAGTTATGCGAGCATCTCGAATGGGAGTTAGAATGAGGAGTTTGAAAATTAGAGAGAAAGCACAACATACGCGGCGCGTTATGTATAGAAAAACATAATAATAGTACCAGATTATATATCACTTAATAGACTCTTTTTATCTTCTGTCTGTCTATCTTTTCTCTCGCGTGTTGTGTTACACACGGCTGGCTGTAGACGCGCTGGTGCTGCCGCCGCTGACGACGATCAACGACGACGATCAACCAGCGAGATAATTTTCAAAAACATAAATATTTTATAAAATGTGGACGTCTCCGCAGTCGTTGCGCCGTAGTTGGTGTTGTTCACCGCGCGAACCGTATGAAACTTCCGCCAAAGATTGTTTCGACGACCCGAATTTTTCGGCGGCGAGAGGGAGGAGAATTTCAATCTCGCCTTCATCGCCGCTGCTCGAGTTATTGTTGTTGTTGTTGTTGTTGTTGTTGTTTTGACTCGTTTTGTCGCTCATGCCAGAGAGGGAGGTGCGTCTTTTTCCACGCGCAAAAAAGGCAAAGAGAGTTTGCGCGAACAACACGAAAGCTGCGCCCACGAGGGTTCCTCCGAAAATGTATCGGTTTTTGTGCGATGACAACGGCATGTATGTCGCTGATGCAAGCGCTTCTCTCGTCGAGGAATTTTCCTTTGAAAGACCCAAGTTTGCCGATGATTCATTCGATGTTTTTCCACCCAAAGATGCGCTCGCGCTCGACGAGTTGCACATTATCTCCTCCGTGAACGTGTGCTCAGATGCCGTGTTCCCCCCGTCGTCTGTCACGTGACCACTTTTTATCGTCACGGTGTATTTACCAGCCAACGCGTTCGACGACGCCGCAGAAGAGATTGGCACGGTCATCATCCAAGCGTTTCGACCGTTGACGTCCTGCGTGAGACATTCAAAATCGTAATGGGATACCAAAATGTTGTCGCTGACCGCGTTGATATCCTCGGAATCGTCCACGGCGTTTCCGTCGCAATCGGTCGTTCTCGTGACGGAGTACGCCATGTCCGAGCTCGATAACAACGGGCAGGTTATCGGTTCAGAAAAGTCAACGAGAACCATGTTCTTGTATACTTCTCCAGCAATCGGTCGTGGTGCTTTCGTGTCTGCGATGAGATTCAAATTCTCATCTGTCACCGAGCCTCGCACTTCAGACGTGGCGAAGGCATCGTACCCCGAGCAAAACACCTTCGCTCTGATTTCCCAAGAGCCTTCTTTCAAGCCGTTCAAAAAGTACTGACGATTCAAGTTCCACTTTTGCGAGCATCCAGCTCCGCGAGACGTCGAGCACGAGGCAAGATCGACGTCTTCAATGTCGTATGTAAATATATCGCTCGATGCCGCCAAAACATCCGAGTCAGGATCAAACGCGGTCCAAACTGTCTTGTCGTTGTTCCACGTTCCCGGTTCCCAAGCGTTGATCCACTCGCCAACGCCCGGTCGACGAAACTGGATTCTCACGTATTCGACGTTAGGATGTACCAAGTGATTCGTTCCGGACGTGTCGCCGTCGATTGCATCAGCCGACCACAAGTTCATCGGGTCCGGGTTCGTCACCGTCACGTTGAAGTATTCCGACGACGTCGAGGATACCGTATAGTCCACGTAGTTGTTCCACGTGGTTTCCGACCAAGTCACCGGAGGACACACGCGCTCCCACGTTATGGTACCGGTACCATCCAAAGCTGCCGTCGAGCTGATGGGATCGCGATAGAGCGAACCGATATTAAATTCGCACTCGCTGACGAGCTCTACACTCAGGTGAGAGTAGGAATGCGAATCCGCGCCTTTAGTCACGCGAAGAGTCATCACCGATTGAACCAGCGCGTCGCTGTCGTCGACGGATGGGATATCGTTCAGGGCGTACATGCCGCCAAACGCAGGCAGAGTGTTCCCGTTCACTTTGAAAGTCAAATCGTTCGCGTTCCCACCGACGTCCCCGGAATACGCGTCGTCGGCGACGACGATTAAACCAAACGCCGCACTCTCTCGGTACGGCGTTTGGTTTTCAATGACGATGTCAAAAAGTGCATCGGAATGCGGCGGAATGTGCGAGGCATCCACACCCGAAGCAGCCATGACGTTTTTTATTGACACTCCATTTTCTCTCCACATGGTGTTTGGCTCTCCCGGACACTTTGTGGAGCCGCCGACGGTTTGAAAGATTGGCGTACCGAACCGATTGTCGTGTTTGACTTGCACCACGAACTTATCGCCGTGATCTGGGTCGCCGAGTGAGTAACTCGTCTCCATGACGCCGAATTTATTCCACGCAAACAAGCGATCTATATCAATACTTTCGCCCTGGGACACGCTATTTCCCGCACCTATGCTGAACGCGCCAACGCCAACACTGGCGCTGGTAGAGTGCGATTTCTCGTCCGAAACACTCAAAGCCCAACCCCAGGAGGCGCCGTCGATTTCTTGCGAAATTGAAGTCGAAAATTCGAGCGCGTGTCCACCTCCGGTGAACGTGAGACGGATATTTGACGTGGTCGCTTCCTGACCATCCGTTTCCGAGCCTGACCCGAACGATGGAGTACCACCCGGATCGGTATACGTCGTCCCGTCGGTTGCAGTAAAGTCATTTGAATCAAACTTGAATCTTCCTGGATGTCCGTAGACAGAAGCGTCCAAGAGCTCAGTCGTACCGTAGGTATTATAATTAGGGTCATCGGAGTCAATTCCGAAGCTCGCATCGGCTGCTGTGGCTGCACTCGTCGCTTCAGCGCTCATACCCCGGCTGAATATTGTGTTTTCTTCGCTCGCCGATTTGAGTACGGTTGCTTTCGTTCCCGAAAACGTATCGTCGTACAGTGGTTTCGTAGACGAGAGCCAGTCCTTGGATGCAGGTAACGATATATTAACTAATTTTTCAAACTTTCCCCTTTCATCATCGTGATGAAAAATGCTGTGGTCGTCCGCGAAATCATGGAGCATGCCATAACCGGACAGTTTATTTGGGAGCTCGTTCCACTCCGTCTCTAAATCATCTCCCCAAGCGTTGTCTTTAAAATCGTTATCAATCTCGTCCGGATCGATCTGCGTATCTTGACCAGTAAAAGCTTTACTGAACACGCTTTCAGTAGACGTCAACGGCATGTAGGGCGAAGATTGCAACTCAGTCTCCGCGTCATCGTACGCGGTCGCTTTCAATGCCTCATCCGTCGCGCTCGCGGGATTGAAGTCTGGAGAAGCCCACGTGAGCGTGTTTTCCCAATCCTCGATCGCGGTGCTCAAGCGGTGGATCCAAATCTCTTTGATGACGTCAGAAGTGACCCCTGCACTAGCTAGTTGGTTATCTTCTGCGATGCTTGCATCTGACGGAGGAGGAGAAGGTGGAGGGGAGGGAGCTAGGTCGTTGTCTTCCGCGATAGTCGAAGCGTCGTCGAGCGTCTCTTCTGTGATTAATAATCTCAAATCTTCTAGCTCGGGTATGATTTTGTCTTCAACCGTAAACACGTTGACGAAGTAACTCGTCGGTTGTCTCGGAAACCAAGTGATTTGTTCGATAATTGTTAGGCATGATGTACTGTTAAGATCGAGCGTGTCCGTGCGCACGTACACGATTTCAAAGCCTCCGCCAAGAATGACATCTCCCGGGCGTCCCGGTATGCCGGGATCTTGCGAAGATTCCATATTCCTATCCAAAGTCATATCGAGACTCCATCCGTCTCCCGTTGACGTCGACACGGAGACGCTCGGTCCGCTCTCTTCATCTCCGCCCTCGAGACCTGCGCTGAATCCTATGGTCGTTTGTTTTGAATCTGCTTCAAGTGCTCCTGTTCCTCCTTCTTCCATGCTTCGCGCACCTGCTGCACTAAAAACACCACGACTACTTTTTTTAAGGTTATCAAAGTTAAAGTTGCCTAAACCCAACAACCGTCTCCTCAGCGTGGTTCCAGTTTCAATTTCAATGGCTCCGCCAATAATTGGTCCGAAACCAGAGATCATAGCTTCACTGTTCGTTTTTACATCCATACTCGCACCCCAACCGCCGTCAGTCGACCAACCTTCCCCGACGCTGCCGCTGTACGCCTTGTTGAGCTCGACTACCGTGTTTACCGCGGTTCCCTTTGCGATGGATGCGTACGAGTTACCGCCAGGCGGATCGTGCACGACCGAATAGACGAGACCTCTGATTGGCGCCGTCGCGAAGAACGTCGTCTGGCTGACGTATCTGCTCGCGTACTCCGAACTTTCGCCCCGGACTTTAGAGCGTAAAGTCACGAGTTCGCGGTCGACAGAAGTCGTCGTCGTCGACCAGCCGTCGTCGCGAACGACTTTGAACGCGACGGTGCGTCGGTACGGCCAGACGAGATTTGGTTTAGCATCCTCCGACGTTATTTCGTAATACATGGTAGCATCCGTACTACTGGTACACGTCTCCTTCTCCCGATAGTACCAGTTCCAATTCCATTTGGATGAACCCGTCGATGTAAAGAATCTGCACGTTTTGTCGCTGCTTTTCACGCCGTACGCTTCGCAATCGTCGCAGGACGTGCAAACGTCTTTACATTCGCTCGCGTCACTCGTATACGTCATCTCGTTCGACGACCCGTCGCCGACGCAGTAGGCCGGATTATCAGAGAGTTTTTTAAACGATTGCTTGCTTTTATAAGAACAAGTAGAAGGAGTGCCCTCACCAAATTGAACGTAGCCAGTATCGGCGTCGACGGTGTCGAGGTAACACTCCGAGCCGGCAACTTTCGTCGAGTGGCACGGATCTTCGGAGAGCACGTCATTCGTGACTTGAATCGAAACGCTCAAGTCGGCGTTTGAGGTTGACGAAAACGTCGAGCAGTACTCGATCGTGTCGGTATCCGTGGAATGAGCCTCAAATATTTCCAACTTGACGTATTTTTTTCCCGAAATATCTGGGACTGAAGTTGATGAACCTATGAGATGGAATAATTCCAACTTTGAGGCAGCGTCACCGCTATCATTCACGCACGTTTCGCCATCCGCAATAGAAGCAAACGTTTCAGATAAAGAAAAAGCATCATCATCACTAATCGTGGGAAGCGCGCATAGCATGCCGTGGAACTGGTACTGCGCGGTCTCGCTCTCGCTCTCGAGGAAACCGAGTGTGCGCACCAACAAGTCGCGATCGCGGAAATACGACAGAATATCCGATCCAGAAGCGGTGCAGGTCGCATCTTGCTTATTGTTGTCAAACGAGCTCGCCACCATATCCTCGAGAGTCGGAGCATCATCGAGTTGAATGTAATAATCCATCGCCGCGTATGGCCAATACCTCACGTTTGACGTCAAATCGCTCGCGTCTTCTCTCGTCCACCCGTTGATATCCGTGTGAGTGACCGTGACAGCCGTGCCGCACCCGTTCGCGGGCGTAATCAACATCTCGTAATTTGAATACGATGTGCCACACGCGCCGGCGTATAAACCCACGTCGACCGTGCGCGCGGTGAAATCATAAAAGACCATGTATTCTCCGCCGACGATTGCATCGAGCTCGACGTACGCGCTCACATCTTCCGTGGTGGAGCTCGTCAGACTCAACGTGAGAGCGTCTCCGGTCTCGTCGCACTCGTCTTCTAACGAAGTTCCGGCGTAGCAAAGATCGTGCATGTCATAACTGGCGGCGAATAAAATAGACTCGCCAGGTGTCACCGAAACTTGAAAGTAACCGAGTGAGTCCGCCGTGTACTCCGTGGCTTCCTCGTAATCGCACTCTCCTTTCAACGAGCATATTTTTTTGTACGCCTTGATGGTGGCGTACGGAAGACCGCAGACGACATCTTGCGTTCTGCTTCCAGGAAAGCGAACGATTCCGGAAACAGTCACGACGGTGTTATCTTTGATTTCATCGCCGGCGCTGCCGAGGTGTTTAATGGGATACTTCTTTTCAGATTGTGGAGTATCGTTACCTTGGTCGGTAACTTCAAAAACGTGCACGACGTCGTCGATTTGTGTAGTCGCGCGGACAGTCAGATTGGCCGCCGTCGACGGAAAATACGTCGAAAGAAGAGCATCGAATCCGGACGTTTTTGTAGATTCTGCGTCTTTATTGAACACAATCTGCACCGCGTTTGCAGAGGTTCGCGCGACGAGAGGAATGAAAGCAGATGCCGTTTCGGGAGCATCCGTGACACCCATGGTTACCGGTCCGCCGCTTTCCGTGTAACTATTCGGAGAAGCGAAGGAAAAAGAAGAAGAATTCGTCATCACATCTTCGTACCAAGTTTGCCACAAGGAGTTTGAGTTTGGCATGGTGGTGTCCGCGTTCGGAGCGAGCGCGATGGCGGGATACTCGTCATTACTCGAACTCGATGACTCATCGTTCACATAAAAATCCGTCAAGTGTTTAGTTTCTTGAAGCGAATACACCAACCACGGCGTGCCTTCAATTTTACCGTCATCAAACGCCGAAACCGCGCTCATGAATTCAGTCACGGAAAGACTGTCGTCGCCGTCCTCGTCGAATGAAT
>Ga0181598_1001177_pt1 | contig 25686 bp, 24 predicted proteins | sample 041ome_4_FD_153295 | JGI IMG/M metagenome (GOLD analysis project Ga0181598, IMG submission 153295) | Coastal salt marsh microbial communities from the Groves Creek Marsh, Skidaway Island, Georgia - 041404US metaG (spades assembly) | ecosystem: Environmental > Aquatic > Marine > Intertidal zone >... | reverse complement strand
TGAGCGGTGCTGGCCCAGGATAATGTCAGCAAAAAACTGAATAAAATGGATTTTGGAATAACGGATAACTGACTGATTTTAGAAAATTGCATATTACTGCCTCCTTGGCACTGGAGAGAAACCTCCCCTTCTTTGATTCCATTCATCGCTTTGATTGGATTAATTCTATTTTCCCATTTTCCTTTTATTCTTTTCTCCATTTGTTTCAATTTTTTCATTTTTTTCATTTTCAATGAAGCGAATTGGGTAAATATATATTTCCTCCAACCGTGACGCAGCAAAATGCTGCTGAAATCAATGTAGCAGAGAAATCATTTTTTGCCGTGGATTTCTTCCATAATAATGCGCAGTTTTGCTGTGGGATCATCAGCCTGTGTGACCGGCCTGCCAATCACCAGGTAATTGCTGCCGCTTTGTATTGCCTGCGCTGGCGTCATGACCCGTTTCTGGTCGTCCAGACTATCTCCAGCTGGCCGAATACCCGGGGTTACCAGTAGAAAGTCATCTGCCAGCTCACTGCGTAAAACAGGAGTTTCCCGCGCAGAGCAGACGACTCCATCCAACTCGCAGTCACTGCTTAGTTTGGCGAGAATGCTTACCTGTTCATCAGGGGTTACCGTAACACTGATTTCACGCAGATCCTCAGCCCCCATACTGGTTAATACCGTTACCGCTATAAGTAATGTGTCACCATTTTTTGGCAGGGCTGTACGAGCCGCTTCCAGCATGGCTCTGCCGCCACTGGCATGGACATTGACCATCCATACACCCAGATCTGCCGCAGCAGCTACTGCCCCTGCTACGGTATTCGGAATATCATGATATTTGAGATCAAGAAACACATCGAAATGCTGTTTTTGCAGCTCCTTTACCAATTCAGGACCGGCACGGGTAAACAATTCCTTGCCAACTTTTACCCGGCATAGTGAAGGATCAAGTTTTTCTACCAGGGACAAGGCACTTGCTGCATCCGGGAAGTCCAGGGCAACTATGACGGGTCTATCAATAAGCATTTTTTCCTCACTCTGCTGAATCGCAGTACTATTCTCCCAAAATACCGATTACGTGTTTGACGCTGCCCCAGTGTGAACAGCTCGGACACTGCCAATGCAGGCTCTTCAATTCAAAACCACAGTTCACACACTGGTATTGGGCCTTACTATCGATGTATTCTGCAAGGACCTTCCTGTACAAAATGATTGCATTACTATTTTTATCCTGGCCCTCATTCTCACCATTACTTTGGCCTTCACTCAGACTCAGGGTTTTTAACAAAAGTCTCAATGATGGCTTGCCTGCCAATTGTCCAAGCAGAAACTCCCTGGCTTGCTGATCGCTATTTTCTTTTTGTAGGTATTCCGCAAGGCCCAGAAGTACCGATGTATTATTTTCATCGGCAATACATGTATCAATAAATTTCCTAAGACTTTTTTCTTTGCCTTCATTTTTATAGCAGTCGAGCAAGGGATAAAACACCTCGGCCATAAATGCAGGGTCCTGCTTCTTTACACGCAAGTAGCTTTTTATTGCTTCTTGGTAATTCCCACAACTGTTTTCCAGTTGGCCACGCAAAATACTTACTCTGACATTATTTTTATCCATGCCTGCAGCCTGTTGTAAAAACTCTCGGGCTCTGGACATGTGCTCATTATTCAACTCGGATTCTGCAAGTTCACAATAAAAATGAGACGCAAGTTTCTGATAATAAGCGCGCTCCGCGGGGGAACATAGCCGAATCAATTCTATGAGAACATCGACCCCTTCCTGCCAGTCTTTTTCCAGTTGATAAACATTGGCAGAATGGATGAGCGCCTCTATTTTGATAGTTCCTTTTTCACGTCTCAATTCTTCAAGAAGATTCTCAGCACGATCAAGAAGTCCAGCGGCAATATAACTTTGGACCAAATTTATTTTAATCTTATTAAGCTCTGCCTTGGAAAAACCGTTTTGCCCAAGCAGGTCCTGATAAACCGAGATAGATCTATCCACTTTGCCCCTGCGACGCAATAATTTCCCCAGCGCCATGTGGGTTTGCAAGGTGCTGGAATTAACCTCCAGGGCGTCGATGAAAAGGTCGATTGCATCGTCCGGCTCATCATTGAGGAGATAATTAAGACCAATAAAATAGTCTTCTGCAGGAAGGTTTCTAAATGGGCGGGCTATATTTGTACTGCGGTCAAGCCAGGGACATCGCCCTGATAGCCAGCCAAGAGCAATTGCTCCGAGTAACAAAAAATATAGAAAAAAATCAGACAAGTTGAATCCTTCACTCAAATTTAGTTAGCTTTTTCTATTTGACTGATTAACAGAATGCGATGACTGTAGTCTTAATTTATCCAGCTGGGATTGCAACTGACGGATCTGAACCCTGTATTTAAGCTGCCTCAAAATACCCAGCCCAAGAACAAGGCCAGTTAAGCCACCCAGAATATACACAGCTATAATTATGACGCCAATACTGAAAGCTGGTAGCTCAGTGCCAACCCATAAATTTATTTCTGTGGTGTTGTTGACGGCAAAAAGAAATGCCAGCAATAACAGTACCAACAAATACAAGAAAAGTTATAAATCTAAAAAAGCCTTTCACGGTTTGAACTTATTGCCTATATAAAAAAACGGCAGCTTCCGATAACAAAAGCTGCCGTTTTAACAAGTCATCCAGATTTATTCCGGAATCTGTGTCTGTTCCTGCATACTAATGTTAACCCGGTCCCTTAATTCCTTTCCTGGTTTGAAATGAGGGACATACTTGCCACTCAATTCAACTGGCTCACCGGTTTTAGGGTTTCTGCCAACACGTGGGGCGCGATAATGCAGGGAAAAGCTTCCAAATCCCCTTATTTCAATACGCCCACCTTCAGCCAAAACTTCAGACATGTAAGAAATGATCGCCTTTACAGCCAGTTCAACGTCTTTTGCAGACAGCTGCGTTTGCTTGGAGACAATCTGGTCTATCAGTTCTGATTTTGTCATGACTCATCCTTCGCTAATGTTAACAGACAGGTTGCACTAAGGCATGCCAGTCACACGCTGAATTATTCCTTCTCCAGCTGTGACTTGAGCAAATCACCAACCGTAGTCGGAGCAGCTGATGTTGTGCTCTGCTTCTTGTGTTCCTCAACAGCACCCTTTTCTTCAGCAATTTCTCTTGCCTTGATTGAGAGGCTAATGACGCGGTTTTTACGATCGACACCAATTACAAGCAACTCTACTTCGTCGCCTACGGCAATCGCATTACGCGCATCCTCAACCCTTTCGCGGCTGATTTCTGAAGCTTTCAGTACGCCTTCAACACCATCAGAAAGCGTGATAATTGCTTCTTTGGCATCAACTTCTTTAACGATACCTTTAACCCGGGCGCCTTTCTCATTCTGGCCGGCAAAATTAGCAAAAGGATCATCGGAAAGTTGTTTAATACCCAGCGATATTCTTTCGCGCTCAGGATCAACCGAAAGAATAACCGTATCCAGCTTGTCGCCTTTCGTATATTCACGAACTGCCTGCTCACCTGGCTCTTCCCAGCTAATGTCAGACAGATGGACAAGACCATCGATTTCACCTTCCAGACCAATGAAGATACCAAAATCAGTTATGGATTTGATATTGCCTGAAATCTTGTCGCCTTTCTTGAACTTTTCAGCAAAGCCATCCCATGGATTCTGCTGGCATTGTTTAAGACCCAGAGAAATACGACGACGTTCCTGGTCAATATCCAGAATCATCACTTCAACTTCGTCACCCAGCTGTACCAGCTTGGACGGATGGATATTCTTGTTGGTCCAATCCATTTCGCTTACATGGATCAGGCCTTCCACGCCTTCTTCCAGCTCAGCAAAACAACCGTAATCGGTAAGATTAGTTACTACGGCCTTAACCCTGGTATTTTCCGGGTAACGGTTCTTGATTTCTACCCATGGATCTTCACCCAGTTGTTTCAGACCAAGGGAAACGCGGTTTCTCTCGCGGTCAAATTTAAGAATCTTGACATCAATTTCTTCACCCACATTCACAATTTCACTTGGATGCTTGATGCGCTTCCAGGACATATCAGTAATGTGCAGCAGTCCATCAACGCCACCCAGATCAACAAAGGCACCATAATCGGTAAGATTTTTAACCACACCTTTAACGGACTGTCCTTCTTCAAGGTTTGCCAGCAGTTCATCACGCTCTGCAGTATTAACTGATTCAAGAACTGCACGTCTTGAAACAACAACATTGTTGCGTTTCTGGTCCAGTTTAATCAGTTTGAATTCGAGATCCTTGTTCATCAAGTGATCCACTTCACGTACCGGACGTACGTCTACCAGTGAACCAGGCAGGAAAGCACGGATAGTGTTCACGTCAACCGTGAATCCGCCTTTAACCTTACCATTGATGACGCCAATAACAGGCTCATCTTTCTCAAATGCTTCTTCAAGTACCATCCATGTTTCAGCACGCTTGGCTTTTTCCCGGGATAACTTGGTAGCACCGAAACCGTCTTCTACTGCATCAAGGGCGACTTTAACTTCGTCCCCTACCTGCAGAGTGAATTCACCATTGTCGTCAATGAATTCCCTGCGTTCAATAACGCCTTCGGATTTGAGTCCTGCATTGACAGTAATCCATTCGGAATCTATATCAATAATGGTCCCGATAATAATTGAACCGGGTTTCATGTCTATGTCTTTTAAACTCTGTTCAAAGAGTTCTGCAAAGCTTTCGCTCATAATTGCTTCCTGATTATTTGCAGAAGCCAGATGAATGTTGCTTTATTAACAACCTGTCATCAGGTCTCTGTAATACCGTAATCCAGCCGATACGGGTCAATTGATAATATTCACCTTACTTCAGCCTGGCTGGTGCATGAAGCGGGTGCTTTACTCTTGCGGGTTATTGGTCTGGCGTTACTGTGTCTTCGACTTTAATCAGTACTTTTTCAAGTACCTGATCAATAGTCAGTGACGTAGTATCAATGACGACAGCATCATCTGCTGGCCTGAGGGGTGAAACCTGCCTGTTGGCATCACGTTCATCTCGGCTGGCTATATCCTGCAAAAGGTCGCGCAGATTAACACCAACCCCCTTATTTATCAACTGCTTATATCGCCTTTGCGCCCTCTCTTCGGCACTGGCAGTGAGGTATATTTTGAGGTCTGCGGAGGGAAAAACTACTGTCCCCATATCCCGGCCATCTGCTACCAGTCCGGGAGGACGACAAAAATCCCGCTGTCTTTGCAGAAGCACAGCTCTCAATTCTCCAATTGCAGCAACTTTTGAGGCCTTTTCTGCTGTTTCCTCGAGTCTGGCCAGATGGGATATTTCATTACCATTTAGCGTTATGGAGCCCTCGAACTCTGTCCCAAAAGCTACTTCCATAGCGCCAGCAAATTCACATACCTTATTGATTTCATTGATTAATATATTGTTTTTTTCGATACCCACTGCAACCACCCGGTAGAGCGCGCCACTGTCCAGTAAATGCCAGCCCAAATGCTGCGCAAGTAATTGAGTAATAGTGCCCTTGCCCGTTCCACTGGGCCCATCAATTGTAATAACCGGGACATGCTTACTCATCTATCCAGAGTCCTATTGCGTCTGCAGGCCTGCACGACGTTTTTTTGATTCCCGTTATTTTTCTGCATACTCGAGGGAAATACCGGTTTTACCTGCAAGATCAGTGAAGCCGGGAAAGGAAGTAGCCACATTATGGCAGTCATGGATGCTTATCTCTTTTGTGGCTTTCAGGCCGGCCATGGTAAACGCCATCGCAATCCTGTGGTCACCATGGCTATTAATTTCCCCGCCACCCAACGGACCGCCTTCAATGATGATGCCATCATCCTTAACCACATGGGTGACACCCAAAGTTGCGAGGCCATCTGCCATCACCTGAATGCGGTCACTTTCCTTTACCCTGAGCTCTTCAGCACCACTCAAAGTGGTAGTGCCTTGTGCGCAGGCTGCCGCGATAAACAGGGCAGGAAACTCATCAATGGCAAGGGGAACCTGATCCAGAGGAATCTCTATTCCTTTAAGTGGCGCATATTTCACACGAATATCGGCAACAGGTTCACCGCCGACTTCTCGGGGATTTTCAATGCTGATATCTGCCCCCATGGCTAACAATATATTGATAACGCCGGTTCGGGTCGGATTAATACCCACATGCCGTAGCAACAGGTCGGAGCCTTCAGCAATGGATGCCCCGACAAGAAAAAATGCCGCTGAACTGATATCAGCAGGAACATCAATATGACATCCTGAGAGGCTACCCCCTCCCGTGATACTGATTCGCGCCCCTTGTGTCCCGATTTCATAGCCAAAACCACGCAGCATGCGCTCGGTGTGGTCTCTACATGGCGCGGGTTCCGTAATCTGTGAACTCCCATCAGCTGGATCAGTATAAAGAGATGCCAGAAGCAAACAGGATTTGATCTGGGCACTGGCTACAGGCAGATCATAAATAATCGGATGTAATTTTCCTGCAGAGATGTGTATTGGCGCTACCCCCCCCTCCTGCAAAACAATATTGGCGCCCATTTCGGTCAATGGATCTGTGACCCGGCGCATCGGTCTGCTGGACAGGGATTTATCCCCGGTCAGTACTGTAGGGAAAGCTTGAGCGGCCAGTAAGCCAGATAATAAGCGCATGGAAGTACCCGAATTACCCAGATAAAGAGGCCCGGCCGGGGGGGTCAAGCCATGCAGTCCAACGCCTTGAATCGTCGTTTTACCCGCGACGACATCATCTATCTGAACTCCCATAGCACGAAAAGCCTCGAGTGTAGCCAGGCTGTCCTCGCCTTCCAGAAAGCCTTCTACAGTGGTGAGTCCATCGGCGATGGACCCGAGAATTATCGACCGATGGGAAATCGATTTATCACCAGGGACTCTGATATCGCCGCTCAGTTTACCGCCCGGTGTTACTTTAAAAACAAGATCTGACATAAGAATTTTTAAATCTACCTTTTGTTAATGGAGCCAGACTGGCTAATAGCATCAACTGCCTTAATGGCAAATTCTATTAGCACTGGCTCCAAGTAAGAAAATCTTCAGGTTTTTGATCGCTTTGCGGAAAACATTGCCAGAAATCTGTCTCTGGACTTTTTTGCACGAATAAATGTGGACATCAATTCAGCTGAGTTCTGGTCTTTAATAGCGGTTCGCATTCTATATAAACCTTCAATGTATTCATCCAGCACAGTAATCGTAGCATCACCATTGGCCATAAAAATATCGTGCCACATTTGCGGGTCGCTCGATGCAATACGAGTAAAATCACGAAAACCACCGGCGGCATAACGAAAAATCTCTTCACTTTCACCCTGCTGTGACAACGTATCCACCAACGCATAAGCAAGTAAATGAGGCAAATGGCTGGTGGCAGCGAGCACCTCATCATGATGCTTTACTGTCATGGAAATCACTTCTGCACCGAGAAGTTTCCAGAGCTTTTCTACAAGCTCATAAGATGATTCTTTTGTATTTTCCAAAGGGGTCAGGATGACCTTTTTATGTTCAAACAAGTTTGCAGTCGATACCGAATAACCACTGTGCTCTGATCCTGCAATGGGATGGCCAGGGACAAAATTTTCCGGAACACTTCCAAATACCTGAGTCACACTCTCAATGATCTCGCCTTTTACGCTGGCAGCATCTGTAACTACAGTGTCGCTACCAAGGACTGGCTGTAATTCCTTCAGTATATTTTTTACCGAAAGACTGGGGACCGCAATCACAATCAGATCTGCATTCTTGCAGGCCTGGCCAATATCAGTGAAGTAGTCACTGATCATGCCATCAGACAACGCCTGCTGAAGAACTTTTTCATTGCGACCTACAGCAACAACATTGGCATCAGGTAGCTTGGCAGCAAGTCCACGGGCGATGGAACCCCCAATCAGGCCAAGGCCGATAATCACCACTTTCAGATTTTCAATCACGCTTTTTGCCACGTTATCTGCTACGTTATTTGCCATTTTACTTGTAACACAATCTATTTAGTTAAGGGCTGGCTACCGGGTAAGAACCAAGCACCCTGAATTCCAGAGAATGTCCAGACAGCTCTTCAAAAGCTGCACGTATATTGGCGTCCTCATGATGGCCTTCAATATCAACAAAGAAAGAATATGACCAGGCTTCTTTGCGGGAGGGCCTCGACTCGAGCTTGATCAGATTGACTGCATGATTCTTGAAAGGCTCAAGTGCATTGAACAGGGCACCTGGTTCATTCCTTGTACTAATAATCAATGAAGATTTGTCCCGCCGGCTAGGTGCCTGCGCATTGTTTTTACTAATGATGGCAAAACGGGTGGTGTTATCGTGCACATCCTCGATATTTTCATTGAGAATCGATAAGCCATAAATTTCAGCGGCTGTTTTACCTGCGATGGCCGCTGTATCCTGCATGCGGGATGCCTGAATGGCGGCTTCGGCATTACTCAAGGCTGACACTTTTTCAACCCCGGGATAGTTTTCTTCAAGCCAGTATCGACATTGACCAAGTGATTGCTGGTGTGAAACAACCCGCTTGATATTTTCAGCAAGGGTTCCGGGCCGAGCTAAAAGACAATGCTGAATTCGCAGCATTACTTCACCACAAATAATAGCGTCAGATGCACCAAAACAATCCAGCGTCTGGGTAACCGACCCTTCACTGGAATTTTCAACGGGGACAAGACCAAAGTCAGCCTGATCTGAATCAACGGCATTGAAAACGGAAGGAATATCATCAACTGCCAGGCAAGGTTGCTGGCTACCGAAATATTTTTCCAGAGCAGCATGGGAATAAGTGCCTTCCGGGCCCAGATAAGCTACCCGGGCTGAAGGAAGAATATTACTCATCACCTTCCTTGCTTTCGTCCTCGTCGCTATCCTGGTCCTCATTTGAATCACTTACTTGTGAAACGTCACTTGCAACAACAGGTGCTTCAACAGCTTCTGATGCCTGCTCTTCAGTGCCAGCTTGAGGATCGTCGATTTCTTCCGGTTCTTCCACACGCTCAACCCCAACAAGCAATTCTCCTTCCTTGAGCTTGATTAACCGTACCCCCTGGGTTGCGCGGCCCTGGGATGAGACTTCATCACAACGGGTTCGCACAAGGGTTCCCTTGTCACTGATCAGCATGATTTCATCACCTTCAAAAACCTGCACAGCGCCAACCACGGCTCCGTTACGCTCACTGGTCTGTATTCCAATGACACCTTTACCACCACGGCCTTTGGTTGGAAACTCAGTAACAATTGTTCGTTTTCCATAACCATTTTCACTGACTGCAAGAATCTGCCCATGCTCTTCAGGAATAATCATATCTACCATATAGAATTCATTATCAAGACGAATCCCGCGCACGCCTTTGGCTGTTCTTCCCATTGCCCTCACATCACTTTCCTTGAAGCGCACTACCTTGCCTGAACTTGAGTAGAGCATGACATCCTTGGTGCCATCAGTAACGGCGGTTTTCACCAGCGTATCGCCCTCTTCCAGCTCAAGTGCTTTCAGTCCTACACTGCGTTGTCGCGAAAAGCTGACCAGCGGTGTTTTCTTCACAGTGCCGTTCGCTGTCGCCATGAAAACGAATTTGCCTTCCTCGTATTCACGAATCGGCAACATGCTGGTGATGCTTTCGCCTTCTTCAAGAGGCAGTATGTTTACTATCGGTTTGCCGCGTGATGTTCTGCTAGCCAGAGGTATCTGAAATACCTTCAACCAGAACACTTTGCCGGAACTGGCAAAGCATAAAAGCGTGTCGTGACTGCTGGCCACCAGTAGATGCTCGACAAAATCCTCATCCTTGACAGAAGCTGCTGCTTTTCCGGTTCCACCGCGTCGCTGCGCCTGGTAGTCGGTGAGCGGCTGGCTCTTGGCATAACCACCACTGGAGATAGTCACGACCCTGTCTTCTTCGGTAATCAGATCTTCGACGGTAAGGTCATGGGTAGAACTGGTGATTTCAGTACGACGGTCATCGCCATATTCCTTGTCGACATCCTCCAGTTCCTGTCGGATAACTTCCATGAGACGTTCTGAATTACCGAGTATCTCAAGGTATCCGGCAATCTGCTTGATCAGCTCCTGGTAATCGTTAATCAGTTTTTCATGTTCAAGGCCGGTCAATCGATGCAGTCTTAACTCAAGGATGGCCTGGGCCTGCTCAGGTGAAAGCCAGTACTCCCCGGCATGAAGACCCAGGTTCTCTGGCAAGTCGTCAGGTCGACAGGCATCAGGACCCGCTTCAGCCAGCATGGCTTCCACGCTTTCCGAACGCCAGCTTTTCGCTAAAAGTTTGACCTTCGCTTCCGCCGAAGTGGGCGAGCTCTTGATCAGTTCGATAACCTCATCAATATTTGCCAGGGCAACAGCCAGACCTTCAAGAATATGGCCTTTTTCCCGCGCCTTCCTGAGCAGAAAAACGGTACGCCGCGTCACCACTTCACGACGGTGACGAATAAATGCTTCGAGCATTTCCTTCAGGTTGAGAGTTTTTGGTTCACCATCTACCAGGGCAACCATATTGATGCCAAAGACCATCTGCATCTGGGTCTGGGCAAAGAGATTATTCAGTACAACATCCGCCACCTCGCCCTTGCGTAATTCAATTACAATGCGCATGCCATCCTTGTCAGATTCATCACGCAATTCAGAAATACCCTCGAGCTTTTTCTCTTTAACCAGCTCGGCAATGCGCTCAATCAATCGCGCTTTATTCAACTGATAAGGGATCTCCGTAACAATAATACTTTGGCGTCCGTTGTCTCTTTCTTCAATTTCTGTTTTTGAACGAATGTAGATTTTTCCACGTCCGGTACGGTAGGCCTGAACAATCCCGGCTCTGCCACTGATCAATGCCGCGGTTGGAAAATCAGGCCCCTGAATGTGCTCGAGCAAATCATCTATTTCAAGATTCGGATTAGCCATCAGGGCAGTACAGCCACTGATGACTTCTCTCAAATTGTGGGGCGGAATATTGGTCGCCATACCCACGGCGATACCGGATGAACCATTCACCAGCAGGTTCGGCACCCGTGTTGGCATTACATCCGGGATTAGCTCTGTACCATCGTAGTTCTCGGTAAAATCGACAGTCTCTTTTTCCAGATCTGCCAGCAACTCATGGGCGATCTTGTCCATACGGATTTCGGTGTATCGCATGGCCGCTGCCGAGTCACCGTCCACAGAACCAAAGTTGCCCTGCCCGTCAACCAGCGTATAACGCATGGAAAAATCCTGCGCCATCCTGACTATCGTTTCATAGACAGCGGAATCACCATGAGGATGGTATTTACCAATTACATCACCCACTACACGGGCAGACTTCTTGTAGGGCTTGTTCCAGTCGTTGGAAAGTTCGCTCATGGCGAACAACACCCGCCGATGTACTGGTTTGAGACCGTCACGTACATCTGGCAAGGCCCTGCCCACGATTACGCTCATGGCATAATCCAGGTAAGACTGTCTCATCTCGCTTTCAATCGTGACTGACTGTATCGGTTCCTGTTCGTCTGTCATAAAACTTCTGTCCTGTTACGCTTGCTGCCAGTAGTTAAGGGTTAAGTCGGCCATGGCGCGACTTTAAGTTCAGGGTATTGGATCTTGATAATTCTGTCGTTTACGACCTGCTTTGCTTTGAATGCGTGAAACCAGCGGATTCCTGCAGCGAGATATTCGCTTGATTGCAGTCTTTTGCCTATGTTCATGGGGAAGCTCTCGGGCAAATTCTTGAACAAATCTCTTATTGGTAACACTGGAGTAAATTTAAGGTTGGCGCTGTGCAGGAAATTCAGCAGGAAAACCCGACTCAGGCACTTCCCCGGAACCCTTAACGCCACCTTTGCAGCCCCGTATTTGTAATGTTTTTTCCCCTTTTTTCAGGGCTCTTTTAAAGACGCAAATACTAGCACAAAAAGGTCATTACTGACAGCAAAACTACCCGTTTTCCGCAATAATCTGTATACTGCCCCATCTGCCAATAAATCATGGAAAATCATACAATTATGTCGAATTCAGAAAGCTCTCTGGAGGGCCTTGAAGCCGACTTTCTCATCCATCCTGAATGGCTCGTTCCGATGTCAGAAAAAGGCCTGATCCTGACCGATCACAGCCTTGCCATTCTGGACAATAAAATCGTTGCTATCGGGGACACCAATAGTCTGAAACAGAGTATCTCTACCAGGCGCGAAATCACGCTGCAAAACCATCTGCTGATGCCCGGGCTAATCAATTCTCATGGCCATAGTCCAATGGCTCTGTTACGCGGCTTTGCTGATGACATCCCCTTGCGTCCCTGGCTGGAAGAAAAAATCTGGCCTGCCGAAGGACGCTGGGTCAGCGAGGAGTTCGTCCGTGATGGCGCCGCTCTGGCTATCGCCGAAATGCTACGCAGCGGCACAACAGCTTTCACAGACATGTATTTCTTTCCGGATGAAGTAGCAAAAGTGGCACTTAAAGCCAATATCAGGGCGCTACTTGCCGCACCGGTACTCGACTTTCCTACCGTTTGGGCGCAAGACGCTGATGAATATATTCGCAAGGCCACTGCTTTAAATGACCGCTACAAGAATAACAATCTGATTCAGGTAGCCTTTGGCCCTCATGCACCCTATACGGTTTCTGATGACCCGCTCAGGCACATCTCTACGCTGGCAAATGAGCTGGACATCCCGATTCATATTCATGTCCATGAAAATAGCGCTGAAATAGAGGAAGCAGTTGCCAAAACCGGTATGCGACCGCTGTATCGTCTGAATGAACTGGGGCTATTGTCACAATTAATGCAATGTGTACATGCCACGCAGCTGCAGCAAGAGGAAATTAACATGCTTGCAGCGGCGGGAGTTTCCATCGTCCATTGCCCGGCATCAAATGCCAAACTGGCCAGCGGGCTATGCCAGACACAGGCTATACTTGATGCGGGCATTAATCTTTGTCTGGGCACAGATGGCGCGGCCTCAAACAACGAATTGAACATGATTAATGAAATGCGCATGGCAGCGCTGTTTGGCAAAGGTGCTGCTGATAAAGCTGGCGCCACTTCCGCCTGGGATGTCCTGCAAATGGCCACAGTCAATGGTGCCCGAGCGCTTGGCAAGGAAGAGATGCTGGGCACGCTGGAAACAGGCAAATTGGCTGATTGTATTGCTATCGATCTGGGCCAGATAAATACCCAGCCGGTTTATGATCCGGTCTCCACCCTTGTCTACAGTGCCCAGGGGCACCAGGTCAGCTATGTCTGGGTAGATGGCAAGCTGAATCTTGAAAAGGGAGAGCTGACAATGCTGGATTCCTCCGAGCTTATAGCCAATGCCAGCGCCTGGGCCAAAAAAATCGGTTGAGCTATTAGCTACGTAGAAGTAATAACCTAATTAAAAGAGTATTAATCATGACTACAGGTTCAACCTGCCAAACCCCTAATGTCGATCGCTCGGAAATTGCCAAATTTGAAGCGCTGGCAAACCGCTGGTGGGATCGCAACAGTGAATTCAAACCTCTCCATGATATCAATCCATTGCGCGCAGGATTTATTGATCAGCAACTCAACTTGGCAGGCCAGAAGGTGCTGGATGTTGGCTGCGGTGGCGGCATTTTAACCGAAGCCATGGCGCAACGGGGAGCTCAGGTTACAGGCATCGATCTGGGTGAGGCACCGCTGGCTGTGGCTAAATTACACTTGCTTGAAAGCGGTCTGGAAGTGAACTATCAGATGGCCAGTGCGGAAGATTTTTCCCAGGGCCATAAAGAAGCTTTTTCAGTAATCACCTGTCTGGAAATGCTGGAGCATGTACCAAACCCGGCTTCAGTTCTGGATGCCTGCTATGAAATGCTGTCTCCAGGTGGGCATCTTTTTGTCTCCACCATAAACCGGAATCCAAAGTCCTACCTTTTTGCCATTATAGGTGCAGAATATATTCTGCGTATGCTGCCCAGGGGAACCCATGATTATGCGAAATTTATCAAGCCTTCAGAACTTACCGCCATGGCAAGAAACTCCGGCTTCTGCTTAGAAAAAACTACCGGCATGACCTACAACCCGTTCACACAACAATACTCATTGGGTGAAAATCTTGATGTTAATTACTTGATGTATTTGACTAAAGATTGAATGTGCTACCAAACTGAATAACAAATACAAAACCCACTAAAACGATACTCGGTAGACTCTGGCAACTGTGACTAAAACTGTACTCTTTGATCTTGATGGCACCCTGCTCGATACAGAAAGGGATTTCACCCAGATACTCAATGCCCAACTGAGTCATTACGGCGCACCCACTGTAAATCCTCTGCAGGTGCGTAATAGTGTCAGTAGCGGAGCACATGCATTGATAAAACTCGGCTTCGGCATAGATGAAACCAGTGAGAAATTTATCTCCCACCTTGAAGAATTATTAAACCGCTATGACAAGTGTATTCCGCAAACAGAATGTGTTTTGTTTCCCGGCATCGAGGACCTGCTCAATGCACTGGACAGGGATTTAATACCCTGGGGAATTGTCACCAATAAGCCCAGTCGCTTTACTCTGCCGCTGGTGGAAAAGTTTCCAATATTACAATCCAGCAAGGTAGTAATTTGTGCTGACCAGTTAAGCAATAGCAAGCCCGACCCTGAAGGCATATTGCGGGCGTGTTCGGAAATGGATTGCTCGCCCGCAGACACTTTTTATGTGGGCGACCATCTGAAAGATATCCAGGCTTCTGAAAATGCCGGCACAAAAAGTATGGCCGTGCGCTGGGGCTATATTCCTGAGGACTCACCCATCGACAGCTGGAATGCAGACTTTATTATTAATCATCCTGATGAAATTCTGGATCTGGCTCAACAATAAAATTTTACATTTTCAAAGCAAATGACCATCGAAGGGAGAAAATATAGGTGTTTAAATATGAAGCTCCGGCAAACCTGCTGAAAGATAAAGTTATTCTGGTTACCGGTGCGGGATCGGGACTTGGACGCGCGGCGTCCCTTGCCTATGCAAAAGCCGGGGCCACTGTGGTGTTACTGGGAAGCAATACTGGCAAGCTCGAAACTGTCTACGACGAAATTGAAAATGCCGGTGGTGCAGAACCAGCAATCACTCCCCTGAATCTGGAAACCGCAAGTGAAGAACACTATCAGGAATTAGTTGACGGAATAGCCACTGCCTTTGGCAGGCTTGACGGACTTTTGAATAACGCAGGGTATATGGGATCACTAATGCCTTTTCAGACCATGAGCATGGCTCACTGGCAGAAAATCATGCAAATAAATCTGAACGCCGTTTTTTTTCTTACGCGCTTTACCTTTCCACTATTGCAGCAGGCGGAAAATGCTTCGGTAATTTTTACCAGCTCAAGCGCTGGTAAAAAAGCCCACGCTTACAACAGCGCCTATAGTGTGGCCAAGCATGGCGTGGAAGCCCTCATGCAGGTCCTCTTTCTTGAACTGGAGAACACGTCAACTATTCGTGTAAACACCGTTAACCCAGGTCCCTGCGCAACCGCATTACGCCGCTCAGCCTTTCCTGCAGAGGACCCCGGCACGCTAGCAAAACCTGAAGACCTGATGGCGGCTTATCTTTATCTGATGGGGAAAGACAGCATTGGGGAAAATGGCAAACAGTTTTCAGCGCAGGATTGAAACAAGTCGCAAATCGCAAAAAAGGCGACTAAATTAGTCGCCTTGTCGGATGCGTCCCTGCGGTCCTTATCCGACCTACAGAAAACCATTGAAACCTGAGAGAGGGGTTGCTTGCCTCTTGCCTCTTGCCTCTTGCTTCTTGTCTCTTGTCTCTTGTCTCTTCTTTACACTCCCCTGCCGCCTCCCTGCACCGCCCACCTTTATCCTTTTTCCTACTTCCTGCCTGGTCTTGCTCCAGGTTTTTTACGCCCCGATGTTAGTGTAGATTTTTTACCGGCAACCGCTCTGCGCAGCAAAGGTCCTTTCGTGCCACGGTAGTTTAGACCTGCAGTTCGATACAGATCCTTGATTTCCTTTCCACCCAGCTCACAAAAACGACCTACTGTTATCTGACTGGGAATAAAAATATTACCAAAGCGGACTCTTTTCAATCGACTGACTTTAACACCCTGGGACTCCCACAAGCGTCTGACTTCACGATTGCGGCCTTCCATGATTACCACATGGTACCAATGATTGCTGCCCTCTCCGGCAAAATACTGGATATCTGTAAAGCTGGCCATACCATCTTCAAGCTGAACACCGGCATGCATGGTTTCTATCATCTCCGGGGTCACCTCTCCAAGAACCCTGACAGCGTACTCACGCTCAATCTGGGCAGAAGGATGCATCAAGGCATTTGCCAGCTCACCATCAGTGGTAAACAACAATAAACCGCTAGTATTAATGTCCAGGCGCCCAACCGCAACCCAGCGTGCATGGTGAAGCTCGGGAAGATTGTCAAAGACGGTTTTTCGCCCCTCCGGATCATTGCGGGTGCAAATTTCACCCAGGGGCTTGTTATAGAGAAGAACGCGTTGCGGAACTTCAACAGCGGTGTTGGCTGCCAGTTTTTTACCATCAACCAGAATTTTATCGCTGGCTGAAACCCGATCACCGAGGCTGGCGATTATGCCATTGACCTTGACTCGACCTGCACTGATCCAGCTTTCCATAGTTCGACGCGAGCCGAACCCGGCACGAGCCAGTACTTTTTGAAGTTTTTCGTCCACTTTGATTTCTCACGAAATGTCCACACTGTCTTAACTAGTCAGCGGGAAAGTTTTTATTGTCGACATCAGATTGAGAACTTTCGTCAGTTTCGCCGTTAGCTTCCCCATTACTGACATCCTCGCTGTCATCAGCAACAGCTGATTCCAGGCTATGGTCTGCGCTGGTGTCTTCCACGTCTTCGTTACTTGCCACCAGTTCAGCATCAGAATCATCATCCCAATCTTCTTCCGGCTCTTCTTCCTGAATACCAAGAATTTCTTCTATAGGACGGGTGCCGATAGCCGCAGCCATCTCTTCTTCTTCATCAGGTACGTCAAACTCATCTTCATAATCCTCGACGCCGGGAAATTCAAGAACCCGACTTTCTGGTGCACTTTCTTCAAGCGATAGCTCAGGGTCCAGCTCTTCCAGATCCCTGATTTCTGACAGCGGTGGCAACTCCTCAAGACTCTTGAGATTAAAGTAGTCCAGGAACTGCTTGGTGGTTGCATACATTGCAGGTCTTCCGGGAACGTCACGGTGACCCACCACTCTCACCCATTCACGCTCTATCAGGGTACGGATAATATTGGTACTGACGGCGACCCCTCGAATCTTTTCAATTTCACCACGGGTGATTGGCTGCCGGTAAGCGATGATGGAAATGGTTTCCAGCAAGGCTCTGGAGTAGCGCTGCGGTCTTTCATCCCAAAGTTTACCGACCCATTCACCAAACTCCTGCTTCACCTGAAAACGGTAACCGGAGGCAACTTTTTTTAGCTCGAAACCACGCTCTTCGCAATCCAGCTCAATGGCTTTGATCGCTGCCTGCAGCTCTTCAGTTTCAGGGCGCTCATGTTCCGGGAACACATCGGCAATTTTACTGATGGGTAAAGGTTTTCCTGCCGCCAATAACAGGCCTTCGATAATTTGCTTGGTGACAGTATTGACTTCAGGTTTAACTTCTGGATTTTGAGATTCTTCACTCATGATGTTCGTGCCTTAATATGAATGGGGGCAAAGGGTTCGCTTTGTGCAATTTCAATCAATGATTCCTTGATCAGTTCCATTACCGCCAGGAACGTCACCACAACCCCCATGCGCCCCTCTTCCTTTCTTAACAAGGTAAGCATGGGAACAAATTGATTGTCTGAAATACTTAACAGAATTTGTGACATTTTTTCTCGTGTTGAGAGGTTGTCACGCTGAATATGATGATGCTCAAACATATCTGATCTGCGCAGGACTGCCGCAAATGCCTGCAGGATTTCTTTCAGATCCACGTCCGGCTCGGGTATTTCACGTTCCAGAACTGGCGCTTCCGCACTGCCCAGATGAATGTCTCGTTCAAGACGCGGGTATTCATCAAGAGCTTCGGCTGCCTCCCTGAAACGCTCATATTCTTGCAGGCGGCGTATAAGCTGGGCCCTTGGATCCTCTTCTTCGTCGTCTTCATCGGAGGTTCTTGGCAACAGTATGCGCGATTTGATTTCCGCGAGCATCGCTGCCATTACCAGATACTCTGCGGCCAGTTCAAACTGTGCAGCTTCCATGAGTTCTACATAAGCAATGTACTGGTCAGTAATATCCGAAACATTAATGTTCAGAATATCAATATTTTGTCTTTTGATAAGATACAGCAGTAAATCCAGCGGACCTTCAAATGCTTCCAGAAAAACTTCCAGCGCATCGGGCGGAATATACAGATCTTTAGGAAGGTCGGTCATCGCCTTTCCGGCTACAAAAGCAAAAGGCATTTCTTCCTGCGTGGAAAAGGTTTGCTTGCGAGCAGCGACCAGAAGCCCGATTTTTTCGCCTACTTCATCTAATTCAAGCGCATTAGCTGATTCCGGATTTTCATTAGCAGGCTCATCCGCAGCTGCCGCAGAAGAATCCGATGCTATACTTTCATCCTGGCTCATAGAGGCTGTGACTTGTTCTTCATGCCCAGTAACTCTGGCGAGCGCTTCATTCCGCTCATCCAGAGTATCCTGAGCTTCCCTGCCAGCCTGAGCCTCGTGTTCATCCTGCGTTGAATCAAATTCATTGCTCATCGGTAATTCAGCCCCATGGCCTGGCGCACATCTGCCATAGTTTCTCTGGCCACTTCTCTGGCTTTTTCCGAACCATCGGAAATCACCGACTTCACCATCCCCATATTCTCTTCAAGTTGCCTGGCCTTAAGTCGTATGGGTTCCACTTCATTCACCACTGCATCGATGATCGGATTTTTACATTCCAGACAGCCGATGCCTGCGCTTCGGCAACCTTGCTGAACCCAATCCTGTGTTTGCTGGTCAGAATAGATTTCATGGAATTCCCATACCGGACACTTATCCGGATTTCCCGGGTCAGCAAGGCGAACTCTGGCAGGGTCGGTCGGCATGGTTTTTATCTTCTGACTAATCGCATCATTTTCTTCGCGCAGGGAAATTATATTGTCATAGGATTTTGACATCTTGCGCCCATCAAGCCCTGGCATTTTGGGCGCCCGGGTGAGGAGAGACTGCGGTTCGGCAAGAATCATTTTGCCGCTCCCTTCCAGATAACCAAACAACCTTTCCTGGTCGCCAAGAGAGATATTCTGCTGCTCTTTTAGCAAGGCGCGTGCTCTTTCAAGCGCTTCCTGGTCCCCGGTTTCAAGATAGGTCTTGCGTAGATTTTTGAAGAGAGTTCCGGCTTTTTTGCCCATTTTCTTGATTGCCGCCAGTGCATTGTCTTCAAAATCAGGTTCACGGCCGTAAAGGTGATTGAAGCGGCGCGCCACTTCTCGAGTCAGTTCAACATGGGCAACCTGATCAGCTCCCACCGGCACATTGCCCGCCTGGTACATTAGAATATCGGCGCTTTGCAGCAAGGGATAACCGAGGAAACCGTAAGTGCTGAGATCCTTGTCCTGAAGGTTTTCCTGCATATCTTTATAACTTGGTACCCGCTCCAGCCAGCCAAGCGGCGTCATCATGGACAGCAGCAGATGCAATTCCGCATGCTCAGGAACCCGTGACTGAATAAACAGGGTCGCTGCACTGGGATTGACACCGGCAGCCAACCAGTCAATAGCCATGTCCCAGATATTGTTTTCAATAATCAGGGGATCATCGTAATGGGTAGTCAGTGCATGCCAGTCGGCAATGAAGAAAAAGCACTCATATTCGTGCTGTAATGTGGTCCAGTTTTTGATCACCCCATGCAGGTGCCCCAGATGCAGTTGTCCCGTTGGACGCATTCCTGACAGCACTCTCAGCTGCGAATTAACTGAGCTCAATTGTTACTCCCTGGCTCTTGATAAGAGCGAACAATTATACCTGCTTTTAGTCATATATTGGCAGGTTTGAAGCAAGATACAGCAATGAATTTTCAATCACCCGGCCAGATTCAAAACCCGCGGCTAGCGAAAGGGATCAGGATCAGCCTTACCTTCCCGGAGTAGCTGTGGCGCGCCATCAACCAGGCTTACAACGGTGGTTGCCTCAAGCCCGCAAAACCCGGAATCGATGATCAGATCCACCTGCTTGCCCATGACATCCCTGATCTCATCAATGTCTGACATCGGCATTGTGGCCTCCGGCAAAATCAGCGTAGTACTTAACAGCGGTTCATCAAGTTCTTTCAGTAGCGCTGAAACTACCGGATGATCCGGAACACGAATACCAATGGTTTTCCGTTTGGGATGCAGCATTAGTCTGGGAACTTCGGAGGTTGCCTGCAGAATAAAGGTGTAGGCACCAGGCGTATAGGTCTTTAAAAGACGGTAATCGGAATTGTTAACACGGGCATAGGTAGCCAGTTCAGAAAGATCCCGGCATACCAGGGTAAAGTTATGCTTAACACTTAATTGCCGAATCCTGATTATGCGCTGCAGTGACGCTTTATCCTGAATATGGCAACCCAGCGCATAAGCCGAGTCTGTCGGGTAAATTATCACCCCCCCGCGCTTCAGAATTACCACTGCCTGCCGAATAAGGCGTAACTGTGGACTTTCAGGATGAATTTCAAATATTTGAGTCAAACGCCTGCTACCTGATTAAATCGTTATCTGCCACTGGCCTAAAAAACTGGCAAGACTATCATAGAGTCACAGGATTCAAGCAAATATTTCCAATCAGGATATAATGCCCTTTTAATTCTGGCCCCGTGCTTTACCCAGGCTAAATTCCAACTATGAAACAATTGATTGACTACATCCCGCTGATTGCCTTCCTCGTCGTTTACAAAATGGAGGAAAGGGTCATTTCCCTTGGCAGTTTCGATTACAACCTGGGGGGAATTTTCAGTGCCACTGAAATTCTGGTTACCGCCTCGATTCTTGTCTATGGCTCGATTTTTCTGGTGAACGGCAAATTGAGCCGCTCCCATCTGTTCCTGTTATCCGCAGTGGTTCTGTTCTGCTCCTTTACCCTGATATTTCGGGAAGAAGCCATCCTGAAATGGAAAGCCCCGGTGGTGAACTGGATCTTTGCCTGTGTGTTTATCGGCAGCCAGTACATCAACAAGCAAAACATGACGCAGATAATGCTTGGGCATGTTGTTGAATTGCCTGCCAGCAAATGGAAAACCCTGAATTTTGCCTGGGCCGGTGTATTCTTCTTCCTTGGATGTACCAACCTTTTTGTAGCCTTCACCTTTCATGACTACTGGGTAGACTTCAAGGTATTTGGCAGCATGGCCATACTGTTATTATTTTCCGTTGCGCAGATGGCATATCTGTGGCCATATATTGAAGAGCAGGAAAAGCAAAAGCAGCAACTTGAAGATCAGCCTGAGTCGGGAAGTGTGTCAGTGGACTCCAAGGAATTGCCTGAATAGCTGCCCTCATAACTTTCTCAACAGTCTGCCAGAAAATCTCTCCCCGCCGACTGCCTTATAAACTAATCTGTTAATGCCGGTTTCAGATCAGGAAAATTCTCGTCAAGAATAAGGTTCCACTGATAGACACGGTCAGCGTTTCTCTCAAGAAAGGCCTTGGCATTTCCTTCGATGGTTACTGAAATCATGGTATCGCCAATTCTTGTCTGCCTGATTAATTCCTTGCCCGAATAGATGAGCCCAAAAACCGTATGCAAGCCATTTAAATGGGGCGTTGCCTGATGCGTGATAAAAAACTGGCTGCCGTTGGTTCCAGGGCCTGAATTAGCCATGGACATAATGCCCATCTGGTTGTGACGCAAGCGAATTTCATCCTGAAACTCATAGCCCGGTCCTCCACTTCCGTTTCCTGCAGGATCGCCGCCCTGAATCATGAATTCATCAACCACACGATGAAAGGTCAGACCATCATAAAAACCGCGCGTAGCCAGATTGACAAAGTTGCTCACTGCAATTGGAGCAACCTGGCGATAAAGAAGAAATTCCATAGTTCCCCTGTTGGTCTCAATAACGGCATACAGTTCATTGGGGTCTTTACCGGTAACTTCCTGAGCCTGAACGCTATTTATCGTGAACATCATGATGAAAGTAAAAATAGTGATCAATTTATTTGCCATACCTGAATCCTGATTAATTTTTAAACTCGAGAGTTTTGGTTGGTTATTTTGTCAATATGAGGGTGATCAAGGGGTCGCTAACGATAAATATTGCAGGACAAATAGTATACAAGAGCCCACAGCGATAAGGGAGACCTCAGTACGCTGGATTAGGCATGCAGATGGGCCGGGCTTGCTTAAGCAATACAGGCTGGATCCTGGCAGACAATATTTTACCATCAAGGTAAATAAATTGTGATCCAAGCCACTATTGTTACCGTAAATGTTACCGTTACTTGAAATTCATAGCCATTTATTGTGAAAACCGGGTTAAAAGCTTCGAAATTCAGCAGTTATGGGAAGAAGAAGCTACGAAGAGAAAGAAATATCATCACTTTATTATCCATAATAGTAACAAAATCACAGGTTTTGATGATATTTTCTACTTTTTGTTACCCCTTAAGGTAACACTGTGTTACAATTTGCCTGCGCTTCTAAAAGAGGCGAGGTTAATCATCTAAATATTCTTAAAAGGAGACAACTGATGACCGTTAAATTTAAAAACTCAGAAACCATTGAAGAAGTTGTAGTAAGCACTGTCAGCACACTTTTAGTTCTGGCTGTACCGATGCTGATCATTCTTGCCTCTGTATAATTATTGTTTACAGACTTAAGTATGATGCGGTACTCACCTTACCAAGGAAACAGTCGAGTCAAAAATTAACAAATCCCCTTATGGCCGCAGTCTGAACCCAGGTTTTCCCCCTTAACCCTTGCTAACAGACTGCGACTATTTTGTATTGAAAGTAAAAACCCAACTTCAAAAAAAGCCCTAATCGCGACTGCTAATTCTGTCGACAAAATTGCAGGGCCTGTGACGTGAATCCAGCTGTTCTCGAATAATCCCTTCCCAAGCAGTTTTACACGCGCCTGGTGAACCAGGCATGCAGAAAACCACCGTGTTATTGCTTAAGCCAGCAAACGCCCTTGACTGAATAGTAGAGGAGCCGATCTCCTTCCAGGACAGGTATCTGAATATCTCCCCAAATCCATCAATCGTCGACTCCAGTAATGGTGTAATGGAAACCACGGTATTATCCCGCTTGGTAAATCCCGTGCCTCCGGTAAGAAGAACCGCATGCACTGCATCTTCCTCGATCAGTACTTTTACCAGAGCTCGAAGCGTCTCAACATCATCCTTGCAAATATGCTTTTGGTTCAGGCAGTGACCTTCAGCGCTTAAGGCATCTACCAGATATTTGCCTGAGGTGTCGTTCTCTTCAGTGCGGGTATCAGAAACTGTTACAACAGCAATCTGTAAGGGAACAAATTCTTTCTGGGGTTTATTTCCGGACATATAAAAAGTCTCAAGTTACAAGCCGCAAGTCACAAGTGACATCGACTTTTATTATTCTCTGGAGGTTTGGAGTTCAATGGAAGCTAATTAGTTTCAGATAATATTTCTTTAGGTGGATAAAAACGGACGAGTTTACCCTGCACAGACTTGTGACTTGCAACTTGTGACTAGCGTCACCCGCCCGTCATATTCATAAAGCGGACTAACTGTGGCTCATCCTTGTCATAGAAATAATGTCTTAGCGGCTTCAAATCCATAGCCTTGATGATATGTTCTTTGAGAACCTCATCATTACCGGGATTATCCCGCAGCACCTTGCGCAAATCCATGGAATGCTCATTACCCAGGCAAAGCAACAATCTTCCTTCTACGGTCAGACGCACCCTGTTGCAGGCATCACAAAAGTTATGACTGACCGGGGAAATGAAGCCAACTTTGCTGCCATGGGACTCCACCTGGTAGTAACGGGAAGGCCCTGCCGTAGTCATGTCTATCGGCGTGAGCGGATAACGCTCACTGATAACCGCCATCACTTCATCATTACTGACCATGGTATCTCCACGCTCGTGGTCGGAGACTTCACCCAGTGGCATCTCTTCGATATAGGCAATATTAATTCCCAGTCCCAGGGCGTATTCGAGAAGGTCCAGAATTTCATGCTCATTGCGCCCCCTCAGGATAACCGAGTTTAATCTGATGGCGTCAAAACCTGCCGCAACAGCCGCTTCAATTCCTCTTTGCACCTTGTCCAGCTTGCCGGTTCTGGTCATGCGATGAAAGCTTTCAGCGTTGAGGCTATCGAGACTGATATTAATACGGGTGACACCGGCCTCCTTGAGAGGTACTGCCAGTTTTTCCAACTGCGAACCATTGGTAGTTAACAATAATTCCTTCAGCCCCGGGAGCATGCCGATTTTTTCAATCAGGCTCATTACATTTTTGCGTACCAGTGGTTCACCACCGGTCAGGCGCAATTTGTTTACCCCCAGCTCGGTAAATGATTTTGCCACCTGGTAAATTTCCTCAAGAGAAAGCACCTGCTTTCTGGGCAAAAAGGTCATTTCTTCCGACATGCAGTAAACACAGCGAAAATCACAGCGGTCAGTGACCGACAGGCGCACATAGTCAATATGCCGACCATGCTGGTCCACAAGCATTGAGGCTTGCTCGGTGGCGCCTTTTAAAGACTCCTGTTCAGACACTGTGCTCATTAAATTATTCGCCTATATCCTTGTTTTTCGTAAGGAAAAAAGAAATTGTACAAGGTAGAATCATACAGGATTCCGCAACCTAACGGAATCTAAGCTTGCCGTCGAGATTATCCAGGATGGAGCCATAGCGTAACCTGTTACTTGATAATATCGGGACGTCCCGGTGAATCTGCTCCCTCAAGCCAGGCCTTGCCTTCCGCGTAGAGTTTTTCGATTTCAGGGCCCTTCAATCCCGGTAACCCGGCTTTCGCCACCGCATAGCCTATCTGTGATTGCAGGTAGGCAAGATGACAGTAGCCTTCTGGAAAGCTGGCAAGAATATCAGGATCAAGGGCCAGCGAGGCATTCGGATCTACAACATCCAGTCGATCCTTTTCATAAATAGGCTGACGGCGCACCATTCCCCAACTTCCCTCACGCTTTTCAAAAAAATCATAAAACCTGCCGGTACACACTACATCCACCAGAACATCATGTACCGGAGCACGCTGATTAATCGTCATCTTGGTCTGGGCGACAGCTCTGTTTCCTGCCACATCACAGGTAAAGCCACCATGGAAATGGATAATACTGACCCCTTTTTCAAAGCCCTCTCGTCGCGCTCGGATAAAGTCCTGTGAAGGAGCCTGAAACCAGGTGGCACACATAAAGCCGTCATCATGCCAGCACTGCGCAAAGCGCTCCCAGTTGCCGGAATCACTGAAAATCGCCCAGTTATCGATCAGTTCGCGAATTTCTCTCTTGTCATCAATTATCTGTTTGTCCATTACATCTACTCCGCTTAGCCCATACCATGTTTAAACAATCCGCTCTTAGGCAATTATTTACTTTAAGTATAAGCCTTATTATATTGTTTTTATTTTATTTTATTTATTTTTTGTCGCCAATAAGTATACGGATTTTATAATTTTAAGACGACAGTTTACACCGGGATGGCCCCGGCATGACAGCCTGATCAGCAAAGCAGAATTTTTCATAATTCAAGGCAATTTGCTAAGGAATAGATCCTACAAATTTGCTATCTT
>Ga0181598_1001170_pt1 | contig 25721 bp, 16 predicted proteins | sample 041ome_4_FD_153295 | JGI IMG/M metagenome (GOLD analysis project Ga0181598, IMG submission 153295) | Coastal salt marsh microbial communities from the Groves Creek Marsh, Skidaway Island, Georgia - 041404US metaG (spades assembly) | ecosystem: Environmental > Aquatic > Marine > Intertidal zone >... | reverse complement strand
AAAATTCTTTACTTTTTTTTGTTCTTTTCTCCACTTGATTTTTAATCATTTCTCAACACAACACATAAGCATCATGGATCTGTTTGGTTTCGGGAAGAGCAGTTCTAACGAGAACAAAAGCGCGGATTCTTTGTCTTCTTCTTTTGCGAGAGCGGAAGATAAAGCGCGAGAGGAAAAACTGATGGAGATGGAGACGGATTTAAATGTCATCTTGCAAAAGAAAAAAGACGATGGGGATCATCATCCTTCTTCGGCGGAAGCGTACAACAACAGTTCAGCATCATCGAACAATATCGGTTTGCTCGCCTTGATTGCGTGCGCAGGGTTAGCCGCGTGGTTTTTGTTGATGAAGTTACCGCAGTCGATGCCGAGTCCTGCGGCGCAGGCACAGATGATGAGACGGGAGAGTACTACTGGTGAGGATGGGTTTGGCAGCGCGGACGAGTTGGAACCGACGAGGACGTCTTTTAGTGGCGGGGAGAACGATGGAGGAGGAGAGAGTTTTGGAGAAGGGAGTGAGGAGAGCGTGGACGATGACGGTGGTGATTTTGAGGACGATTACAGGGATTTTCGACCGGTATCTCGATTCCAAAGCGATGACTTTGGCGACGACTACTCTTACGACGATTACGACGGCGACGAAGGCGTTGATAGCGGATCAACATCTACATCCGGGACGAAAGAGGAGATGCAAATGGACGCCGCTGAACAATGGTTAGGGGAACATCACAATAAGTTTTTCAAAAACGTGGTGAAAGAGTTATCCATGGACGAAGACGGGTGGGAACGCGCGGCGAAGAAACAGTTTTCCATGCGCAAAGAAATCATCAAAGACGCGGCAAACATGAGGAAAATGGAAGGGTACCGATCCATGCTCGTGTTGGCGTTAGAAGTCGCCACGGCGATTGGGGCTTTAGTATCGTTTAAAAATTGGGTCGAGAGTGATATTTACATGAGAGACGTGATTGATTTGCGACAAATCGTACCGAAGATTCCCGATAAGTCGAACTTGTTACCGGTGAGAGAGAGGCCTACTCGACCGTCAGCCGAGTTAGTCAAGAAGGATATCTCTAAATTGACCACGGAGGAGTTGAAAGCACAATTAGCGTTGCTCAGAGAGCAGAAGAGTTAAGATTCGTCTCGCGACAAATCAAATCAAATATAGTAGAACGTATTTTTGTATAAATAAAGAGAGAAAGGTCACCTCAAAATATCTCACATAAAAAAAGACGTTTTGACGAAAAGAAAGCAAAAACAATGAATGAATCTAACATCCACGACGACGACGCGCACACGCCACCGCGACCACATAGACCGCACCCATCGCCTCCTTTCTCTCCTTCAAATGAACGTAACCAGTGGTCCCGTCGTCAACGAGAGCGCGGAGAACACCTCCCTCCTCCTCTTTTCTTCCCAACAAGAAAAAATATCAATGAAAGGAAAAGAGGAAAGAAAACCATCTTGATCTGCGCCATGTTTGCGTTGATGATTGGCGTTTACTTTTACGTCATGGTGAATAAACTGAGCGACTTATTCTTGTACATGAATTGGACGAGACCTGTTGACGATATTAATAACAATAAAGCCCATTCTTCGCGACGAATGATGCTCTTACTCAAGATCTAAAATATGATAGTCACGTCAAAGTTCTTTCGGCCTCGTCGGCGAGAAGATGTGCTCTGGCGGCAAGTGTTGACTACTGTTATTCGACCATCCGTTCAAGCACGGAAACTTTGTCGTTGTCTCGGTGAAGAACGCCATCTGATGCGCCAAAGATTCATTTATTTTATTGCGCAATTTGATGGTTTCGTTTCCGCGAGTTCTTTTTCGGTTTTGGTAAAACGCGCGTTCGTCCTCCTCGCCAACGAAGCGAGATTTATCGCGAAGCGCTTCAAGAGTCTGATCGACTGAGGAAAGTTGCGCGTCGATTTCGGAGGCGATGCCGACGTGGTTGATGTCGTAGAGGAGCTCGTTATCCGCGACTGTTGTTTCGCAAATAGTCAATCTGTATGCATAATATTTAGAAAAAGGAGAAAGAGTTGGGTGTATGGTCAGTATTTTTGAACGTTTTTGCAGAAAAGAAGACCCACGTGCTGGCGTGTTCCGTATTCGAATTCGTGTGCGTGTGCGTGTGGATTCGCGCTAATCTCGACGTCAACGCGCTCGGTTCTACGGTGTTTTGTATCTCTGGCATCACGCAGTGTCTTTCGACTTCTGCGCGAGTCATTTACTTTTTTTTCGAAAGAGCTAAAATTTTGGAGCGTACGTGTTGACTTTGGGCGTGTTGACCTCTTCCGCACGAGAGAAAATTGTTCCTTTTACAAAACCCGGCGGTACTAATTTTCGCGCATTATTACAAATACAAAATGCTATTAAATAATCATATCTCATCGTTCATTATAGCTTGTCTGTGCCTTTCCATCGTACGTCCCATGAAATGTAAATTGTGCTCCGTCGCGAGGCTCCATGCCATGGGTTCGTTTGCCCTGTCCAGATGTGCTAAATACGAGAGCGAGTGTTTTCTGCACAATAAACACTTGCACTCGTCGTCGCCACTACTATTTCCTAATATTTCAGCAGGTTTGCCGAAATGCTCTCTATATTCTGATTTTCTATAATTTACTGGCCCATTCTCGGACAAAAGCGTTCCGTGTCGAGCGATTTGAGTCGGGTACGCGCTATCGAACGAATCCACGCCCATGCGTACTCCGTGCGCAATAGACGGCAAATCTCCAATTCCAAGTAAATGATTCGGTTTATCCCTCGGAATGATTGGCATCAAAAACTGTAAAAGTTCTTTCAGCTCTTCCCTGTTCTTCCCTAACGACCCACCAATCGCGTAGCCGTCAAAAGGCAAACTCGTCAAATATTCCACGCTCTTCTTTCTCAACCTCTCATCCACGCCGCCGTGAATAATGGCATACATTGCCTGCTCTTTCACATTCTTCAAGTGCTCGTATAAGCTCCGCGTCTCCCATCTGTGCGACCTATCTACTGACTCTGAGAGCTCTTGTAAACTGATATCGTATTTCGTCAACTCGTCCAAAGGAAGTATAATGTCGCATCCGATGTTCTTTTGCGCTTGCACGCTCGACTCTGGCGTCAACTTCAACGTCGTCCCGTCGCGGTACGAACGAAACGTCACGCCATCTTCATCTACTTTTTCCAATAAATTCTGTTGCTTATGCTTCGTTTTCCCTCGACTCTTCAACTCCTTCGTCCCGGTGCCGCCGTGGTTGCGTTCGCCGTTGTTGTTGTTGTTGTTGTTGCCATTGTTATTCTTATTAGGGGATTTGCTCTCATCCAACTCATCCGCATCCAAACCCAATGAAAACACTTGAAACCCGCCACTATCGCTAATAGTTGGTCTATTTCTCCCTATAAATTTGTGTATTCCTCCGGCTTTTTGTAAATGCTCGTGTCCTGGTTGGAGCAACAAATGGTAGGTATTCGCAAACATCAAGTCCAAGTTGGCATCGTCCAATACCGAATGCGGCACCGCTTTCAACGCGCCTTGCGTGCCAACCGCGACAAAAGCTGGCGTAAATATCGTCCCGTGCGGAGTCGTTATTTTGCACGCTCTCGCCCGAGACCGTTTCGATTCGTGGAGGACTTCGAACGTGAAGAATGGTTTCTGAACGTACTCGGGGAAAGAGTCGTTTTGAATATCTTTTCTGTCGGCGCTGGAATTTTGATGCGCAAATGTTCTGTGAATAATTCCGCGATGAAGATTTCTGTTCGAGGGAGGAGCGGCTATTCTCGTTGCTCTCGTCGTTGTTGCTGTTGTCATCATCGCGAGTCTCTCGGTGAATGCCCAACAGAGAGGGGGGGAGCGCATTTCGGCGCGGTGTGCAACAAAACACCAGATAAAAAAAAGTGATGAGAGTGATGACGAATTTTGTCTTCTGTTTTTGTTTTCTTTCTTCTTTCTCTTGAAAAAATTCAAAAAGAGAAGGGGAGGGAGGAGACTTGGGAGAGAGGGCATGGCTTCATTAGTAGCACACGTTCTCTCTTTTTACGAGAAGAGACGCATCAGAGTCACGCGCACAAAAACGCACGCGACGTATCATCAACCGAACGGAGCATTCAAACACACTTTTCGTGCGTTCGAAACGTTTCTATCGTTGTTGTTGTTCTTCTTCTTCTTCTTCACGAAACAAAAGAAAGATACAAAAGAGAACCAATTTTTGAGAAAAATCAACCTCTCAATCGGCAACCATCATGAGCGCGATGATGGAAAGAAACCAAAACGTCCAACAGAACGCGCAACAAGGACAACAAACGGTCCAGGACGTGTTCGTGAAGGAGAAGATAATGCCACACTGCGTGCGAATTGACGAGCTTTCGGTACGTTGCGATGATATAGGTTTAGATCTTCTTCTTGTTGGAGAAAGATTTTAGACTTTGTCGTCGCCGGAATTTTTGAATCTTCTTCTCCCTTGGAAAGCGTTGGAGGATGCGAGGGTGCACACATTTGCGCTCGCATTTGCAATCTTTGTTTTTCTTTTTTCCTCCTTCTTTATCCTCTCTTCTCTGAATACTACTCACGCGTTCCTCTCCTCTCACTCTCTCTTTCTCTCTATTTTCTCTATGTAACAGAACCATGGGATTAACGCGAACGACATCGAGAAGCTCAAAACCGCGGGCGTGTGCACGATGGAGGGGTTGTCCGGGGCGTCGAAGAAATGGTTGACGCAAATCAAAGGCTTGTCCGAACAAAAAGTGGAAAAGTTGAAGGCGATTAGCAAGAAAACGTGTAACGATACGTTTCAGTCCGCGACGGCGCTTGCGACGAAGAGAGAGAATTTGGTGAAAATAACCACCGGGTCGCAGCCGTTGGACGATATGTTGATGGGGGGGATCGAGTCTGGGTCGATGACGGAGCTTTACGGAGAATTTAGAACCGGGAAGACGCAATTGATGCATACGTTAGCGGTGAGTGGGCAGATTCCAGTGGAGAACGGAGGAGGTGGTGGTAAGGTTATGTATATCGATACGGAAGGGACGTTTAGACCGGAACGTATCGTGCAAATCGCGGAAAGATTCGGAGTTGACGCGACTGCGAGTTTGGATAACATCGCCTACGCGAAAGCGAACAACACGGAGCATCAGCAAGAGTTGTTGGTAGCGGCGGGTGCGTTGCTCGCACAGGACCACTTTTCGCTCATCCTCGTCGATTCTGCCACGAACTTGTTCCGAACGGAATTCGAGGGAAGAGGGGAGTTATCCGCAAGGCAAATGGCGTTGGGGAAGTTTTTGAGACATTTGGCGAAGTTGGCCAACGAGTTTGGCGTCGCGGTGGTCGTTTCCAACCAAGTCGTCGCGAACCCAGAAGGCGGTATGTTTGCCGGCGCAAACGCGCAAAAACCAATCGGTGGTAACATCATGGCGCACGCGAGTACAACGAGATTGGCGTTAAGGAAAGGAAGAGGGGGGAACAGAGTAGCAAAAATCGCGTGCTCGCCGACTTTGCCGGAATCCGAGGCGCAGTATTCCATCAGCGACGGAGGTATCGTCGATCCAGAGATTGATTAATGAGGATAATAAGAATTACAACGACAATAATGTATATGAAAAGCGACGAGAAATTGTGTGTGTGAACTAGAAAGAGTAGTAGGCGGTGGACGATGATGAAGAGGACGTGAAGGACGAAAAAGTGCGTAGGCGCGTGCCGAAAGGCTTGGAGACGCGTGCGACTTTTTCAAGGAGAGAGAGAGAGAGAGAGAGAGCGTTTCCAATTGTAATCTGAAAAGTGTTTCACGATTTATAAGAATATTGATAATAATTTATTACAAATCATTTTGTTACGTACGCGCCGTACAAAGCTAATCCTATGGCTACAGCAGTCCACCCAATCAGTTGTAACCGATTCGGCGCGTACTTGGCGTAGTTCACTCTCTCCATCGCCTCTTCGGTGTACGTTTTTGGCACCTTTGGTTTTCCTGATTTCCCAACCACTTTCCCGTATCCCCGATACCTGTTGGCATCTTTCACTCCCGCCGGCACGTCGACGTATTCGTCTTCTTCTAATTCTAACCTCGGCGCCTCGGCGATATACTTCAACTCCCCAGCCTGTCGACGAATGCTTCCGATCGGATGCGTTCCTTCCAAAAACGTATACAAATCGATGCACTCCTCCAGACGACGGAGTGCGTACAACGTCAAAGCTTTATAGATTTGGATTTTCCCACCCAACAAACTGGTATCACTCGTTTCTTCCAACGCATTTCCGAAGAATTTCAACGCTTTCGGATACTGACCTACACTATACGCCTGAATCCCAGCTTCGTACAAATTCGTCGCCGCTAACAACTCGCCTTTCAACTGCATGGCGTTTTCTTTCAACTTCTCCGCCACTAACGGCGCGTACTTCTTCTGCGTCTCGTTCAACTTATCAGTCGGTACACCGAGCGCGTACCCAATCTGCTCCTCTGGCGTCAACCCAGCCTCGTAAGCCTCCATGAAACGTTTCGTCGTTTTCAATACCGTCGCCGCGGACGCGCCTTCGGGAACCAACGCTTTCACCGTCCTCGAGAGCTGCTTGGAAAACGTCGGTTCTCCCGAAGACGACTTGACCGGCGCGCTACCAATCATCCGCAGTGGTTCATCCTTATCGCCGTCGTCGTCATTTCTTTTCTTCTCTTTTTCTATCGCCGTCGCGTCTACGTTAATCGGACTCAGATCCGTCAAAGGCTTCGCGACCGGTGGTGGTGGTGGTAAAGAAGAAACTTCAGTTCCTTTCACTTCCCAAGTCGAACTCTCGCTCTTCTCGTCGAATATCTTCTTCTCTTTTTGTTCCGTCTGCGCTTTCGCGATCGCCTCTTGGAACTCGTTCCTTTTCTCCGCGAGCGTGGAATCTTCGCCGACGTCCGCCAACGTGAAACTCTCGTCGTCCTCCTCCGAGACTTTGCTCGTCGAGGATGACGAGTTGTTTCGGGAAGGATTTGCGTCAGAAGACGATGCGCGGATTAACACTCTCCTTTCTTCGCGCCTCTCCTTCCTCCTTCGAATCAAAGAAGACGCAGAAGACAAAAAAGACGAGGAGGAATACGACGTCGTTGGTGCGCACGTCTTCGCATTTCCGCCGAGCGTGAATGCTGCGCGCATGATGGATGAGAGTGTTCTTGGCCAAGTCTTTTTGTGACGATGGTGTTTCTTTTGAAAAGAAGATACGGGTGGTGGTGGTGGATACTCAGATGCCCAAAAATCGGAGAAACACAGCGCTGTTCATCTATTACATGTCGTACCTATTATCATACTCGTTTTGTAGACTCTCTCTCTCTCTATCTCTCTCTTTCTCTATCTCTCTATCTATCTCGCGCCGTATCGTCGCTACTTGGTATCGCCAGGGAGCGAAACTGTTTTCGGTTTGCGTTGTCTCGGCTTTTTCTTTTGCGCCGAGCTCGGAGGAAACGCGAGAGGCGCTTTTTCTTTTTCTTCCGCAACTTTCGCGACTTGTTCTTCCTCCTTTTCGGTGATCGTGTCGTTGCGAACGCATATTAACTTTTCGAAGCCGAAACGTTTGGAGATTTTGGCTTTCTTTTGCGGCCGGCCGAGAGCGTCGATGCTCAAGGCGCCGTGGAGACGTTCGAAAGCGAGGCGGGCGGATTTCACCGAATCGAACGCCACGTAAGCAGAAGTTGTCGGAGCGTGCTTGGAAGCTGGGACGACGCTTCTTTCGGAAGATGCGAAGACAGACACCGTTTCGTTTTCTTGCGCGTTTTCGCCGGTTTCCACCTCGAACTTTCCTTTAATCGTCTCGATTTTAATGACTTCGTGACTGCCCTCGTCTTCTTTTTCTAATTTCGTCTTGATGACGTTTTCAAAGATGGATTCTATGGCTTCTTTTTTAACACCTCGCGGGAGACGATGGATGAAGAGCGTTCGACCAGCAACGCGATTAGTCACTTTCCCGCTGTTCTCATCAAAGTTACCTTTTCGTTTCTTATCCGGCGTGCCGTTTTTCCTATTCTCCTTCGCCGTCTGTCTTCTCGCTTCGAATAACACTAACAACCGTTCCGGTGCCGGCAAAATAAATTCAGCTTTTGCTATGCTCGTTTCCACGACCTTTTCTACGACTTTCATCGCGGTCAAAGCGTCCGCGAATGCTTCATGCGCCGATCCTTTCTCTCGCATTTCGTATCCTAAAATCATTTGACATAAATCCGCCAACGCCGGCGTCGCTCTCGGAAGTTCCTTGAACGAAAACAACAAAGACGTATCGATGACTGGCCTGTGGTCCAAACGCAAAGCTCTTAAATCGTGCGATAACGAATGACCAACGAGAATACACCCGTGCACGTCCTTCTCCTTATCCTTTTCTCCTTCTTCTTTTTCACCGTCGTTGTCGTCCACATGTCCTCGTTCCAACAACCGCATCAGTTTTGCTCTCGCCTCGTCCAACGTCAACGTCACGTCCTTAAAATCCGCCTCCGTGTACCCGGTAATTTCGTGCCTATAATCTATAATCGCATCCGGTGGTTTTACCAAAGCGTCTAATAACTTATTTCCATCTTCGTCCACCGCGGACACCGCGCACAACGCCTTATTATCCGTCGTCGTCTCGCACATCTCGCAATCAATCGCCACCATCCTCGGCCTCACGTTCTTCTCCACGCACCACCTCCCCGGTCGATAACTCGTCCTCAACCAACTGTCCATGTGCGAAGGAAATCGATTGTAGTTCTCGTCGAATTGCTGACTCTCTTCGCACATGTTCACCAATTTCCACAGCGCGTTTGCCTTCGAACCTTCCTCGCCGTACTTTTCCTTCTCGTCTTCGCAGCTCTCGTGCCATACTTTCCACTCCTGCCGTTTCTTGTTCTTCTTTTGCCAATTCGCGTGTCTAGAAATCGTCTCTTCGAATGATTGTTCTTTACTCGTCGTCTTTGTCGCGTTAGTCTTGGTTTTCTCCTTTTCAATCTCTCCGTCTTCTTCTTCGTCGTCGTTTTCGTTTTTCCTTTCCTCCTCCTCTTCCTTTCCCAAGACGCTCTCCACGAATTTCACCAACGTCTTCCAATCGTGCCTATTAGGATCGTGCGTGTGCTTCAACTTCTCCGTCTGCGCGTGTTTTTCCACGAATTCATTGAACGTGCCGTCCGAGCCGGCTTTTTTCGTCCTCTGCGCGTCTTTGACGATGCGCACGAGCACTTCTTTGTCCTGTTTTAAAGAGAGAGATTGAGAGAGAGAATTAGCCGCCACACCGGAAAACGAGAGAGAGAAAGAGAGAGTAAAAAAGGACGCGCAAAAGCGAGTAAATAACAGACGCACGGCTTCGGTAAATTTGCTCAGACGCGACTTCTTCACGCCCATGATCTTTTGCCCTCTTTTGCGACGACGGAGACTTTGAATGTCTTCGGTATCTGAGAAAAAGCGCGCGCGACTTTGTGACCAAAAACTCGTTCAGTTTCCCCACAAAACAACTCAGAATATTCTTCTTCTTATTATTATTAAAGAGGAGCAAAGGAGAGCACGATGGACTCGGACGGTGTCCTCGGATACGCGTGCTGCCTCGTCGCCGCGATATTCTTCGGCTCCAACTACGTGCCGGTGAAGAAACTCACCAACCTCGGCGACGGCGTCTTCTTCTCGGTGTGCATGACGCTGGGCGTTTTCACGGTTGGAGTGGTCGTTTGCCTCGCGCGATCGTTTCCAAAGTTTGAATATCAAGCGATGTTTGGCGGAAGTTTGTGGGCGATTGGGAACTTGTGCGTGGTGCCGATCGTGAAATCGATAGGTTTAGCGCTCGGGATGATGATTTGGAGCGGCGCGTGCATGCTTTCTGGGTGGGCGAGCGCGAGATTTGGCATTCTCGGATTGGACAAAGAGGAGGTGTCGATGCCAGGGTTGAACGGATTCGGAGTCGCGTTGGCGTGTCTGGCACTGTACGTGGCGTCGAAGATTGATGGGACGACAAATAGTAACAGTAATAGCAGTAGTAGCAGCAACAGCAACAGCACGAGTGGTATGAGAAGAATCGACGTCGACGAAGAAAGGGAGGACAACGCGTTTTTGAATAACAACAACGACGACGAGGACGAAGCGTTGCGTAATGCGAGCAATAAAAAACAGACGTTTGGCATTACATTATCTCTTCTGTCTGGAGTCCTCTATGGCGTGAACTTTAACCCGGCGGAAAATTTGAGACTTCAGAGCGGTGCGCATTCCGATGACGCCCTCGATTACGTGTTTTCTCAATTTTGCGGCATCTTTGGAACTACGCTCGTCGCGTTCGCGCTCCATTACTTGCACGTCGTCCGAAAAGCCACGGATAGATATCCCGAGCTTCGTCAAGAAACCATAGTCCCGGCGTTTATTTCTGGCGTCATGTGGGGGATTGCTCAAACCTCCTGGTTTGTCGCCAACCGCGTGCTCTCGATGTCGATCTCGTTTCCGATCATTAGCACTCTCCCATCGGTCGTCGCCGCGTTGATTGGCTACTTTTACTTCCACGAAATGCGAGGCGAAAAGAACGTCCGGTTATTACTTTCGTCCGGGGCGATGCGATTAGTATCTGTCGTGTGCATCGCCAACAGCAGGTGATACTTAAATTATAAAATTGTGATTCTATTTACTGTATATGTACACGCTATTCTAAAAACAATATATGCTGTCTCGCGTGACGCTATCGCTACTTGGTGTAGTACTCCTGGTACTACTCCGTGCTTTTCTAAAAACAATTCTGTCTCGCGTTTACTTCTTCTTCGCTCTCTTCCCTTCCCCTTTCTTCGGAGGTCCTTTCCCTCTCCTCTTCATCCGCTCTAATTTCACCTTCCGTCTCTTATCGTCCGGGTCTTCGAACAGCATGTCCATCTTTCGAATACCTTCCGGGTACCACGACGTCAATCGTGGACCGACTAATGCTTTTTTTAAGAGTTTTCTCCCCGTGGGTGCGTTCGTGTCGTTCAGTGCGGTTTGGAATATTCTCGCCGCGACCAGGGCTATCTTTTTCTTGTTCGCCGAGGCAATCGACGACATTCTCGATCTCGCTCTTTTTGCGTTTCTTCTTCTTTCGCGTCGTGTTGTGTGTTTTACACTTTAGACGTGTGTGGTTTTCCTTGCAAAAGCTTCAGAGTTTTCACACGAAACGCAAGAAACACATCTCAAATAAAATGGATTCCGAAGAAGAAAAGAAAGAAGACAAAGGCGAACACATCATCAACTTGAAAGTGAAGGACCAGGTTCGTTTTTGTCGTTGTTTTGTTGCTGCCGCTGTTCTCGTTTTTAAGCGCGCGCTCTTCTTCTTCTTCTTCTTCTTCTTCTCGGATTGTTTTTTAGAAAACGCGCGCGTTCTCCTTTTTGAAAAATCGCTTCCCCGATCTCTCCTTCCTTCGTTGCTCAAACGAAACACAAATCTCTCTCTCTTTCTCTCTTAAAAAACAGGACAACGCCGAGGTGCACTTTAAAGTGAAGATGGGTACCAAGTTTAAGAAGGTACGCGTTCGAGCGTTTCGTTTTATTCTTCTTCGAAAGACGACGAGAAGAGAATTGGATGAGAGATTTTTACAACCGCTGCTCAAGGCACTCGCTCACGTTTTTTCTCTTTCTCTCTCGTGCATTCATATTTATGAACAAAACAGATCTTCGACGCGTTCTTGCAGCGCAAATCTCTCCAACCCGGGTCCGTTCGATTCTTATTCGACGGGGAGAGAGTTAGAGAGGACCAAACGCCGCAAGAGTTGGACATGGAAGACGGCGACTCGTTGGACGTCATGATGGAACAAGTCGGAGGGAAGTAAAGAGTGGAATTCTGCGCACCCGCCCTTTGAAAAAAGTACTAATACACACGCGCAGTAACATAAACCTTACAACTTAGCTGCCGCCTGGAAGGGCGCAAAGTAAAAGGCAGAGAGTGAGAGAAGAGAGAGAAACACGCACACATTTCATATGTTATACTCAAATTTACGTAGATGAACACAGACTTTTCTTTTACACCGGCTAAATTCTATTGATACTCCGCCGACGCTTTTTGCATCTTAGATTGTCGCTCGCGAAAGACATCCTTCGTGGGCATTCTGAACGACGACGACGGTTCGCCTCCTGTCATCATATCGGGAGTCATCATTTGCGTCGCCGTTCTTTTCGAGCCCATGCTTTGCGGTCGAGTATCTTTACCCTGCATTTGCGCCAACAACTCAGCTTTGCCTTCGATGGTCAAATCTGCGTTTTTCAAAGCGTCCAAGACCGCGTCGACTCTCGGTGCTGGCATTTTCGCGAACGCTACCGGACCGGGAAGCTTATTAAACAACTCTCGCAGCGTTTCCGGGAGATGAGGTGCTACTACGACAGGTAAAGCGGAAAGACCGATGGACGGAGGCGCCGCGCGCGGCGCAGTCGTCGTCTTCGCGTCGTGTAGAGCCGACGACGAGGGCGCCTCGGCGGAAACAACTTTCGGAGGAGGAGGAGGCGCACCTTTAGGCGCTTTCGGCGGTGGCGGTGGTTTCGGTCGAGAGATTTCTTTTTTACCCGAGGCAACGGACATGGCGATGTGCTTCCGAATAGAAGACACGCCAAGTTTCGCGTAGTGAGATAAACTTTCGCTTCTCAAAGGCGCGACGTCTGGGATGAAGTTGTGTCGTTCAAAAACGTTCGCGACTAATTTCGCCACCGTCATTCTCGAGAAAATCCCTGGATCTATCATGGACGCCGCCGCGCTAGGTTCTAAAAACTCGCTTCTCCGAATTTCAGCGGCGCGAAATGATTCGTACGAGCCGTACTCGTGCTCAAATTTCACAAAAGCGTCAAAGATGGAAACGTCTGGTTTTCCTACGCTCAATGCGCGTTCAAAGACTACCCTCGTATTCCCAACGTCTCCAAGCGATATTAAGTGATTTGTATACGTCAACACGTACGCGGGTACGTCCATGTACGTCTTGAGACCGAGTTCAAATACATTCCGGCACGGTTTATCGGCTTCATCGTAGCGCCATTCCACCAAAGCGGCGGCGGCGTAAACGAGCCAGCTGCATCCGGGAGCTTTACGCGCGCGCAAGAAAGCCTTTCGAGAGGAAGCTTGGGAATCCGAGCGTCGACACGCGCGAATATATTCGGCGTACACGACCGAAGTGTCATCGTCCATCATTTTAACGATTGTACCTTCTCCCCCCGCTGCTGCTTTCTCAGCTTCGCGCTTCTCTTCGTACGAACCCATGTACGATTCGTACACAGCTTTCATCCCTTCAAAGTTTTGCTGCGACTCTTCTAAATCAGCGGCAGCAAGCAATAGCATGATTGACCCCGGAAGCACTATGCGCGCGCGGGACAATATTTCAGCCGCATCTCCCGCTCGTCCTGCACTTTCGTGCCAGTGAGAGTATTCTAACCAAACTTCTGGGTAGTTCTCGCACGTCAACAAACACTTTTCGTACGCTAGAGCGATGCGTTCTCGAACGCGAGGCGGCTCTTCTTCTAGTTTATCTGCTGCTGCTTTCTTTGCCGCTGCGATGCTAACAATGCCTACCGCTTCCAATTTCTGCGGGTTCGTTTTCTCCCACGCGATGAATCGTCGAAACGCGTCTAAATGACAATCCGCAGCTTTCGTCGTGTGCACGGGATCACCCACGGCAATACCGTTCTTATGCACTCGCAAATCGTAACCTAAACCTTCGAAGAGAGCCGCGTTTAAAGCTTCGCGCTCTTTGTATGCGGTTTTACACGCGAATATTTTCGGAGTGCTTTCGGCGAGCAACGTTCTCGCAAACTTTTTATCGTACGAATTTTCAAAAGCCTCGTAGTCAGTCACTAAAGATTCCAGGGATTGCGTGGGAACGGAAATGGCGCGTTGGTACACGCGACGGAGTTCCATCATTCGTGCGGTTTCGTACTGCTCGGGTTGTGCACCTGTCGGCTGTGAGAAGAAGAAGAATATAGAAGAAGAAAAGAGTAAGATGTCAATATCAAAATTGAAGACTCTGCAATTTTCATAAATCGCCCCGAGAGAGAGAGAGAGAGCAAAAGAAAAGACAAAATGTTTATCAAATTTTCGTGGCATCAGAGGCATCGTTGTCAACACCATTTATCGGGGGCGAACCCGTTTCAGTCGCAAATTACCCATGATACTTATAACTCATCACGTGCCACGAAGTTTGGTCGCTCTGTTGCACCGGCGTTTTCACCAACAAGAACAAAATTTTCAAAATTCAATAAACGTACCGCAATAAATCCCGGGCTCACTCCTTTTACGAAATCAACGTATTCCTCCCAAATCTTACCGCTCTCCACGTCTTCTCCCACGTGATCTACACAATATTCAAACGCCGCTTTAATCGCTCTCGCTCCTTCCTCTGTCGTCCCGTTCTCATTCGTCGCCTTTGCGTAGTTCACGTACACCAACCACAACTCTGGCGCCAAAACGTCCCGCAAACACCTCGAGAAAATCTCCGAAACCGCCTCGTCGTCTTTCTTCTCCATCGCGTTTTGCGCGTACGCGATCCACGCGTTCACGCATCTCGGATGGTATCGCAAAATCTCTTCGAACACATCCTTCGCCACGGACGGCCTCCCTCTCGCCTCGACGAAGAACACGTCCCAAGCCGTCGCGTCGTACGGGTTTCTCCGAAGAATTTTTCGAGCGTTCGTCAATCTATTTGATTTCACGATTGGATTCGCGCCGTCGTCGTGCGCGTCAAACGCTGGGTCAATGTCCTCGTCCGTTTCAACAGAAGGAGCCGGGTCCATTATCTCGTCGTCATTAGTAGTAGTAGTAGTAGTAGTTTCTTCTTCTTTGTTTTCAAACGTCGTCGTCGTCGTCTCCAACTCGTTTCCTTTCGCATCTTCTTCTTCCGTCGCGGGAGTCTGCTCTGCCTCCTCGCTCTTCACCCTCTCTTTAGCGTCTGCATCCTTGCCGCCTTTTCCTTCTTCTTCTTCTTCATCTCTCTCCTCCAAAGCCTCTTTCAATCGCGCGACTAAAATCGGCTTCGTTCCCGAGGAATCTAATTTTCTCTTTTCGAGTTCTGCTCGAAGTTTAACCACGGTCAGTTTCTGCACGTCTTGCGGCTTCAAGGCGGCGACGACCATGGCTTTATCTTCTCACTTTTAGTACTTTTTTCCTTTTTGGATGCGCGGTGGTTACTCGAGGATTGCGTCGGAATTGTTGTGTGAATGTGGACTTTGAATTATGAGGAAAAGAAACTCCCAAAAACTGAAAAAATACTCGTATGCGCTCTTTGTTTAAAAAGAAATCGAACCTAAAGGTAAACACGTCGGTCTTCCGTGCGCGCACGAGAAGGGCGCTTTACAGCTGCTGAGAGATTTGACGACGATGTCGCACTCTTTTTGGGTAAGTGCATCGCCGAACATAATCGCCGAACGACAACTTTTTTTTGCGAAAGCGCGTCGGAACGAAGGCGGGAGAGCGACGCCGCCGCCTGTTGTTGTTGCAGTTGCTGCGCCTCCTCCGAGTTCGTGGAGGAGAACTTTAAACTCCTTGAGCGCGGATGCTTCGAATAACGCTGGCACGCGCGTTAATTTGATCTGTAAGAGCCCAATTTCTTCCCATTCGAATCCGGAACGGACGATGGCGTCTCGAAAGTCGCACGAAGCGATGTATTCGTCTCGATCGAGTTTCGCCACAAGGTTGACAGCTCTCCCTGCTGGGCGCTCTTCGAGGTAGCTTTTTTCGAGATCTTCTACGATGCACCTCTCATCTGCTGCGTGCTGATCGACGAGTAATAACTCTTTGGTGTCTTTGGTTATCAAAACGATAAACTTCTTGGCAAACTGGCCGACGACGCGCGACTCTCTGAGTTCGTTTGAGGTAACCGTTTTGGACGAAGGAGGAAGCTTTAGTACTTCGCGGTTATTGACGAGAGCAAACGCCGGATTCACCCACATTTTCTTCGGCGATTGCTTCTTCTTTGGAGATACGATAGCGTTGTTCAGCTGGAAGGGCAGCTTTTGAATCGTGCAGCACTCGCACCGCTGCTTTTGTTTCTTCTTCACTACCTCTTTTTCTTCTTCTTCTTCTTCTTCTTCTTCTTCGTCGTCGTTGTCGAGGTGCCTTTTCTTCTTGGACGAGCTTTGCTTCTTGGACGAGCTCGACGGCACGCGCGGAGACTCTGCCGCGTTTATTTTCTCTTCAGTACTTTCGGAAGAGATCTTTTTTACAGTTTCGCGTAAGAAGGCTGATATCAACTCTTCGTTCTTTTCGTCCGCGGTCGTTGTCGAGATGTGTAAAACGTAAGCGACAGAAGAAGATTTCTTTTTGTGAATCTCCTCGAACGATCTCTCTATAACCGTGTGGTATTTTGTTCTCTCTCTCACGTGAGCCCGGTTTATGTATAGATACTGTATCTTTCTCCTGTGAATGTAGTTTTCGGCCCAAGTAATATATCCGGAAGCTCGCATGGAGGGAGGAGCTCCATGGCTACCTTTTTTCTCGTAACACACCGGACGCAACGCGCGCACGGTAACATCTTCCTCGCCGTACAAATCTGCCAAATTCGCCAAAACATTGCCTCGGCTGCGAAATGCTTCTTTCTCTTCCCACTCCTCGTCGTTTCTCTTCTTTTTCACGGTCAAAATCAAAGTAACTTTTGGATTGATAAGCGAAAGGGCAAGCACCCGTTCGCGCGCCTCTTTCTCGCAAGCCTGCGCATACGTCTCAAACCCATCCGCTTTCATTTTCTTCTGAATCAAAGCAGACCCTCGAGAAAAGACTCTATCAACGGTGATAATCGCTCCAGAGTTTCGATACGCGCTCGGTAGCATCCCTTTCACTTTTCTTTTACTCCCCTCGGCGGAAGACACCAGCGTCGCCGAAAACGTTCTCGTCGAAGGCGAGGCGGTTTCAGACCCACCCATCTTCTTCCTGGTCACGATCTGAACTCTCTCGCTCAACTGCGCAATCGCCGCCAAAGACGCTCCACTCTTCCCTCGCTTCGACGTGCACCCAAACTCTCCAACCAAATGTAAATCTCTTTCTGTCATTCCTTCGCCGTCGTCTCGGACCCGTATGGAAGGTAAAAACGACGAGAACGAAGACGAAGACGAAAAGAAGAGTTCGCACGACACTTCTCTCGCGCTCGCTTCGACGCTATTCGTCACCAGTCGTTCCAAAACGTCCGCGACCGACTGGATGATATTCACCCCTCCCGTCGTTTGTCTTTGCGTCGTTACGTGTTGTCGTCGCATCATCGCGGTTGTCGTCGTCCTCCTCGTTTTCGGTCGTCCTGGTGTTGGTTGTTCTCTCGCGTGTCGTTCTCTCTCAAAGTTTGTGTGTATTTTTTGATCTGAAAAGCGAAAAAAAGCGCCAAAAAATCTCATCGATCTTCGTTTATGAAAAACTCGTTCGTCTCTGCGTGAGATCGTTTTTGAACCAAATTGAACAACGACGAAATTTAATTTCAACGTCATTCATGTCATTGCCCTCGAAAACGTTATAATCATCATACGCAAATCGAACAGAAACCCCCGCCCAGCTGCCTCTCACACAGCGGAGAGGTGGAAAGAAACGAACCAAAAGCTCTCGATCGAAAACGCGGACGCAAACGCAACCTTTAGGTTTTAGCCGCCCTCTCTGCTTTTGCACGCGCACGCATAGCACATATACTATATATATAAATTAAAAAAGAGAGAGAATGCAATTCAACGCCCCCCCCGGGGGAAACTCGAATCCTCTTCTTCCTCCGACGCCACCACCGACTTCGAATGGAGAAGAAATATGCCGAGACTTTTTAAAGGTTTACACATTATGTTACATAGTATGCCGCAACATCTGACCATTCTTACAACAGGGAGCGTGTTTCAGAGAAAACTGCAAGTATTCTCACGCGCACGCGGAAGGTTTATGCGCGCAGTTGCCGCAGGTGAGACAAGTTTTTTGCTGACGCAAATTCGGCTTTGAAACGAACCTAATTTTGAACCGACGTTTGAGAGATTGTGCATTTCGTTTCTCTCTCTCTCTTTTCTTCTCTCTCTTAATCAAACTCACTGAACTGATGTCACTCTACTCGTGCTCCTTTTACTCTCGATCAAACAGACGTCGCAGCCCATATGCAGAGACTTCCAAAACGGGAGGTGTTTTAGATCCAGGTGCGTTAGTAAATTTAGATGGCCCGCCCAAAATTTCCTTTTCTTCGACACAAACGCGGGGGGCGCTGGAAACGCGCCAGACGACAAAAAAAAAGGTCGAGTCAAAAAACTAACAACCTTCGAAAAAATTCTTCTTCTTTGTCTTCATCTTCTTTAAACAACAGTTGCCGATTTTTCCACGGCGCGGTACCGACCATGGTTGGAGGCGCGATGCCTGGACAGTTACAGAACGGCGCGTCCGCGTATTACGCGCAGCAGCAGCAACAATCGCCGCAACCGCCGGGCGGCGGCCAGCCGATACCGGGGATACCGCAGCATCATCACTATCAATACGCCGGCCCGGCTGGACAGGAACCGAATGTTATTAACGGTGGTAATTATAATCGCTACGCGCAGACCTTTAGTGGTGGAGGTGGGCATCAGCAGCAGTTGCACTTTGGGGCTACAAATTCTGCACCGGAACAGCCGTCGTATTTATCGAATCAGACGAACGGGCAGACGCAGGATTTCGTCCAAGCGAGCGCGTATTACCGCCAACCGCAGAATCAGCGATATTCAATCGACCAGGCGTTTATCGATCAATCGACCTCCTCGGCGATAGGGTACAACAATAATAGCGACGGTCGCATGTACAATACCAATAATTCTATCGCTGGAATGATAGGCGCGGAGCAGTTGTACGCAAACGCAAGCGCGGCTGCCGAAAGCGCAGCAAAGGCGTTTGCGTTGCAACAGCAACAACAGCAACAGCAGCAGCGGCAGCAGCAACAACAACACGTAAATGGTAGTAATAATGGCGCAGGGACGACGACTTCAGCTTTAACCGGTGGTTTTCATTCGCAACCATTTAGTAGCAGCAGCGGCGTAGTCTATAGCGGTAACCAGGCGGCGGTGAATAACGTTCCTCTGACGAAACAGGAAGGTTTCGCGAGGGTCTCATCCGGACTGACTGAAAACTCCAATTACAGCGCGAATTCTCGCATCGATCCCATAGATCTTCCGTTGGATATTCTCGACGAACCGAAGACGACTTTGGAAAGCTACCAGTAACATTATGACGATCATTTAAAATTCGTGTATTTATAATTTTTTAAAATGCGACGGCGCACGTTTATGTACATGCAAGTAGACCAGATAGATATCAATAGTTCTACATATAACGAGAGAGAGGTTTTCCACTTTTTAATAATATAAGTTCAATATCACACATTATATTTCAAATTATAATCAAGTATCTCTCTCTTCTAGTTTAAAGCTAAGGTTTTCGGTTTTTACAATTCTTTCTTCTCTCTTTCTTGTTATTTGAGCAGCTTTAGTCGACTTGTCTAATCGCGGAAAGTTCAACTTGAACCGACGGTCCCATGGAAGAAGCGATGTACAAAGATTTCCAGTAGTTCCCTTTCGCTCCAGTCGGCTTGTTCTGGTCGATAGCATTCACAATGGACTGCAAGTTCGTCATCAAATCACCCTCGGCAAAGCTCAACTTGCCAAACGGAACGTGCACAATACCTTGCTTGTCTGCACGAAACTCAACCTTACCACCCTTAAATTCACCAACCGTAGTGGCAACATCCGTCGTCACCGTACCGGCTTTCGGGTTCGGCATCAAACCCTTCGGACCGAGTTGTCTCCCCAACTTCGCAACCTTCGGCATCATATCCGGAGTCGCCACCAAGAGGTCAAAATCCAACATACCACCCGAAATGTCCGCGACCAAATCATCATCGCCGGCAAAATCCGCACCAGCACCCTTCGCGGCAGCAATGTTATCCCCAGAGCACAAGACGGCAATTCGAACCGTCTTCCCCGTTCCTTTCGGCAACGCAACCGTCGCTCTCAATTGCTGGTCGTTGTATTTCGGGTCAATGTTTAATCTCGCGTGCACTTCAGCAGTCTCCACAAACTTCGTGTTTGAGTTCGCTTTCATCAACGCAATCGCTTGTTCCGGCGTTTGCGGTTGCATTCTGCCCGGAACGGCTTTTTGAGCCGCTCTAAATCTTCGAGACATTCTCGCTTCCTTCGAGGACAAGCCATCTTTACGAACAGCTCTCGCTTTGGGAGCCGCAACTTCCTCCTCGAGCTCCGCAAAGTCCAAAGCCGCGTTCACTCTCATCGTTTGTCTCATCGGGGATTGTCTTTGAACTGTTGATGATTATGATAATGCAGAGTGAATTAAGAAGGGAAAGAGAGAAGAAGGTGAGTACAGAAAGAAACGAATACAAATCGCATTCGAAAGAAATGGATAAAGCAGGTTTTTATAGGTTTTCTCGTTCACCGGAAAAAGGACCCAGGAGGAGAGGGAAAATCAACCCGCCGTGCGCGCGACTCCTGCGCATTCCAAGTCCATCGTTCACAAAACAAACGCAAATTCGAGTGATTCACATCACCTCCTTCGCGTTTCTTCCATCAAACGGAACCTGTGACATTCGCACGGACCCCGGAACGCGTCGTCGATTTCTGTTTTTCTTCTCGGATGACGCCTTTCCTTCGCAAGCAGGTCCGCAGTCATAACTCAATTTGCGAGAGAAACGAGAGTAAAAAAAACGCGCGCTGCTCCTCTCTAAACGATAAAACGCGAACGTTCAATACCGCGTACCTCTGCTGTTCGTGGACGTGGAAGAAACCGAGGTTCCAACCAAAGACGCAGTTCTCATGGTTAAGCCTAACATTGTCGCTGTTTTTGGTCGTGCGCTGTTGTACGCGCAGGGTGATTTTCTGGCGACTCGAACGTACTTTATCTCTCCTGCAAAAAAGCTGAAAATGGACCAAAAATTGACGTCAAAGCAGCCGAGACACTTTTTAACGCGTTCGACGCAAGACGAATGATGATGATGGCGAGCAGCAGCAGCAGCGTGAGCAGCAGCGCTCTGCTGCTCGCCCGATTGAACGGGTATCATCTCAACCGCTATTATTATTATTCGAATAAAAACACCACCACGTATACTTTGAGCAGAGGCGCGAGGACGACGAGAGCGTTCTCCGGGAAGTCGACATCATCGTCGTCGGCGCCTGCATCTTCCGATTTGGAGGCGGTGAACGACGATGGGGATGAAAGCGACGATGGCATCGAGAGGATAAAACGGAACGCGGGGCGAGAAAGTGCGGAGGTTATCGTTGCGTTGGGGAAGTTTGATGCCATGCACAGGGGGCACAAGGCTTTAGCCGCCGCCGCGGCGACGTTGAGTAAAGATAATACTAAGAGCACGTCCAAAAAGGTAAAACAGCAGGCGGTATTGTTGTCGTTCGAGAACATGGCGGAGGTGTTGGGATGGAAGCCGAAGAAACCAGTCACGGCGAAACGCGACAGAGGGAGAGTTTTGAAAGAGTGGAGCGAGGAGTTGGTAGCTTTAGATGGTGTGGAGGAGTCGGATTCAGACTGTTACTCCATTCGCGAACACGGCGTTCCGTTTGCGTCTATTCGAGAGATGTCTCCGGAGCGCTTCGTGAAAACTTTGAAAGAACGACTCGGCGTTGCCGGGGTAGTCGCGGGAGAAAACTACCGTTTCGGCTACCGCGCGAGTGGAAGTGCGGAAGATTTGGTCTCGTTCGGGGAAAAGTACGGATTACGAGTGAAAATAGTATCGCTTTTAGACGCAGATAAACTCGGCGCGGAGGCGTGCGATAACGACGGGTGCAAAGGCGAGCAAGTGTCCTCGTCGAGAGTGAGAGCGTGCTTGAAATTTGGCGACGTGGACGCGGTGACGAAGTTATTAGGTAGGAACCATCGATTATGTTTAGAGAAAATAATAGCAACCGACGGGGAGAAAGAAACGATGGATGATGACGAAAATTTCGTCGCGTACAAGAGCGAAAACATAACGCCGAAAGCCGGCGACTACGAAGGCTTTCTCGTCGTCTCTTCTTCTTCTCCTCTTTCTTCCGATGATGATGACGTCGGCGAAGAAAAGCGCCTACCAGTTCGGTGTAAAATAGTTGAAAACGGAAATAAAGATGATGAAGATGACGGATACGTGTTACTCCCGAGGAGTGCTTTTAGTCCTATTATTAGCGATAGCAACACTCTCCTCGCGTTCGATATCGAGAGACGACTTTGACATGAAAAAAATTAAGGCAAAATGCTTCATTATTCATATCACACAAATTTTAGCAGAGAGAATTTTTTCACGCGCTCTATACACACACACACACACACGCGTCATGGGCACCGGTGGTGGTGGTAGTACGACTAGCGAGGAAAAAATATCTGTCTCTGTCCGGGTGAGACCGTTAAACGAGGCGGAAAAAGACTTAGGCTGCGCGTGGAGGCACGCGGAAGATGCCATCGTTTTGGACAACTCTCGTAAAGTGCGTTTTTTTATTATTCCCCCTCGAAATTTCTTCTCGTATTTCTATATCTATCATCCATCAATAGCTCTTTAATGCCTCGTTCTCGATACGTTTATACTCTCATTCTGACGCTTTCATCTCTCGTTATTATCGTTCACAGGAAACCACCTCCACTTCCAAAGAATCCGTGGTGTACCGCGTCGATAACGTCTTTGACGAATCCTGTTCCAATTTGGACGTCTACAACAAGACAACTTCGAAAATAGTCAAATCGGTTTTGGATGGCTTCAATGGTACGGTATTCGCGTACGGGCAAACGTCGTCCGGAAAAACGCACACCATGCACGGAGAGATCGGCACGGAACCTGGGATTGTTCCGTTGGCGGTTCAAGACGTGTTTGATTCGATTGAGAAATGTCCGGAAAGAGAGTTTCGAGTGCGCGTGAGTTACTTGGAAATTTATAACGAGAATTTGTTGGATTTATTAGCGCGTTCGTCCGCGGAAATGGACGAACATGGACAGGTTAGCAAGACGTTGAGAATCCAAGAGGATCCGGAGAGAGGAATCGTCGTCAATGGCTTGAAAGAGGAACGCGTTCAGAACGTGGCACAAGTGCAAAAAGTATTAGAGATTGGCCAGAATAATAGACACGTCGGCGCGACGAATATGAACGCGAGAAGTTCCCGGTCGCACGTTATTTTCAGGCTGTGTATTGAATCGAAGTTAAGAAAAGATTCAGAGTTAGATAGTAGTGATAAGTCAGGTCATGCTAAGAAACCGGACGGTTTCGTAGGAGCTGGGACGAAGAGCGGTAGTGAGAAAGGAGGAGGAGACGAAGACGTGGCGAACGAAAACGTGCTCGTTTCTGTTTTGAACCTCGTCGATTTAGCCGGTTCCGAGCGCGTGGCGAAAACAGGTGCAGAAGGTCAGCGCGCGAAAGAAGGTGCGTCAATTAACAAGTCTTTATTGACGTTAGGCGTCGTCATTAATAAACTCGCGGAGGATGGAAGCAAAAACGGCGGTGCGGGCGGCGGGCATGTGCCATATCGAGACTCCAAATTGACGCGCATTTTACAACCCGCTTTAGGTGGTAACTCGAAAACAGCCATCGTCTGTGCGATGACGCCGTGTGTGAGTCACGTGGAGGAGACGAGCTCCACCTTGAGGTTTGCAACCAGGGCGAAAAATGTCACTAATCAAGCGAAACGGAACGAAGTGGCGACGGCGACTACTGCGTTGATAAAGAAACAAGCCGCGGAAATCGCACGGTTAGAGAAGAAGTTGTTATCGTCCACAACTTTAAAGACGAGCGCGACGAAGAAGTTAGAAGACGAGGTCGAAGCGCTCAAGCAAGCGCTTTCTGTCAAGGATTTGAAAATACAAGAGTTGGAGGCGAAGCTCTCTTCTTCTTCTTTTCCAACGACGGCTGAAGAAGTTGTCGATGAGAATCAATCCGCCTCGGAGTGCAGAACGGTGACGACGCAGAACGATAACACCGAGGAGGGGAGTAAAAAACAAGAACAAGAAATGACGCCGCACACGACGGAAGCCGTGTTAGCTTTAGAGGCGAAATTGAAAGAGATTCAAAAAGAGAAAGATTTAGTGGGAGAAAAGATGAAGACGATGAAAACCGAGTACAAATCAGAGACGAAGAAAATGTTCAAAAGAGCAGAGCAAGCTGAGAAGGAGTTGGAAAAGTTGAGAACGAACGTGAAAAAGCTGAAGTTAGAGAACGAGGCGCAAAATTCGGACGTCGTGAGCGCGAAAGAAGCCATCGAAGCGGCGTTGGTCTCGAGAAACTTAGAGCTGGCTTCCGCGGTGGAACGCGCTACTCTCGCCGAGAGGAAACTCGAGGAATTCAATCGAAAACTGAAACTGAAAGTGCGTTCGGAAGACGAGGATAACTTTGAGTTGAATAGAAAGCTGGAAAATATTACCGACGAGAAGGAAGAATTGGAGTTGACGCTGCAAAAGAAGGAGAAGAAGTTTGCCGAGGAGAAGAAAAAGTTTGCGTTACAAGTTGAATTGGCGGAGAAAAAAGTCCAAGAGTCTCTGAAAATGTACAACACGGAAGGCGATGGAAAGATCATAAAAGAAATGGTAGAGAAGATTAGAGGGTTTGAAAAAGACAACGTGGCAAAGATGAACGAAATCGCGAAATTGAAAATGGAGTTGGCGCAAAACGTTTCCAAGCTCATCGATTACGAGTATCGTTTGGATGAGAAGACGAACAACACCACGACCAGTATTCCCGATATCAAGAACAAGAGTAATAAAAACACCACCGAGGAAGTCTTAATGAATGAAGAAATAATGAAGTCACGGATTACGGAGTTGGAAGAGGAAAATGCAGATTTGCAGAAACGTTTGATGGCGTCGCCGAGCGAGAACACGACGACGATACTCAAGAAGGAAGAGGAAGAACTTTTGAAGAATGATTTACGGTTCGCGTTGGAAGAAGCGAACGTTCAGATTGAGAGAATGAACGTGGAAGTTGAGAAAGCAAACGCGGAGGCGAGCAAAGCGAACGCCGAACGCGTGGACATGGAGCAAATGCTCGAGGATGCTGTCGTGGCGGTTGAAGAGCAGGCGCGTTTGCGAGAGGCACTGGAGAAGACTTTGGAAGAGATTGAGAATAAAACGATGAGAATAGTTTCGGCGGAACCCTCTTCTTCCCCGTCCAAGAAAGCAGAAGCAAACGAAGAAGAAGAGAAGAAGAAAATTGAGGAGATTAAAAAGCTGTGCACTATTTACGAAATCAAATACGGCAAGGCGAAGGAGCGCATGAAGGAGGACTTGGTCCGCATAAAAGCGCTCACGAAGGAGATCTCGAACGAGAAGAAAAAACGAGAAGGCTTGAAATACGAAGTCGTGAAATTAACCAAGCAGATGGACAAAATGCAAACAGTTTACGGGCGCTTGAAATCGACCAAGTACTCTGGAAACGAGGAGGCTTTTGAAAAGGCGCGAGAGGCGTGCGAGAAAGAGGTGGAAAACGACTTGGTGAGCAAGAAGAATTTGAAAAAAGACCGACGACAGGAGGTCACACCGTTAGCGGAAAATAATATATAATTAGAGAGAGAGTAATTTTGTGATATTAATAACAAGGCATGTATTCAATATTGCTGTATCCAGAGGCGTGTACGTACATATATGGTGTGTGAATGTGTGAAGTTTCTCTTATGTGTTTTCGTTTGAATATGGTTGAGATAAGAATCTCAATGTTTTTTGTTTTGTTTTTTGAAAAGTTTAACAAAGTAAATCGCGGTTAAGCAGTTTACTTCTTGGACTTCTTCGGCAACAAGACCGAGTGGATGTTCGGCAAGACACCGCCAGACGCGATCGTGACCGTACCCAACAACTTGGACAATTCTTCATCGTTTCTGATGGCCAATTGGATGTG
>Ga0181598_1001153_pt1 | contig 25894 bp, 26 predicted proteins | sample 041ome_4_FD_153295 | JGI IMG/M metagenome (GOLD analysis project Ga0181598, IMG submission 153295) | Coastal salt marsh microbial communities from the Groves Creek Marsh, Skidaway Island, Georgia - 041404US metaG (spades assembly) | ecosystem: Environmental > Aquatic > Marine > Intertidal zone >... | reverse complement strand
CTGCGGCCTTTTTTGCGGCAACCACAACCGCTTCGGGATCGGGAGAGGTGGAAAGACGCGCGATATTTTCCGCAATCGTGCCATCAAACAACTGAACCCGTTGCGGGAGGTATCCGATATGTTGGCTCAAGACATCCGGTTCGTAATTATCAAGCGCTGCACCGTCCAAACGGATTTTCCCGCCGGCGGGGCGCCAAACAGCCGTGATCGCACGGGCAAGCGTGGATTTACCTGCCCCTGATTGACCAATCACACCCACCGCCGTTCCCGGTTGAATGACAAAATTCACCGCGCGCAGCGAGGCTTGTTGTTCGCCGGGTGGAATGACTGTGACATTTTGCGCCTCAAGCCGTGCTTTGGGTGTAGGCAGCGGCGTGCGCTCGGGCTCGGCGGGAACCTCACCCAGTAAATTCGCAAGATTGTCCCACCCTTTGCGCGCGCGTTGGACCAAAGCCCATTGCCCGATCGCAAGTTCGATCGGCGACAGCGCACGCCCCATCAGGATGGAACCCGCAATCATCGCCCCTGCGGTGATCTGGTTTTGCAAGACAAGATAAGCCCCCAACCCCAACATCGCCGACTGCAACAACAGACGCAGCGCCTTGGTCAATGCAGAAAAACCGCCACCCAAATCCGCAGTCTTGAGCTGTTCAACAAGCGATTTATTGCGGGCTTCGTGCCAGCGTTCAAACGCAGCACCCGTCATTCCCAAGGATCGGATCATTTCGGCTTCTGATCGGATTTGTTCCGACAAGGTTTCAGATTGAAACCCTGCCATATTGGCCTGCGCTTGTGGACGCTGTGTCAGAATTTGGTTCAAAAGCGCGATAAAAATCAAAACTGCCCCGCCTGAAACCGCCAAAATGGCCAACCACGGGTGGAAAATCGCGATGCCAAACAAAAACACTGGCGTCCAAGGAATGTCAAAGCCCGCCATCAACACCGGCGAGGTGATCAGCTTTTGAACAGATTCAAGATCGCGCAGCCCCGTTGCGGCGTGATCGTTTGCGCCAATGGCAGACCTGCGTACCACCGCTTCGAAAACGCGCCGGTCCAGACGCGCTTGGAAGCGCGCACCGACACGGCCCATGATCCGGCCTCGGACGAAATCAAGAAGCCCCATCATTGCGTACAGGAAAATAACCAGCAAGGTCAGGGCGATCAATGTCGCCTCGGATCGGCTGCCCAGAACGCGATCATACACTTGCAACATATACAAGGGCCCCGTCAGCATCAGCAAATTCACAAAAAAGCTAAAGACCGCGACGGCCCAATAATACATCCGACTTTCACGCCGAATGGCGCGCAATTCATCTAATCCACGTTGTTAAAAGCGATTATCCATTAACTGTCCCGCAAACCCTTGAGTAATCTATTACATAGTATATCATTGATACCTGTTCTTGTTATATGTCGCAAAATGGTCACAGGATGCAAGCATTCTATGAAACGCGGTTTTAACCTGTCTACGCCGATATTATTTCACAAACCTAAACATGCGGAAAATATGTTATTGCTATGACGACATTCAAACATTTATTGGCCCTTATCGCATCGTCTTTGATCGCGGGTTGCTCGACGCCCCAAGACACAGCGATAAATGACCCTTACGAACGCACGAACCGCGAGGCGCATGCGTTTAACAAGGCGGTTGATAAAGTCGCGCTAAAGCCCATCGCGCAAGAATACGCAAACATCATGCCCGATCCGTTGGAAAAGGGCATTTCCAACTTTGCGACAAACCTATCCTATCCCGCAGATATGGTGAACTATCTGCTGCAGGGGAATTTGGGCGAGGCGATGTATTCAGGCAACGCGTTTATCCTAAATACCGTCTTTGGGCTTGGCGGCCTGTTTGATGTCGCAAGCGCGAATGGCGCGCGACCACGTGGGACAGATTTCGGGGAAACAATGGCGCGTTGGGGCGCAACAGAGGGACCCTATGTCGAACTGTTGCTGCTTGGACCGTCAACACAGCGGGACGCAGTTGGTAAAATCGTTGATTTCGCCTTGGATCCCATCGGTCCGTTACTTGGCGCGAATGAACGTCAAGCGGTTCAATCGGCATCAATTGGCGCAGGCTTATCAAGCCGTGCTCAGTACAATGACATGATCGAAGGCGTTTACAACAGTGCCGACAGTTATGCGCAGGCCCGGTTGTATTACCTCCAGAATCGGCGATATACTTTAGGGATTAAAGAGACCCAATCAGACGATCCGTTTGAGGAATTATATGGCGAAAAGTAATATTACACGGCGTGCTATTCTTGGCGCGATGGCAGCTACATCATTCTGCATCGCACCGGTTTTGGCCGCATCAAACAAACAAGCCGAAGAACTGGTAATACAACTGGTTGGTGAAATTAACGCGATTATTGCATCTGGCAAATCAGAAAGCGCGATGATCCGTGAATTCGAACGGGTGTTTACCCGTTATGCAGATGTCAGCACGATTGCGCGCTATGCGATGGGAACAGATTCACGCCGCGCATCAGACGCGCAACTCAGCCGCTATACAAAAGAGTTTTCGGGCTATATGGCGCGCAAATACGGCAAACAATTCCGCAAATTTGTGGGCGGCAAGATCGAAGTCAACGGATCAAAACCCGTCAAGAAATACTATGAAATCAGCACGACCGCAAAGCTGAATGGCGAAGCGCCGTTTGAAGTGTTGTTCTTGGTATCTGAGGGATCAGGCGAATTGTTGTTCTTCAACATGTTTATCGAAGGCATCAATTTGCTTTTGTCCGAACGCACCGAAATTGGCGCGTTGCTGGATAAAAACCGTGGAAACATCGACAATATGATCGCTGATTTGGCAAAGGCGGGTTAATCACCCGCCCAAAAGCTGCTGCAGCAGGTTGGTGATGAACCCATCCGTGCTTGGCGCTTGTGGCGCAGGCACACCATTTGACACAGGCGTTGACACAGGGGCCACGTTCCGCGCCATTGGCAATGGTGTTGGCGTCATCCCTTCGGTCACGCGCAGCATTGTCTCGTGCCAGATCTCGGCGGGCAATCCACCCCCAGTTACACCCCGCAATGGCGTGTTGTCGTCATAGCCCATCCAAACGCCCGTAACGTAATCAGCGGTAAAACCAATAAACCACGCATCGCGGGCCGCTTGGGTCGTGCCCGTTTTCCCTGCGATTTCCCAACCTGGAATTTGGGCGCGCTGCCCCGATCCTTCGGTCACGACTTTGTTCATCATATAGATCAACTGCTCGGCCGCTTCTTTGCGGATAACCCGTTCCCCAATGCCGCCGGCAGTGCCCATCAACGGGACGTCATCGCCCAATAACCGCAGATCGACCAAGCCATAGGGTGTGACCGACGATCCACCGTTCAAAATGCCCGCATAGGCCCCCACCATTTCAATCAGGGTGGATTCCGACACGCCAAGCGCAATCGCAGGCCCCACCGCCAGATCAGAGGCGATGCCGAAATCCGTCGCAACCTTGCGTACATTGTCGCGACCGACCGCTTCTGAGATTTTCACCGCAGGGATGTTAAGGGAATTGGCCAACGCGTCGGTCAAAGTGACCGTTCCGCGAAATTCTTTGGTATAATTGCGCGGTGACCACGGCCCCGATCCCGGGATATTGATCGTATAGGGCGCATCTTCGACCGTATCCATCGGGGAATAGCCCAATTCCAACGCGGTCGCATAAACGAATGGCTTGAAGCTGGATCCGGTCTGCCGCAAGGCCTGCGTCGCGCGGTTGAACGCGCCGGCAACTTTGGTTTTACGCCCCCCCACCATCGCGCGGACCGCACCATCTGCGGACATGACAACGATGGCTGCTTGGGCTTTGGACCCCTCTTTGACCTTTTCGGCAAAGATGAATTGCAGGGCTTCTTCTGCGGATTTTTGAATCCGTTGATCAAGCGTGGTTCCGATGATCACATCTTCGGTTGTGTTTTTGGTGAAATATTCTGGCCCCGACTGCATCACCCAATCGGCGAAATATCCACCTGCTTTGGCTTCTGCGGCTTCGGATAATTCGGCGGGGTTGTCGCGGGCAAGTTGCGCTGTGGTGGTGCTGATATAGCCTTGTTCTTCCATCAAACCGATGATCACACGCGCGCGCTCTTGTGAGCGCGAAAGATCGTTTGTGGGCGCATACCGTGTGGGGGCCACCAAAAGGCCCGCCAACATCGCCGCCTCGGGCGGTGTAACATCGGCCGCGGAATGGCCAAAGTAGCGCTGCGCCGCCGCTTCGAACCCACGTGCACCTGCGCCCAAAAAGGCGCGGTTGAGATAGATCGTTAGAATTTCGTCTTTGGTGTACTTCGCTTCCATCGCGATGGCATAGGTGGCTTCCTTGACCTTGCGCCAAAGCGACCCTTGTCGGCAATCGGCCTCATAATCGGCTTCGGTCTTCCATGCTTTCGGGTCATAGGGGGTTCCTAGACACAAAAGTTTCGCCGTTTGCTGCGTGATCGTCGATCCACCATGACCCGACAGCGCCCCGCGTCCTTCGCGTAGGTTGATGCGGATTGCGCTGGAGATGCCGCGCAGGCTCACGCCGAAATGGCTGTAGAACCGTTTATCTTCGGTGGCGATGATCGCGTTCTTGAGATGGGGCGAAACTGTATCTGCGGTCACCATGCCGCCGAATTGGTCGCCCCGCCATGCGAACACGTCGCCATACCGGTCCGTCAAGGTTACCGATCCGCGGGCGCGGCCATCCAACATCTGTTCGACAGGGGGCATGGTCGACATTAGATAGGCCACCGCCCCCGCAAGGATCAGCCCCATGATCAAACTGCCACGCCAAAACAGACCCCACACAATCCGCCACAGCGCCCCAAAAATTGATTTCATCAATCGAGTCAAAAACCCACCCGTAGGTTTGGAGCGCGCAGCCGGTTTGCGCCGCGACGCGGGTGCGGTTTTCTTTTTCTTAGGCGGCGCCGAAGTATGACGCCGATCCGCGACAAGGCGGGGTGTTTTTCGTTTTTCTGCCATTGGCCCTGCTCAGCCTTTTTTACCAACTTACCGAGAATCTGCAGGATTGTTTAGGGGAAAATATGGGGGCACGCCGCGCATATATCGATTAATTTTTAATCAACTTAACCTTTTTGCGCAATTTTTATGCACAATTTTTGAATATTCCCCCAGTTCACCGCGTTTTTTCGTTCTAAAACCCGTCGTTTCAATTTTTCTTGTTGCCATAGACCAAGCGGACTTTGTGAAAGGAACTTCAATGAAACTGATCATAGCGACGATCAAGCCGTTCAAGCTTGAAGACGTCCGACAAGCGTTAACCGACATCGGGATCAAAGGGATGATGGTCACCGAAATAAAAGGGTTCGGTTCGCAATCTGGACATACAGAAATTTACCGTGGCGCAGAATACGCCGTCAATTTCGTTCCAAAGGTGAAATTGGAATTGGTGGTCGATGCATCCATGGCGGACCAAGTTGTTGATACAATTACCAAAACAGCACGCACAGGCAAAATCGGCGATGGCAAAATCTTTGTTCTGGACGTCGAACAAACCGTTCGTGTGCGCACTGGCGAAACTGGCACTGATGCAATCTAGGGGCATGAAAACAATGAAAAACCCATTACTTAAACTGGCGATGATTGCAGGCGCGGCCGCAATCCTGCCTTCGGTTTCACTGGCACAAGACGCGGCGCCAAAATTGGTCGCGACGGATACAGTGTTTATCCTCAACTCTTTGCTCTTTCTTGTTGGCGGCTTCTTGGTCTTTTGGATGGCCGCAGGCTTTGCCATGCTTGAGGCAGGTTTGGTACGTTCCAAAAACGTCACGATGCAGCTGACAAAAAACGTGGCCTTATTCAGCTTGGCCTGCGTGTTCTATTACTTGATCGGCTACAACCTGATGTATCCACTGGGAACATGGTCGGTTGAGGGCGTTTTGTCCGGTGTCTTTAGCACCGCGGTGCTCGAAGCGGTCGGCGTGGCATCCGATGCTGTCGATGATTACAGCTACGCCGCGACGGGTTCGGATTTCTTTTTCCAATTGATGTTCTGTGCCGCAACCGCGTCCATCGTGTCAGGTACTCTGGCCGAGCGGATCAAACTATGGCCGTTTCTTATCTTTACCGTTGTTTTGACAGCTGTGATTTACCCAATCCAAGCATCTTGGAAATGGGGCGGTGGTTTCCTTGACGAAATGGGTTTCTTGGATTTCGCAGGCTCAACCGTTGTACACTCTGTCGGTGGCTGGGCAGCTTTGGCGGGCGCGATCATCCTTGGACCACGCATTGGCAAATACTCAAAAGAAGGCCGTGTGATCCCAATTCCGGGTTCCAACCTGACACTTGCAACATTGGGCACGTTTATTCTGTGGATGGGCTGGTTCGGATTTAACGGCGGTTCACAATTGGCCATGGGGTCGGTGGGTGATGTCGCGGATATCTCACGCATCTTTTCAAACACAAACGCTGCTGCCGCAGGCGGTGCGCTGGCCACCCTTCTGTTGACACAGTTCCTGTACAAAAAACCTGACCTGACAATGATCTTGAACGGTGCGTTGGCGGGATTGGTGTCGATCACTGCAGAACCTCTCACCCCATCTTTGGGTGCAGCGACCTTGATTGGTGCAGTGGGCGGTGTGATCGTGGTCTTCGCGGTTCCCATGTTGGACAAGATGAAAATCGACGACGTCGTTGGTGCGATCCCTGTTCACCTGCTGTCTGGCATCTGGGGCACACTTGCAGTGGTCTTTACCAACCCTGATGCGTCACTTAGCGTGCAAATCCTGTCGATCTTTGTGGTGGGTGGCTTTGTTCTGGTGACGTCAAGCGTTCTATGGCTGATCCTAAAGGCAACTTTGGGCATCCGTGTCAGCGAGGAAGACGAAATCAATGGTCTCGACATGGCGGAATTGGGGATGGAAGCCTATCCAGAATTCTCACGCAGATAAGGCAGAACACACCCAGAAACAAAAAAGGGGTCGCACCGCGGCCCCTTTTATCGTAATTAAGCAGAGTTGCGAATTTAATTGAGTTCAAAATGAAAAAAATTGCGTCAAATAGAATAGGGATCGACGACGGTCGTTTTACGCTTTTCTCTGATTTTGATACTGACGGCCCCATGTGGTCAGGCGTTGGACCGCGCGAAGTCACCCAAGATATTGCATTCTCAGACAGCTTCTTATCCCCGCCAAGCGTTCATTTAACAATCGCGCTGTGGGATGTGCATGAAGGCCATAACATGCGCATGGATTTCTTCGCAGAAGACATCACCGCGAACGGCTTTCGCGCCGTGTTTAAAACATGGGGGGACACCAAAATCGCCCGCCTGCAAATGGCATGGCAGGCGATTGGTGAAGTCGCGGATCCAGACGAGCTCTGGATCCTAAGCGATTAAAGCAAACCGTCGTAGATCGGATCCAAGGTTTCTGTTTCAAACAGGGATGACACCGATGTGCCGTTCCAAATGTTCAAAATAGCTTGGGCAAACATCGGTGCTGTTGGCACAATGCGAATGTTTGGGGCATTCAATACCGCTTCGGTGGCTTCGATTGAATCGGTCAAAACCAATGATTTCATGACCGAATTTGCCACGCGCTCAACCGCGGGGCCGGACATCACACCGTGGGTGATATAGGAATGCACTTCGGCCGCGCCGTTTTCCATCAATACTTCGGCGGCTTTGCACAATGTTCCTGCGGTATCGCAAATGTCATCTACGATGATACATTTCTTACCTTCGACGTTACCAATCACCGTCATTTCGGCAATTTCACCGGGTTTTTCGCGGCGTTTGTCAACGATCGCCAATGGCGCGTTGATACGTTTTGCCAATTCACGGGCACGCGCCACGCCGCCCACATCGGGGGACACGACCATCACATCGCTCAGCCCCTCTTTGAATTGGCTGATGATATCCAAGGCAAACACGGGCGACGCATACAGGTTGTCGACGGGAATATCAAAAAACCCTTGGATCTGTGCAGCATGCAAATCCAAGGTCAAGACACGCTCAACCCCGGCTTCGACCAACATATTTGCCACCAGCTTGGCGGAAATCGGGGTCCGCGCCTTGGCACGGCGATCTTGGCGGGCATAGCCAAAATATGGGATCACTGCGGTAATCCGTCCTGCAGAGGACCGGCGCAATGCATCTGCCATAATCAGTAATTCCATCAAGTTGTCATTTGCAGGGTTTGACGTGGATTGAATGATAAACATATCTTCGCCGCGCACGTTGTCATAGACTTCGACAAAAATCTCTTGGTCATTAAAACGTTCAACGCGTGCGTCAACCAACCCGACGTTCAAGCCACGATGTAGCGACATACGGCGCGAAATAGCTTTGGCGAGAGGACGGTTGGCGTTCCCAGAAATCATCTTGGGTTCATTGGCTGGCATCAGTTCGGTCTTTCCAGTTGCAAGTGACAGAATCGGGGTTATGCCCCCGCTTAACATGGCAACCGAATTTGGCAAAGTATTGGGTTGGGTCCATTACGTCGCAATTGTAACATTTTTATAAAAATCACATCGCCTGCGGTTGAATGTGGCGCGATCAATCACGCAAAGCGCGTCATTGCGCCAAAATTCATATTTTAGGTGGCGGGTTGCAGTCTGCAAATCTATAAGCATGCACAGAATAGAACAGGGAAACAGCATGCCCATCACACACCGCGCAGGATTGGATATCAACGACATTACGATTGGCACGGGTCCCGAACCTGCGTTGATGATCCATTCATCGCTGTCAAACGCGCGATCCTTTACCCGATTGGCGACCCGCTTGTCGGATCGGTTCACATTGACGGGCTTTGATCTGCCGGGGCACGGGGCATCGCAGGACTGGACCTTTGCGGGCGATTTTCAAGATGCGGGCCTCGCGATTGCGGAAACCTTTGTCACGCAACCTGTGCATTTGATCGGCCATTCGTTTGGCGCGACTGTCGCGCTCAGATTTGCGGCGAAATTTCCGCAGTTGGTGAAGTCTATGGTTCTGTTTGAACCTGTATTTTTCTTTGCCGCCCTATCGCGAGACCCCGATTTGAACGCGCCTTATGAACATATGCACCAACCCTTTGTCGATGCGTTAGAGGCAGGACAAGCAGAGCGCGCCGCCGAATTATTTTTGTCCGATTGGGGCGACGGCACCGCATGGAATGATCTGCCTGAGGCATTCCGCGCCTCGGTGATCAAACGCATTCCTTTGGTCGGCGCAGGCGTTCCGCCTGTGCACGCGGATCGCGCCAATATGATGGCCCTCGGTGGATTGGATCAAGTGCACGCGCCCACACTTTTGATGCGCGGGGCGGCGTCGCATTTCATGATGGAACACATCCACGCGGCCTTGTGCTACACCCTGCCCAACGCCCGCGATCATGTGTTGGCAGATGCGGGTCACATGTTGCCCGTCACGCATGCGGATGCCTGTGCAAAACTGGCTGATGCGTTTTACAGCAGCCTTTAACCCGTCACCGATCCCATGTTACATCGCCCAAGAAAATATAGCCCGCCCCATAAATCGTTTTGATCAGGGTCGGGTTTTTCGGATCTTCTTTTAATTTGGTACGCAAGCGCGAAATCCGGACATCCATCGCCCGATCAAAGCTTTCGCCTGCTGCGCCACCAAGGCTTTCTTGCATAAAGGCGCGGCTGATCAACCGCTTTGGGCTTTCTAGGAATAGGCGCAAAACCTCGCCTTCGGCATGGGAAAACGGGGTTTCGTCGCCTGTGTCATCCACCAGAACATAGCGATCAAAATAGGCGGTCCACCCTTCAAAAACGGCCGTGTTTCCCGGTGCGGTTGGCGCGCGATCCTTGCGCAGTCGGGCACGGATCCGCGCAACCACTTCGGCAGGGTCAAAGGGTTTGATGATATAATCATCGGCCCCCAATTCCAAACCCGTTACCCGATCTTGGACCTGCGCGCGCCCCGAAATAATGATCACCGTCGCCCCTTGTTCCAAGGCCAAACGATGCACCAAACTTAGACCGTCGCGATCCGGCAAACCCAGATCCACCAAACACACGTCAGGTGTTGTTGTTTTCAACGATGCTTCAAATTCTGTGGCCCGCGCAAAGGCTTTGGTGCGAAACCCCGCCTCTTCCAAGGCGTCAGACAACATTGTTCTGATCGCTGGTTCATCGTCCAAAATCGTAACCAAAGGTGCGTTCATCACTTAACCACCGTTTTGTAAAATGCGCTGCAGCTCTGCCACATCAAAAGGTTTTGACAAAACAGGACCAATACGTTGCGCCATTTGGACCAATTCATGTGACGCAGGCAAAGATGTCATGAATATAGTCAATGGTTTGGTTTCGCCAAGTGACGCCACAAAGTCAACACCCGTTTCTTCGCCTTCTAATTGAAGATCACTCAGGATCATGGTGATTTCGGGCAAGCCGTCTACCAAGGCTTTGGCCTCGGGCGCTGAAACCGCTTCGACAACAGAATACCCCATGGCCGTCAACATCGGACGCATAGCATCGCGCAGCTCTGAGCGGTCTTCGATCAACAAAACCAAACCAGGCGTCATAGGCAAAACCGCAAGCCGCGCTGGGAACCGCAAGGTCACACGCGCACCGCCATAGCCGTTGCGCAAGCTAAGCTCGCCGCCCGACATCTTGGCAATATCATAGACCATAGTCAGACCAAGGCCCGTGCCCTTGTCACCTTTGGTGGTAAAAAACGGATCGAGCGCATGTTCCAACGCTTTTTTGGAAAAGCCGGGCCCGGTATCGGACACCATAAATTCGACCCAAGTGTCTTTGATCACCTTGGCCGATAATGTGATCCGCCCTGCATCACCACAGGCATCACGCGCGTTTAAAACAAGGTTCAAAAGCGCGTCATTGATCGCACCTTGATCCAAAAACCATTCCCGTTCATCTGTATGATCTTGGATCACCAGCTCAATATCGGCTGGCAAAGCAGATCGCCCAATCATTGCGAAAGATGCCAAAAGCCGGCCAACATGCGTGGCCTTTGGTGTCAGGGCGCGCGTTCCGGTCATATCCGCGATGGAATGCAGCATCGCACCACCACGGCTTGCCGCATCATGGGTGGCGGCAATCAACTGGCGGGCCTCCTCTGGCAAATCCAGTTTCATCAAACGGCTTTGTGCGCCCAAGATGATGGTCAAAAGATTAGAGAAATCATGCGCCAATCCGCTGGTCAGCTGCGCGGCCATTTCGCGTTTGCTTTGCTGTTGCAATACGGCGCGGGCTTGGGTTTCTTGGGTCACATCCATCGACAGGATATAGACCCCGTTGATCGCGTCATCTGGTCCGCTTCGGTCTGGGGTAAAGGCCACGCGAATACGCCGCGAACTCAGCGCGTCGTTGAATTCAAAGACGCTTTCGGTTCCTTCTAATGCAAGGGTCAGGTTATTTTCGATCTGTGCATAGGCCTGCGCGCCCAGCGCCTCCGAGATGTGGCGCCCAAGGATATTTGACGGCCGCTCCGGCATCACAGACGACAAGCGCCTGTTGGAATAGGTATAGCGCCGATCCAATCCGACATGGGCGATATGGGCTGGCATCATTTCGGTGGTCAGACGCGTGCGCGCCTCAATCTCGGTCAATTCGCGTTTGGCCTGTTCCAGCGCCGCGATGGTCGAGGCAAGCTGCCTGTTTTTACTGCCCAACTCTTGGGAATAGGCTGTTATTTGACCACTAAGCTCTTCTGAGCGCTCGCGCAGCATGTCTTCTTGGCGCTTGATTTGGGTGATGTCGGTATAGACCGTCACCCACCCACCTTGGGGCAATGGGGCGCCTTCGACGGAAATCACCTGTCCATTGGCACGGGTGCGTTCCATGTAATGGGGTTCAAAGTCTTTGGCGACCTGAACCCGTTCGCGGACAAAATCATCAACGTCGATGAGATCGCCATATTCACCCCGATTGGCCAAATGGCGGATCGTTTCCGCGAATGATGCGCCTTTTGTTGAAAATTCATCAGGCAGGTCAAACATTTCCTGAAACCGTCGGTTGCACACCACCAAACGCAGATCCTGATCATACAGGGTCAATGCCTGTTGGATCAGGTTCAAACCTGCATTTGTCATCGACTCGGTTGTGCGTCTGTCCATGGCTGCCCCCTGCGGTTTGACAGGTTATCCCAATGTTTGGGGGTGCGTGTCAAATGGCTTTGACCCCGCAGCCGGATTGCAGCGATATCGCATCAGCGCGCCGATCAAATCCCGTCAAGATAATGCGCGCCTGTCGGGCTTTCGATTTCGACGGCCCACAGATCGCTGTCGCGGGATCGTTGGCGGGCGATCCACGCATCCGCTTCGGTTTCTGTATCTGACAAAACCGCCGACCATTGCCGCGTATCGGTCATGATGTCGTAGACCTGTTCATAAAGCACCGCCCGTCCATCAAGGGTTGCGACCTTGATCACGATGGACCCTGCGGTGTCATCACCACGATACAAAACATAGGCGGGGATATTCGTCAGCGATAACCGTTTGATATAGGCTTTCACCCAAAATTCGCTGGCGAGACGGCTCATGCATTACCGTCTTTGAAATTCAGTCCCATTTCGGAATAGCGCTCTGCCTCGTCCAACCATTTTTCGCGCACTTTGATCTGGCAAAATAAATGCACCTTGCGACCCAAAAATTCCTCAAGCTCTTCGCGCGATGCTTTGGAGATGGCTTTAATGGTTTCACCCTTGTTGCCCAGAATGATCCCCTTGTGCCCATCGCGCGAGACATAGATCACCTGATCAATCCGCGCGCTGCCGTCTTTGCGTTCTTCCCAATTTTCGGTTTCGACCGTCAACTGATACGGCAATTCTTGGTGCAAACGCAGAGTCAGTTTTTCACGCGTCATTTCCGCTGCGATCATGCGCATCGGCAAATCAGCGATCTGATCTTCGGGGTAAAGCCACGGGCTGTCGGGCAATTCAGCGGCCAGCCATTGGCGCAAATCATCAACGCCATATCCACGCTCGGCCGAAATCATAAAGGTCTTTTCAAACGGGAATCCCGCGTTCATTTTTTCGGTCAAGGCCAACAAGACATCGGATTTCACGCGATCAATTTTATTGATGGCAAGCGCGACGCGACGGCCTGTTGCAACCTCGGGCAGGTTTTCCAAAATGCGTTCCACGCCTTCGGTCACGCCACGATGCGCTTCGATCAACAAGACGATGATATCGGCATCCGCGGCCCCGCCCCATGCGGCCGCGACCATCGCACGATCCAATCGACGACGCGGTTTGAACAAACCGGGCGTGTCGACAAACACGATTTGGCTGTCGCCTTCCATCGCGACACCGCGAATTCGGGCGCGTGTGGTTTGAACTTTGTGGGTCACGATGGACACTTTGGCCCCAACCATACGGTTCAAAAGGGTCGATTTACCCGCGTTGGGTTCACCGATAAGGGCAACAAAGCCTGCTTTGGTCATGGGTTTTAGGTATCCAGTTTGCTAAGTAATTCTTTCGCGGCTGCCTGTTCTGCGATCCGTTTCGATCCTGCAGAGGCGCGGGCCGCCTCACCCGTCTTTAGCATAACCTGAATGTCAAAGACAGGGGCATGATCAGGGCCGCTGCGTGAAAGCACGCTATAGCTTGGCGGTGGCAACCCACGGGCTTGCGCCCATTCTTGCAACATTGTTTTGGCATCCCGCGCGTCGGTGTCGACCTGATGGATCCGATTGCCCCAAAGCCCCAAGATCACCGACTTTGCCACCGCAAATCCGGCATCCAAATAGATCGCAGCGATCACCGCTTCCATTGCGTCGCCCAAAAGCGCATCTTTGCGGCGGCCGCCCGATTTCATTTCAGACCGGCCAAGTTTCAGAACCGCGCCAAGATCAATGTCGCGGGCGACATCGGCACAGGCCTCTTTGCGGACCAACGCATTGAAACGGGGGGCAAGTTGGCCTTCTTTTGCGCCTTCGTCACTGTCTAACAGCGCCTCGGCCATAACCAAGCCCAAGACGCGGTCGCCCAAGAATTCCAAACGCTGGTTGTCAGAACGCGTCGTGCTTGCGACAGACGGATGTGTGAGGGCTTCGATTAAAACGTCAAGCGACTGGAACCGATGGCCCAGCCGCTTTTCGAAATCTGCTATGTCTGCGGAACGTTTCACTTGATTGCCTTGAAATACCGATCTGACCGCCACTGCCAAAAGAATAACATGGATCGGCCAGCTGATGAAAACATGATGCGGTCCGCACGACCAATGATATCTTTGGCCGGCACAAAGCCAACGCCACCGCGCACTTGGGGCACACGGCTATCGCTTGAGTTATCGCGGTTATCCCCCATAAAGAAATAATGCCCATCCGGCACGGTGAACACGGCCGTATTGTCCGTGAAACTGTCACCAATATTCAAAACCGCATGCGAAACACCGCTCGGCAGTGTTTCGATTGCACGTGATTTTGAACATAGACCGCCATCGCCCACAGCTTGACCTTCACAGCGGGGACGATGCCCAAATGGACCTTGGGGTTCCATCACTTCGACGAACGGCTCGACAAGCTCTTGTTTGGCTTCGATGTCATTGATGAATAAAACGCCGTCTTTCATCTGGATCTTGTCGCCGGGCAGACCAATCAAGCGTTTGATGTAATCGCGCCCCGTGACCGGATGACGAAACACCACGACGTCGCCCGCCTTTGGCTCGCCACCCAGCAAGCGGCCCTCGCCACGTTGCAAAAAGCCACAGATGTCATTGGCGTCGATATTCAGGCCAACCGCAGGAATAATAACGCTCGGACAGGATGCGTAGGAATAGCCATAGGCCATTTTGTTCACGAACAGAAAGTCCCCGATCAACAGCGTGTCTTTCATCGACCCAGATGGGATCCAAAACGGTTGAAAGAACAGTGTTCGGAACAGGCCCGCCAACAACAGCGCATAGACAACCGTCTTGATCGTTTCGAGTATGCCACCCTGTTTCTTCGCGCTATTTTCGGACATAAAAGACTCCTGTCAAAATATGGCTCCTAATTGAAGCGTCACAGGGACAGAGTCAACCCAGAGGTCGCGCTTCTATCACGACAAAAGCCTGCGCCCAAGGGTGATCATCCGTCAATGTCACATGAATAACGGCCTCATGCCCGTCGGGTGTCATGTCATCCAAGCGGGTTTTTGCCCAGCCCGTCACTGTCATCACGGGCTGGCCCGATTTCAGATTGCTCACAGCCATATCTTTCCACGATATCCCCATGCGCAAACCGGTCCCCAAAGCCTTGGAACAGGCCTCTTTCGCGGCCCAACGTTTGGCATAGGTGCCCGCCTCGTCCTTGCGGCGCGCGGCTTTGGCCTGTTCGCGTTCGGTAAACACCCGATTTCGGAAACGATCGCCGTGTCGATCCAGCACCGCTTGGATACGATCAATATTGGCCAGATCTGTTCCGATGCCCAAAATCACGTTGCGCGGGCCTCGTCCATCAAGCGACGCATTTCGCGGATCGCTGGGGTCAGCCCGTCAAAAATTGCCTGCGCAATCAAGAAATGCCCGATGTTGAGCTCTTTTACCTCTGGGATTGCGGCGATGGGCGCGACGGTGTCATAGGTCAGGCCGTGCCCTGCATGCACCTCTAGGCCCAAAGAATGCGCATAGGCCGCCATGTCACGGATCCGCGACAGCTCTGCATCGCGTTCGGCAAATTCACCCGCATAGTGGTAATCGCAATACGCACCCGTATGCAGTTCAACCACCTGCGCACCAATGCGATGCGACGCCGCAATCTGATCGCGGTCCGCCGCGATAAACATGGACAGACGACATCCCAAATCAACCAACGGCGCGATAAAGACCGCAAGCCTGTTTTCGTCGCCCGCAACATTAAGCCCGCCTTCGGTTGTGCGTTCTTCGCGACGTTCAGGAACGATGCACACTGCATTCGGTTTGTGACGCATGGCTATGGCCTGCATTTCTGATGTCGCCGCCATTTCGAAATTCAGCGGCACCGAAATCGCAGAGGTAATACGTTCGATGTCGTCGTCGCGGATATGGCGGCGGTCTTCGCGCAGATGCGCTGTGATGCCATCAGCCCCCGCCGCTTCGGCCATGATCGCCGCTTGCGCGGGATCGGGATAGGCAGATCCACGGGCATTGCGCACCGTGGCCACGTGATCAATATTTACACCAAGGCGTTGATATTCCATGTTTTTCCCCAGCACATTTGCCGAACTATTCGGCGCGATGTTCAAACTTTTTTGACTTAATCGCCAAAAGCTTTGCCTTTAATATACCGCGTCTGCGCTTTTGATAAGCACGGATCAGGGGGACAGATACAATATAAAAAATTGTTGATACAATGATACCCGGTATGATGCCGCCGATCAGATACGGAAAAAACACTTCGTCATAAAAACGGATCAAGTTCGCCCAATCCGGTGTGCCGCCTGTAAAGAGATTTATAAAATTTGCCTTTAGGTCGTGACCCGCATCGACAAATTTTTGCACAAACGAAATTTTTTCCGCCGACGTGTGATCAAAATCATTCCCCAACAGGAAATGCCCCGTTTTCAATGACACGATCCCGATGGGCAAATAGGTCAGCGGATTGCCAAAAAACGTGGCCAACAGGGCGGCCAGAATGTTCCCGTTCATGACCCGCGCCAAAGCCGCCGCATGAATAAAATGAAGCCCATAAAACGGCGTGAAGGTGGTGTAGACACCGGCGAAAATGCCACGCGCAATGCGTTGCGGGGTATCAGGAAGGCGGTGTAAGCGGTGCTTTACGTAATAAAACGCACGACCCCAGCCCCCTTTGGGCCAGAAAAATCGCAGCAATACATCCAAAATAGGTCTTCTGTCGCGTCGTTTAAAGACCACACTGCCCTCTTTCTATGTCGTTGCGTCACTCCGACGACCGCCGCAAGCGGCGGATCGAGGCGACTTCGTTTTCTGCTTCTAACCGTGTCTCCACCTTGAGAAGGTGTTCGACATCGCTTAGGTCGACGGCCACATGAATTTTGTAAAAATCAGGCTTCCTATCAACAAAGGTCAGATCAGAGATATTCGCCCCCAACTCACCAATCAATGTGCACACCCGCCCCAGCACGCCCGCGTCATTGCTGATGGTCACCTCAAGGGTAACGGGGTAAATTGCGGCATGTTTACCTGCATGCCAGTGCAAATCAATCCAGAGTTCTGGTCGATCTTCGAAACGCAACAAACTGTCGCAGTTAATCGCATGTATAGCAACACCCTTACCCTTGGTCGCAATACCTACGATACGCTCGCCTGGCAAAGGTTCACAACAGGGTCTGCGATCAATCACTTGGTCAGGGCCAATGCCGATAACCGCGCGTTTTTGATCCACTTCTGCCTGTTGTTCCCCCACGATGTCAGGAAAGAGTATTTTAATAACGTCACGCGGCGCCAATTCCGCGCTGCCCAATTGGGCCAGTAATTCTTGGGATGAGTCAATCCGCAACTTCTTGGCTGCGGTGTCAAGCATCTTGTCGGTCATCTTTTTGTCGTAGTGATCAAAAGACGCGCGGAGCAATTCAGTCCCCATCACAATGTGACGACTGCGATCAGCGGCCCGCAATGCGCGGCGAATGGCTGTTTTGGCTTTGCCTGTGGCTGCCATTTCCAACCACGTCGCTTGGGGCACTTGGCCTTGGGCGGTGATAATGTCGACAGATTGTCCATTGCGCAAACGCGTCCACAGCGGTACGCGCAATCCATCAACTTTGGCGCCCACGCAGCCATTGCCGATGCGCGTGTGGATCGCATAGGCAAAATCAATCGGCGTGGCACCTTTGGGGAATTTGAGCACATCGCCCTTGGGCGAAAAGCAAAACACCTGATCGGCGTACATTTCCAGTTTCACCGCCTCAAGAAAGGCTTTGTGATCGGATTCTGCGTCGAATTGGTCGATCAGCTTGGTGATCCACTGGACCGGATCCACCGAAAAGCGGTTTTGTGAACGCACACCATCGCGATAAGACCAATGCGCCGCAACGCCAGATTCGGCCACTTCGTGCATTTCACGGGTGCGGATCTGCACCTCAACCCGTTTGCCATCACGTCCCGAAACGGTGGTATGGATCGACCGATATCCGTTGGTTTTGGGTTGGCTGATGTAATCTTTGAACCGCCCCGGCACCGCGCGCCAGCGTTGGTGGATCACACCCAAAATGCGGTAACAATCTGCCTCTGTTTCGCAGATGATGCGAAACCCATAGACATCGGACAGGCGCGAAAAGGTCAGTTCCTTTTCCTGCATCTTGCGCCACGCCGAAAACGGTTTTTTCGCGCGGCCAAAGACATCGGCCTGTATATTCGCCTTGCCCAATTCAAGGTTCATGTCCCCTGTGATGCGTTCGATCACATCGCCAGATTCACGCTGAAGGTTCACGAACCGACGGATCAAGGATGCGCGCGCTTCGGGGTTTAAGACCTTGAATGACAGGTCTTCCAGCTCTTCTCGCATGGATTGCATCCCCATGCGGCCGGCCAATGGCGCAAAAATATCCATGGTTTCACGGGCTTTTTGCGCTTGTTTTTCGGGCTTCATCGATTTGATCGTCTTCATATTGTGAAGACGGTCTGCCAATTTCACCAAAATCACGCGGATGTCTTTGGCGATGGCTAGAAACAGTTTGCGGATGTTTTCCGCTTCTTTCGTTTCTGCAGACGACAGCTGCATATTCGTCAGCTTGGTCACCCCATCCACAAGATCGGCAATTTCGGGGCTGAAAAGATCGGCCACATCTTGTTTTGTTGATGCGGTGTCTTCAATCGTGTCGTGCAAAAGCGCGGTGATGATGGTTGCATCATCTAGGTTTTGTTCTGCCAAAATTTCGGCAACGGCGATTGGATGCGAAAAATAGGGCTCGCCCGATTTACGGAACTGCCCTTCGTGTTTTTTCTGCCCATAGTGATAGGCCGCGATGATCATCGCGCGGTTTGACTTGGGATTGTAAGAATGAACCAGATCAGCCAGGTCTTCTGCACTTCGCATTTACGAAACCTTGGCCTTTCTATCCTATTCTTGACCCTGCGCAGCCATCAATGCGCGCAACAGTTTCTCTTCGGACATATCGTCGTCCTCAGGCTTGTCTGCTTCGCCGCTCATCAACAGAGCCATTGAATCATCTTCTGGTTCGTCAACCTCGATTTGCGTTTGGTTTGATTCGATCAAACGTTCGCGCAATTCATCTGCGGATTGTGTTTCGTCTGCAATCTCGCGCAAAGCAACGACTGGGTTTTTGTCGTTGTCGCGGTCAACAGTCAACGCAGATCCTGCCGTAATTTCGCGTGCGCGATGCGCCGCCAGCATTACCAACTCAAAGCGGTTGGACACTTTATCTACGCAATCTTCTACTGTGACGCGGGCCATTCTACTCTCCTAGGTGATCGATCGATAGGAAGCCTGCCGTATACTTGCGTTATGTGCAAATGACAAGGGCCAATTACAAGATTTCAAGCGTCGCTTTGTCCATTTCGGGAAGCGCCTCAAACATCTGCCGAACGGTCTGTCCCGTTACAGGATGGCACCAATCTGGCGCAATATCCATCAAGGGGCCCAAAACGAATGCCCGATCTTGCATGCGGGGATGTGGAACAATCAGCCGATCGGGGGTTTTTTGCATCTGCTCGGCCAAAGGTAAATTTACCCATGACGTTTGCACCGCAACATCGGGAAACACCATAGTGCCGAAACTTATCAAATCGATATCGACGGTACGCTCGCCCCAACGTTTTTCACGCTTCCGCCCCATCTCTTTTTCGATGGAATGAAAGATTTCTAGAAGCGAATCACTTTCTCCTTTAAATAGAATCTCAATCGCCACATTCGCGAAATCAGGGCCAGAACCGGCAGGAAACGCAGGAGTTTTATAAAATCGACTAAGTGACCTTACGTAAAGGTTTTTCTCCTGAAATCGACGCAGTGTCTCAATTACCACATCTTTTGAAGGCAATCCTAACCACTTTTGGTTGCTACCAATCAAACACAGACAACTTACATCCTTTGGGAGGGACTTAGGTGACATATTTTCACAAACCTATACTTGCGATACCCAGATTTTTTGCGCATTTCTTGTAAGAATTGGCCGCAGCTCCACTACTCACGCTAAAAAATTTTGCGGTCAAGTCATAGTTGAAAGGAAATTAGATGTTTTACAAAGACGAACGGCTCGCGCTGTTCATCGATGGGTCGAACCTGTATGCCGCAGCGAAATCGCTTGGTTTTGACATCGACTACAAGCTTCTTCGCACTGAATTCATGCGTCGTGGAAAGCTTCTACGCGCGTTTTACTACACGGCACTGCTCGACAACGAAGAATACTCCCCAATCCGTCCTTTGGTTGATTGGCTGAACTACAATGGCTTTACGATGGTGACCAAAACCGCCAAAGAATACACGGACAGCCAAGGTCGTCGCAAGGTCAAGGGGAATATGGACATCGAACTCACCGTGAATGCGATGGAACTGGCCCCTCACGTCGATCATATTGTTTTGTTCTCTGGTGATGGTGATTATAAACCATTGGTTGAAAGTTTACAGCGCCAAGGCGTGCGCGTTTCTGTTGTGTCCACAATCCGAACACAGCCCCCCATGATCTCGGATGAGCTTCGCAGACAGGCCGACAATTTTATCGAATTGGAAGGTTTGCGCGATGTTGTTGGACGTCCGCCAAAGGATGATGATGATATGTCAAATCCCTACGCGGCAGACGAATAAGCCCTTATCCAACTCACGGATCTAAAAGCGTGGCACCTTTATTTGGTGTCACGCTTTTTCTTTTGCGCCACGCGTGTGCCAACACTGGTCCTGATTGAAATCTTGCGCTAGGACAGTCATATCCCATCGCAAAGGGCGCTATGGCACAAGAAACGCAAATATGGATGTATGCTGGTGATACCAACCACGCAAGCGTGGCTGCGGTCTTGGCGTCACGGTTGAACTCGATTGGCGCGGGTCCGGTGAATCTTGTGACGGCAACAGGGGCGACACCGCCACATCTGGACATGGATTATGCGATTCACCATGCTGACATTTCCTCGGCCAGTGCGATGGTGGGCCGCATGAAACACGCTGATCGATATGCTGTGATATGGCTGGGTCCACCGCAGTTTGAAAATCTGCACAGCCTGCGCCATCATGACGATGACCTTGTGATCCTTTGCAATTTAACCCAAAACGACATCCCCAAAAGGCGGCTGAAGCTTTTCTCGACCCATGTCGAACGGATTTTGCGCGAAGCGGATCTTTATTTCACGCAAGACACTGACACCGCCGGCCGCTTGGCCGCGCTTGGGATCGAGCCCAAACGCATCTGTGCCTTGGGTCCCCTTCAAAAGGCAGGGGCCGCACCATCGATTCTTGGCGATGCTGACGAATTTGTCGCCCTCAAGGGCCGATCCATGTGGAGCGCAATTTCCGTCACCCATGCCGAAGTGATGGCCGTTTTGATGGCACACAAGGCCGTGCTGCGCGAAAGCCACCGTATGCTGTTATTGCTTTCGCCCGCAGATGCCCGCGACGAACCCGCATTTGTTGACGCGATCAAGGAATTGGGCCTGCGCTTTGCCCGCAGGTTGGACGATGAATACCCTGACAATCATACGGCCGTCTTTCTTGCGGATGGGCCAGATGAATTCGCCCGTTGGTTATCAATGGCCCCTTTGGCGTTTTTGGGAAATTCCTTGCGCCCCGAGATGAAAGGCATCGACCCGATGTCAGCCGCCGCTTTGGGCGTGGCTGTTCTATATGGGCCGTATATTTCGACGTATCTTAATGATTATTCCCAATTGGCCAAAGCGGGGGCCGCGCGCATTGTGCGTGATGCTGACAGCCTTGCCACCGCTGTGCTACAGGTATCAAACCCGCAACTGGCTGCACAAATGGGATATGCTGGATGGGATCTGTCCTCTGCCGGGGCAGAGGCCACCGACGCCGTCGTCGCCCGCGTGCAAAACTGGATCGAGGAAGGTCAAGGATAATGCAAGCCCCCCGCTTTTGGTACGCACCCAGCTCTGTGGCATCGACCCTGTTGCTGCCGCTTGGGGCGATCTATGGATGTGCCACCGCGCGCCGTGTCGCGTCAGGCAGGCCGCAGGCGCATGACATTCCCGTGATATGCGTTGGGAATATCAACGCAGGCGGAACAGGCAAAACACCCACGGTGATTGCCCTGATCCAATATTTTCAATCCTTGGGGATCACGCCCCATGTTGTATCGCGCGGATACGGCGGATCCTTAAACACCGTCACCCAAGTTGATCCTGTGAAACATAGCGCAGATCAAACAGGGGATGAGCCATTGCTCATGGCGGCATTCGCGCCCACATGGATCTGTCCCAATCGGGCAGCGGGGATAACTGCGGCCTCTCTTGCCGGAGCGGATGTTGTTGTTCTTGATGACGGGCACCAAGACCCAAGCGTGGTCAAGGACCTGTCTTTGGTCGTCGTGGATGCAAAACGCGGCTTTGGCAACGGGCGCTGTATCCCTGCGGGTCCGCTACGCGAACCTGTTGCGGCGGGGATCAAACGCGCCGATGCCGTAATTGCGATTGGCTCTACCGCACACCAAGACCAGCTGATCGCCGATCACGCCCTGCCATGTGCCGTGGTGCGCGCCAAAGTGCAACCTTTGCAAATGGGGATGGATTGGTCAGACGGGCGCTATATCGCCTTTGCTGGAATTGGCTATCCGGAAAAATTCTTTGACACCTTGCGGGGCTTGGGCGCGGATTTGGTCGCGACACATGCGCTCGATGATCACCAACCTTTGTCCCGCGGATTGATGCAACGCTTGTCTGCGGATGCTCAGACACATGGCGCACAGCTTGTCACAACCGAAAAAGACGCGGTGCGTCTGCCGCGTGATTTTATGGGGCAGGTTTTGGCCCTGCCCGTTCGATTGGAATTTGACGATATATCCGCACTCAAATCGGTCTTGCAGCCCGTGCTTACCCGCTTGGCTCAGTCGGACAGGCGGTCATCCTGACCCAATTTCGGCGACGCACGATCCAGCTTCAGGTTTGCGCCCGAAAACTGAAATGGGGACCGAACAGACGGAATGCCGTCCAGATCAACCTGCATCCCGCGGGCAATGACGTGGGGATCGGAAAAGACCTCATCCATCGTGTTAATGGGACCTGCGGGAATGCCGCGATCTTCGCACGCGGCCAACAGATCAGATTTCGACATCAGGCAGCTCTTGCCATTCAACAAATCTGTCATCGCTTCGCGGTTCTTGATACGGCCTGCGTTCCCGACAAAGCGGGGATCGGTGATCATCTCGGGCAATCCAAGAACATCGCACAAACGTTGATACTGCGCATCATTGCCTGTGGCGATGATGATGTGACCATCTCGGCAAGGAAAGACTTGGTACGGGGTTAGGTTCGGATGATAGTTGCCCGTGCGCACAGGCGCGGTGCCGGTGGTCAAATAGTTCAAGGCCTGATTGGCCATCACCGACACAGCACAATCAAGCAGTGACATATCAATATGCTGGCCTTGCCCTGTCATATGGCGCATGTGGACCGCCGATAAAATTGCCGTTGTCGCATAGACGCCTGTAAAAATATCGGTGACCGCAACACCCACACGTTGCGGCATGCCATCGGGATCGCCCGTGATCGACATCAGCCCCGACATGCCTTGGATGATGTAATCATAGCCCGCGCGATGGGCATAGGGGCCCGTTTGACCAAACCCCGTGATTGAACAATAGATCAATCGCGGATTGATTGCGGATAGGCTGTCATAGTCCAAACCATATTTGGCCAGACCACCCACTTTGAAATTTTCGATCAAAATATCCGCATCCTTGACCAGATCGCGGATTTTCTCCTGCCCCTCGTTAGTGCGAAAATCAACGGTAATGCTTGATTTTCCACGATTGCAGGAATGGAAATAGGACGCGGTTTTATCCCCGTCCCGTTCTACAAAGGGTGGCCCCCATTTGCGGGTATCGTCCCCTTCTGGGGATTCAACCTTGATGACATCGGCCCCAAGATCAGACAGGGTCTGCCCCGCCCAAGGGCCCGCCAGAATGCGCGCCAATTCAATGACTTTGAGCCCCGCAAGAGGAGTAGACATTATTGACCCAACTTTTCGTCCAAGATGGTTTTCAATTCATCATAAGGCATGTTCGAATATTTTTCGCCGTTGATGATCAAGGTTGGCGTTGAACTGACGTCATCATTTGTCGCATTCGTTTGATACCAACCGACCAAAGCACGCAATGTATCGGCATCTTGCAAACACGCTTGCAACTGCTCTGCCTCAAGCCCTGCCATACGCCCGATCTTGGACAGCTCATTCACAATTTCCATGTCTCCACCCGCGCGTGCCCATGTGGATTGGGTGTCAAAGATCATCTTGGACACGCCGAAATAGCGTTCTGGCCCAGCGCAGCGTGCAATCATCGATGCCCACATGCCGTATTTGTCAAAATAAACCTCGCGGAAGACGAATTTGATTTTGCCGGTGTCGATATAGTCGGCCTTGAGCTGGGGCAGAATGTCTGCCTCAAACCGCGCACAATGTGGACAGGTAAAGGATGCATATTCGATAACGGTCACAGGTGCATTTTCGTCGCCCATCACCATATCAGGAATTTCAATCACAGTTTCGGGATCTTGCGCCAAGGACAGGTTGGGCAGCGCCACAAATGCGATCATCGCCAGAATTGTGCATAGTTTTTTTATCATTAATCTTTCCACCACATGGTTAGGGTTAGGTTTTGTGTTTTGATAGAACGTTCCGCGCCAAATCTTCAAGAGCGCGGCGCAAATTTTCATCCCCCACCCCTGCGGCTGTGTCTTTTGCGGCTTGGGCGATTTCGGGGGCAGGTCCGGCGCGGATCTGTTTCGGCTTTGGGGTGAATTCCGCCTGACCTTCGGCGAATCCCGTTGGCGCGGTTTGGGTGATGCGAACCCGCGAAATGGCGTTATAGCCATAGATTGCATTTACCTTGGTGCGCAGTGATTCTTTTTGCATCTCTAACATCGGGGCTTGCGGCCCTGTCGTAAGCACCGTCAATGTGGCGCCCATGCCACCTTTGGAATAGCTGACATTTACGGGACGACAAATGGCAGCAACCGCATCACCAACAATTTCCGCCCAATGGGTTAGGATACGGGCGTGCGAAAATCCACGCGTCTCGCCCGCTGTGCGAATTTGGGTTTGCATCAGCGAATAGGCGCGTTTAAATCCCTTTGACCGAGCAGAGCGATTTTCCATCCAGTTGTCCCCATGTTTGGTCGTATCTTAATGTCTTGACCGAAACCTGCCACCCCTAATTACGTCAAAGTGAGATCAATCTTGCGTGAAGCCCCAAGACCAGCAGACTTGTTAGACTGGTACGATCACAATGCCCGCAAAATGCCATGGCGCATTGGCCCAGCTGATCGGGCCGCAGGACAGATGCCCGATCCCTATCGCATCTGGCTGTCCGAAGTCATGTTGCAACAAACCACTGTGGCCGCAGTGCGCGATTATTTTGAACGCTTTGTCACCCGTTGGCCAACGGTAACGGATTTGGCCAATGCGGCGGATGCCGATGTGATGGGCGAATGGGCCGGATTGGGATATTACGCGCGGGCTCGTAACCTGTTGAAATGCGCGCGCGTGGTGGCATCCGACCATCGGGGTGTTTTCCCAAAAACCTACGACGGGCTGATCGCGCTGCCGGGGATTGGGCCATATACCGCGGCGGCCATTTCCTCGATTGCGTATGATCTGCCGGAAACGGTGGTGGATGGGAATGTCGAACGGGTGATGGCGCGGGTCTTTGACATTCACACCCCCCTGCCATCGGCAAAAACCGAATTGACCGATCTGGCCAAAACAGTAACGCCCAACGCACGCGCAGGGGACTATGCCCAAGCCATCATGGATTTGGGCGCCACGATCTGCACCCCGAAAAACCCCGCCTGTGGGCTGTGCCCATGGCGGCGCGCCTGTTTGGGCCGCGCAAATGGCACGCATGTCGAGTTGCCCAAG
>Ga0181598_1001136_pt1 | contig 26031 bp, 23 predicted proteins | sample 041ome_4_FD_153295 | JGI IMG/M metagenome (GOLD analysis project Ga0181598, IMG submission 153295) | Coastal salt marsh microbial communities from the Groves Creek Marsh, Skidaway Island, Georgia - 041404US metaG (spades assembly) | ecosystem: Environmental > Aquatic > Marine > Intertidal zone >... | reverse complement strand
ACAACCAATATGCTCAACAGCGCTTTTAATAAGCGGTCTCTCAGCTCAGTAAGGTGGGCAACTATAGGTTGAGGTTGATCGTCTGTGTCTGCTGCCACTATGGTTGCTCTGTTGCCGTTGTTGCCGTTGTTGCCGTTGTTGCCGCAGCGGGCGGCGCCAGAGTGGCCTCGCCACGGGTGCTTGTGCCTTCCTCAGACGCCCCCTCAATCGCCGACTGTATCCGCGTCGTTTCTTGCGCTAGATCTGCTTGGGCTTTCTTTAAGTTCTCCATAACTTCACTGTTGTGAAGTTCCAGCTCGACCTCGCGCTTTATTTCGTTGTAGCTTCGTTTGATTTTTCCAAGCCACACGCTACCGGTGCGAATCGCGCCTGGCAGGCGCTCAGGTCCGATAACAACAAGTGCGACGCCAGCAATCAGTAGGAGTTCTGAAAAGCCCATGTCAAACATCTAGGCTTATTTGGTGTCGCTTTTGTTGGTGTCGTTCAGTGGCTCAGCCTGCTCTTTGGTTTGAGCAGACTCGTCTTCACCGCTCATACCTTTTTTGAAGCCGCGTAGCGCCGCACCCAAATCAGGGCCGAGATTACGCAAACGCTTTGTGCCGAACAGCATAATTACGATGGCCAAAATAATGAGTAATTGCCAAACGCTTATTCCGCCGATTCCCATGTGTATTTCCTCTTATTTCTGCTGACGAGATGCTTTTTCGACTAATCCAGATAAGCCCTGTCTCTTCGCTAAGACCGATAAAACATCTTCGGATGAAAGATCAAAATGTGCAAGGCATATCAGGCTGTGAAACCATAGATCTGCCACTTCATTAACCAAGTCTTGCCGCCCCTTTTCGCCTCTAGCGTCTTTCGCAGCGATCACGACCTCGGTCGACTCCTCGCCGATTTTCTCGAGTATTTTATTGAGCCCCTCTGAGTACAAACTGGCCACATACGATTCGTGGGCCGGAGCCGATTTACGCTCAATTAAAATACGGTCAAGTTCACGTAGCAGTTCTGACATGAGGCTTACTCTTGGGCTGTTTCTTTGCTGTAGAGCTTTTCTGGATCAACGAGCACGTCCTCAGCATCATACCATCCTTGTTCATTCAGCGCGCGGTAGAAACAGTCAGCACGGCCGGTGTGGCAGGCGACTCCACCCACTTGCTCAACGCTCAACAGCAAGGTGTCGCCGTCGCAATCTAATCGAATATCCAATAATTTCTGAACGTTGCCCGAACTCTCACCCTTGCGCCAGAGGCACTGTCGTGACCGCGAATAATAAACGGCCCTCTTTTCATGTAAGGTTGCCTCTACGGCCGCTCGATTCATCCAGGCCATCATCAAGACTCGCTTGCTGCGGTGGTCTTGAGCGATCGCGGGAACCAGGCCCCTCTCATCGAATTTGATGGCGTCTAAAATAGAAGCGTGCATATTAAACCCGTTTCGATACCGTGATGAGTAGAAATAGCGCGGCGACCGATGCTCCAGCCATTGGGTCGTAGGTCAGTCCGATATACATTGCTGCAGCGCCAATGCCGAATGCGGGCAGCAAGGTCGTCCTGCTCTGACTATTCGTCGCCGGCTTTTGTTTGGGAGGGTTAGGTTCAGAAGATCTAGCCCGAGCTTGGTCGGCTAAATTTGCGCTTATTCTTGGCAGATTCTCAAGTAAGGTTGGCGCCTCCGCCTGCATTCGTTTGAGGGTATTCGGGAGCGAATACCGCTCACGCATCCAGCGTTCCAAAAAAGGCTGTGCGGTATCCCAAAGATTTAACTGCGGATACAGTTCACGACCCAAGCCCTCGATATTCAGTAGTGTCTTTTGCAGCAGAACCAAAGAGGGTTGTATGGGCATGTCGAACCGACTGGCGGTTTGAAATAGATTGAGGAGGAGCTGGCCAAATGAGAGTTCTGCTATGGGTTTATCAAAGACCGGCTCGCAAACCGTTCGAATGGCGCTTTCAAACTCGATCGGGTTGGTCGTTCGCGGTACCCATCCACATTCAAGATGCAGTTGCGCAACTCGTCTGTAGTCGCGTTGAAATATACTCAGCAGATTGCGCGCCAAGTAATAGAGGTCGTCGTCGGATAGGCTCCCAATAATCGCGCAATCTAGCGCGATATACCCTGGTTTCTCTGGGTTGCTGGCATCCACAAAAATATTGCCTGGATGCATGTCGGCGTGGAAAAAGCTGTCTCGTAAGACTTGAGTGAAGAAAATTTCGACGCCACGTTCAGCCAAGCACTGAAAGTTGACACCCTGAGACTCTAATTTGGCTCGATCGTTGACCGGGGTGCCGCTCACCTCTTCCATGGTGTAGACCTGAGATCGCGTGAACTCCCAATATACCTTGGGGACATACAGCTGCTCGCTGTCTTCGAAGTTGCGCCGAAGTTGGCTGGCGTTGGCCGCTTCTCTCGCGAGATCGAGTTCATCTAGTATGGTTTGACGGTAATCCGAGACGATCTCCTCTGCTTTGAGGCGATGCCCCTGAGGATGAAAGCGGACGAGCCAGCGTGCAATGAGCGCCATCCACGCGGTGTCTTGCTCTATTTGGGGTCGGATGTCGGGGCGAATGACTTTGATGACCACGGCCTCGCCTGATTTGAGTCTGGCGCGATGTACTTGTGCGACCGATGCGCTGGCGAGAGGTTGATCTTCGAACTGATCGAACACATCCTCTATTGATTGTCCGAGCGAATCTTCAATGGTTTGGCGCGCGATCTTTGTGTCGAACGGTGGAACTTGATCTTGCAGTTTGGCTAATTCGTCTGCGATGTCGGGTGGTAGCAAATCGCGACGTGTCGACAGCGCCTGCCCGAATTTTATGAACACGGGTCCTAACGATTCTAAGGCAAGGCGAAGCCGTTGGGCTCGAGATTCTTCATGCGACTTTGCGGAAAAGGCCATGTTCAGCGCTATTCGCGCAATCAAAGACAAATCGGCCCGCGGGAAAAATTCGACGAGCCCGTATTGATTGGCGATCCGCCGAATGCGAAACAATCGAGAAATGGCTTGTTTCATCCGCCAGCGTGCTCCCTGTTGAGCCGCTTAAACCTCGCTTCGCAACGGTCAAGACGTTGCTGTAGATGCCTTAAATCTCGGTAAAAGTCCTCAAGCTCAAGAGGCGAGGGTGTGAGTCGAGCTTCTTCCAGAATGTATTCACTCAACTGCCGTTCTAAGGCTAGGCGACTGTGTTGGCCCCAGCGAAAGAAAGCACGCAGAGATTTGCCAATTTGGTGGCCGATGACATCGCCTGCAACGGCTGAAATCGGCGCTTCCCAGTCCAGATCGAGCTCTGCGACCAAGCTTTGCACCTGCTGCAGGAGTCTCGTATCCCCGCGTATTTTTAGGTCGCCGTTGATCAAGGCAATGGCGGGATCCTCGGCGGTCGCAACTTGAATAAAATCACTGAGCTTACCCTCCACTGACGCAGAGGCTTTGTCCTCGAAGATACTTTTTAGTTCAGGTCTTTCTGCGAGTAGAAGCGTTGTTTCAAATGTCGGTTGGCTGACTCGGATGCGAATGGTGCTGCCTCTGAGCTTGTGGAGTTCGTCGCGGGTTTGTGGCGCATACTGCAAGGCGTGTGCAAGAGCGGTCTCGATCGCACCGAGAATCGCGACGTGAAGTGCAGGGTCGATCTGATTGGCGCCCGTTGCTACCACGGCTTCAAACCGCGATGCAGGGCTACAATTCCCCCGGTCATATTAAAAAACTCGCATTGCTCAAAGCCGGCGTCAAGCATCATTTCTTTGAGTGTTTCTTGGTCTGGATGCACGCGAATCGACTCCGCCAGGTATTGATAACTGTCGGCGTCGCCGGCGAACAGCTGTCCCAGCTTTGGTAGTACGTTGAATGAGTAGGCGTCGTAGGCTTTGCTTAGGAGTTCGTTGGTTGGTTTCGAAAACTCGAGAACCAAGAGTCGGCCGCCGGGCTTAAGTACGCGCAGCATTGAGCGTAAAGCCTGGTCCTTGTCAGTGACGTTGCGCAAGCCAAAGGCAATCGTTACGCAATCGAAACTGTTATCTTCAAAGGGAAGATATTGAGCATCAGCCTGGGCAAAGCTGAGCGCTTGCGTTTTGCCGTGATCAAGCAGTTTGTCTCGCCCCACTTGTAGCATGGATTCATTAATATCCGCCAGCACCACTCGGCCTTCCGGCCCAACGATATCGGAAAATTTTGAGGCAAGATCACCGGTGCCGCCGGCGATATCAAGAACGGAATGCCCGGATCGAACACCGCTTAATTCGATCGTAAAGCGCTTCCAAAGGCGATGAATGCCACCTGACATGAGATCGTTCATCAGATCGTAGCGGCTCGCCACAGAATGAAAAACCCCAGCAACGAGGCCGGCTTTCTCGTTAACGTCCACTTCGCGATAACCGAAGTGCGTCTTTTGTTGGTCGGACATACGATGTCTCACACTCTTTAAAGCGCCATAGTTTAGCGCGTTGTGTCGACTTGTGCAGTGTTCTCGATCAAATCCCGAGTTTGATGATCTGCACCTCGGGGTCGCGTGACGCTCCGGCCGCATCGAGTGCCCCCAAATAGCGTTTCCACAGGGCGTCTTGGTTTTCACCTAATTCGTATAGATAGTTCCAGGAATACAAGCCGGAATCATGTCCATCATCGAAGTCGATTTGCATGGCGTAATGCCCAACCGGGTTGATCGCCTTAATTCCGACGCTTTGCTTTCCGGTTTGCAGTATTTCTTGCCCTGGTCCATGTCCTTTCACCTCAGCCGACGGAGAGTGCACGCGAAGGAACTCAAAGGTCAGATTGAATACATCGCCATTATCAAAGGTAAACTCGATACGGCGCGAACCCTGACGAACTTTAATATTGGTGAGTGAAGGCATGATAGCAGGCATTACAAGATGAACTTCGATAGGTCTTGATTGTCTCGATACTCGCCCAGCTGATCATCTACATAGCGTGCATCGATAACAAGTGGGTTTGTCGTGTTGCCCTCGCCAGCCGAAAATGAAGCCTCATCAAGCAAGCGTTCCATGACGGTATGCAAGCGCCGGGCGCCAATATTCTCGACCTGTTCATTTACCTGCCAGGCCGATTCCGCGATACGACGTATACCGTCCGCAGTAAACTGTACCTCGAGCCCGTCTGACGCGAGTAGGGCGCAATATTGCTCTGTTAAGGATGCTTTTGGTTCCGTCAGGATTCGTTCAAAATCATCGGGGGTCAAAGCGGATAGCTCTACCCGGATGGGTAGTCGACCTTGCAGTTCCGGTATTAAGTCAGAGGGCTTAGAAAGGTGGAAAGCACCTGACGCGATGAAAAGCATGTGGTCGGTCTTAACGGAACCGTATTTAGTGCTGACGGATGACCCCTCTATTAGTGGGAGCAAATCGCGTTGTACACCTTCGCGTGACACATCGGCACCGCCGGTTTCGCCGCGTTTGGCGACCTTGTCCAGTTCGTCGATAAAGACGATGCCGTTTTGTTCGGCTGATTCAATGGCGCGCTGCTTTAAATCTTCGTCGTTTACCAGTTTCTGCGCTTCCTCTTCCGTGAGTGCTTTGAGCGCTTCTTTGATCGACAAGGTGCGTTTTCTTTTTTGCCCTCTGCCCATATTGCCAAACATCGACTGAAGCTGTTGGGTCATTTCCTCCATGCCGGGTGGGGCCATGATTTCTACGCTAGCGCTGCGCTCACGTAAATCGACTTCGATTTCCTTGTCGTCTAGATCGCCTTCCCGGAGCTTCTTACGCATAACTTGGCGCGTTCCGGTGTCGTTGCTCTCAGCGCCGCGTGCGGGCGGCAAGAGAATATCTAGAATCCGCTCTTCGGCGGCTTCTTCGGCTCGAAAAGACACCTGGTTTAGTGCTTGCTCCCGATGCATTTTTATCGAGGTTTCGACTAAATCTCTGACGATCGATTCAACGTCGCGGCCTACGTAGCCTACTTCGGTAAATTTGGTTGCTTCCACCTTGAGAAAAGGGGCATTGGCGAGTTTCGCCAAACGACGTGCAATTTCAGTCTTGCCGACGCCCGTGGGGCCGATCATGAGGATATTTTTGGGTGTGACTTCATTGCGTAACTCCGTCGGGAGTTGCATGCGTCGCCAGCGGTTTCTCAAAGCGATTGCAACGGCGCGCTTGGCTTCACTTTGACCAACGATGTGCCGGTCGAGCTCGTGGACGATTTCTCTGGGTGTCATATTGGACATAGTGAGCCTAGTAGTCGATCGTTTCGACGGTTTGATTGTGGTTTGTATATATACAGATATCGCCGGCAATGCTCAGGGCTTTAGTGGCGATATCGTGTGCGCTGAGCTCGGTGTTGTCGAGCAAAGCGCGAGCCGCTGCCTGCGCGAAAGAGCCGCCTGAACCAATCGCAATCATGTGATTTTCTGGCTCAATGACATCGCCATTGCCGCTAATGACAAGAGAGGTCTCCTGGTCAGCAACGATTAGCAGAGCTTCGAGTTGGCGCAGACTGCGCTCGGTTCGCCACGCTTTCGCCAGCGCGACCGCGGCGCGGACGAGGTGGCCGTGATGTTTTTCTAACTGAGCTTCGAAGAGCTCAAATAGCGTAAATGCATCTGCGGTGCCGCCGGCAAACCCAGCAATAACCTGATCTTTATGTAAGCGTCGAACTTTGCGGGCATTGCCTTTCATAATGGTATTGCCCATCGATACTTGTCCGTCGCCGGCTATAACAACCTGGTTGTTACGCCTGACACAAACGATGGTGGTGCCCCTGAATTGTTCCATAAGGTATCCTCTCTGTCTTAGAGATATGGGCCATGCCGCGATAATTCAAGCATCAGTTCGCTTTGCGGCTGAGTATGAGGGTTTCTATGTTTTCACTCGCTGTGAGTGCCTTTATGCGTTCGGCTTCCGCTCGTTCACTGAGCGGCCCAATGAACACCCGGTGCCATTGACCAGCTTGATTGGTGACTTGATCAATCTTTGGGTCAAGACCCAGAAGAATGAGCTCGGCTCTCCGGCGGCTAGCATCGGACTCGTTTCGGAATGAGCCCGCCTGCACAATAAAATAGTCGAGCCGCTGGCTCGAGTCTGTCATTGTCCCCGCCGTTTGTTTTTGGGTCGGGCGTTCATTTAAGTTTGTTTCTGGCAGCAAGGTGTAAAACTCGAATTTAGGCCGCGGTGGTTCATCAATAAGCGCTGAATCCACCTGCACGCTGGGTTTGATCAGCTCAAGCCAGTCGATATTTATGGCGAGCGTCGTTCCCAAAATGCCGCAGACCAGTCCAATCGTGAACGCTTTGAGCGTTTTGCCGCCCGTGGGTGCGGGGGCGACTCGATTCTTCATGGCTTGAGGCTTGCCCTGCATACTACATCGACTCTGGCGCGCTGACGCCAAGGAGGTCTAAGCCGGAGCGCAATACCTGCTTCGTGGCTATGCAGAGCGCAACGCGTGCTTGGCGAACTTTGGCTTCATCAACCAACACTTTGTGTGCGTTGTAGAAGGTGTGGAAAGCGGCTGCTAGGTCTTTCAGGTAGTTGGCGATCATGTGAGGCGCTCGCTGCTCACCTGCTTGCTTTACTGTGTCCGCATATTTGTCTAGCTCTTTGATAAGCGCGTCTTCTTGTGCTTCGGTCAGCGCTTCAAAGATGGCTTGATCGCTCGAGTGAGCGGTTTCCTGCTCTCCTGCTTCGAGTTTTTGCAGCATAGAGCAGATACGGGCGTGGGCGTACTGAATGTAATACACGGGATTCTCATTGTTCTGCGCAAGCGCCAGATCAATATCAAACGTTATCTGCGATGACGGTGCCCGTGCTACAAGAAAATATCGCGTCGCGTCGCGCCCGACCTCGTCAATAAGGTCTCGGAGCGTTACGTAGCTGCCGGCGCGCTTGGAAAGTTTGACCTCTTGTCCGTTCCGCATGACCAGCACCATCTGGTGGAGAACGTATTCTGGCCAGCCTTCCGGTATATTTGCGTCGAGCGCTTGCAGGCCGGCTCGCACTCGCGTCACGGTTGAGTGATGGTCCGCGCCTTGCTCGTTAATTACCGTTTTGAAGCCGCGCTCCCATTTGTTCAGGTGGTAGGCGACGTCTGGCACGAAGTAGGTATAACCGCCTTCTCTTTTGCGCATAACGCGGTTTTTGTCGTCGCCAAACAGCTCTGTTTTGAGCCATAAAGCACCGTCTTCCTCGTAGGTAAAATCATTTTCAATCAACCGATTTACCGTGGCATCGACTGCTTGAGATTCGTAGAGAGACGATTCTAAGAAGTAAATATCAAACTGTACCCCAAAGGCTTTCAGATCTAGGTCTTGCTCTCGTCGTAAATAGGCTACGGCAAAGTCGCGTATTGCCTGGACGTCGTTGATATCGCCCAGAGCTGTGACGGTTCGATCCTCAGATCGCACGCTTTCTCTCGCCATGTAGGCCTTTGCAACATCGATAATGTAGTCGCCCCGGTAACCATCTGCAGGCCAATTTGGGGCTTCAGGTGTTAGGCCTTGGCAGCGAGATTGCACCGATAATGCCAGGTTGTCGATTTGCGCGCCCGCGTCGTTGTAGTAAAACTCGCGGGTGACCTCGTAATCGCAGGCGCTCAGTAAGCGGCACAGAGAATCCCCCACGGCGGCGCCGCGGCCGTGCCCAACATGCAACGGTCCAGTTGGGTTGGCCGATACAAATTCAACTTGAACCGATTCACCTTGTCCAAGCTCGTTTCGACCAAAGTTCGCGCCTTGCTCAAGAATATCGCGAATCACATTGGTACTGGCGCCTTTGGACAAAAAGAAGTTAATGAAACCAGGACCGGCAATTTCCACTTTGGTCACCAATGGGCTCTTTTCGAGTTGATCAATGATGTTCTGAGCGAGCTGCCGTGGGCTGGTCTTCACTTGCTTCGCTAAGGCCAGTGCAATATTTGTGGCGAAATCGCCGTGCGTAGGATCACGTGTGCGCTCTATTTGAACCTTGGGTAAGGTGTCTAGTTCAATCGCGCCTTGCTCACTAAGGCTTGAGAGACTCGAGAGGATCAGGTTCTGTAACGATTCTTGCATAAACTTAACACGGCTCCGGTTAAACGACTATTATCCGATTTTAGAATCTCTATGGCCAGACTTTGCCTCAGCTATATGAAGTCATGCGGGTCGATATCGACCGATAGGCGCGTTGTTGCATTGTTCGGCGTCTGCTCAAGAACTTGAATAATTTGAGTTGTTTCTTGTGTGAGTGTTTTAGCGTGTGGCGCCAAGATCGTCAGTTGAAAGCGGAATTTTCCGGCGCGGCGTGCGAGGGGTGCGGGGAGTGGGCCAATTAGGTGTGCCTTGTTTGATAAACCCTTTTGCAGCTGTATTTTGATTCTGCTCAACAGTCGCTCGGCGGCTTGCGCATCGGCACTGTCGCAATGAATGAGTATCATCTGGCCGAGCGGCGGCAAACCTTGGTCGATACGAGTATTGAGCAACTGCTGCGCGGTATCCCAGTAGCCTTCCGTGCGGAGTTGCTCGAATAGTGGTGTCTGTGGTTGATGGGTTTGTAGAACAACTTGCCCTCTGCCCGCTCGCCTTCCCGCCCGACCCGCAACTTGGGTGAGCAGTTGAGCGAGCTTTTCTTCGGCACGGAAGTCCGAGCTAAAAAGAAGAGCGTCGGTATCTACAATTCCCACTAGCGTGACGCGTTCTAGGTCATGCCCTTTGGCGAGCATCTGCGTGCCAACGATAATGAGCCCCTCTTGTGACGTGGCGATGTCAGTCAGCTCTTGCTCGAGTTGGGTTGCTGAGCTGATGGCATCGCTGTCGATGCGGATGACTCTTGTCTGCGGGAAAAGTTGTTCTAGTTGGTGTTCGGCCCGCTCGGTGCCCGTGCCAATGCCATGCCAATGCGTGCCTCGGCAGTGGGGGCAGGTGGTCGGAAGCGGCTGCCTCGCTAAGCAGTGGTGGCAGCGAAGTTGCTTTTGTCTCCGATGAATCACCAAGCGGCTGTCGCAGTGAGTGCATTCGGCGATCCACCCGCAATCGTGACACAGTAAGGTGTGAGCGAAGCCGCGACGGTTGAGAAACAGCAGGGCATGCTCATTCCGAGCGAGCGTTGCTTGAATCTGTGATATCAAGTCTTCTGATAAACCCGCTGAGAGCGTTTTTTTGCGCAGATCGACCGTCGACCAATCGGGAAGTGAAGCGGACCCAGTCCGACGCGATAACTCAAAGAGCCCGAAACGCCCCGAGCGAACGTTGTTTAGAGTCTCCAATGAGGGGGTTGCACTACCGAGTAACACCGGGCAATCGCTAAGCTGCGCGCGCTTGATTGCCAGATCCCGTGCATGGTAGCGAAAACCATCTTGCTGTTTGTACGCGCTGTCGTGCTCCTCATCTACGATAAGGTAGCCTAAGTTCGGCAGAGGCGTGAAAATAGCCGAGCGCGTTCCCAGTAGGACTCGCGTTTGCCCGGACTGAGCTTTGTGCCATTCTCGCTCGCGTTGCGACGGGTTCAGGCCGGAGTGGAGGACGCCCACGGCGGCACCAAATCGATTTCTAAATCGGCTTTCGGTTTGTGGTGTCAGTGCGATTTCGGGGATGAGTACTAACACAGACCGATCCTCGCTAATCACTTTATCTATGACGCTCATATACACTTCGGTTTTACCGCTTCCGGTAACGCCGTACAGAAGCGCTGCGGAAAACCCGTTCATACCTTGTAAGCCCGTACTTGCAGTGGCTTGCTCTTCATTCAGGGTGTGTCCGGGTGCGGAGAATTGTTGCGTCTCTGCGGGTAGAATCGACTCGCAGCGTACGGCAAAGCCTCGGTCGACAATGGTTTTTATCAGGGTTGTGCTGAATCCTTCTTTCTTTAGTTGCTGGATCGCGGTTGTGCCCTGTCGCAAGCGCTCTATCAGTGCATGCTGTCTTGGGCTTTTTGCCAGAGCGGTCAAATCGATTGCGTTGAGTGTTTCGGTCAGCCTCAGTGCGTTTTGTTCACGCTTTAGTGCGCCTCCTGAGCGCAAATTCGGGGGAAAACAGAGACTTAAGACCTCACCAATCGGATGGGCGTAATAAGCAGCTGCCCACTGCGCCAGGTGAAGGGTAATGCTATCCAGTAAGGGGGCAGGATCGAGTATCTCTATCGCCCGTTTGAGTTTCTCGGGAGCGAAATTGGATTGGTGCGTTATGCCTATGAGTACGCCAACGCTCACACCATTGGCGAACGGTACTTTGATACGAACGCCAGGTTGAAGGCCGTCGCATTCTGTGTCGGTCAGAGCGTTTGGTGGAAGATATTCGAAGGTCCTCCGCAAGGGCTTTACGACCGCTATGATTAATATTCGCATGTTGGTTTGCAGTTAAATGATGTCACAGTGTATCAGAGAGTACGGGGCTCTTGCTTCTTGTCATTAGTGATGTACAATGCACGGCCCTTTAAATCGACCTGCGCTGCGGTGCTCGGCAGAGACTGAGTGGCGGTGGCGCCAAACGGAGAAACCTTATGAAAGCGGATATCCATCCAAAATATGAAGCAGTAACAGCAACCTGCAGTTGCGGCAATACCATTGCTACGCGCTCAACCCTTGCGCAAGACTTCCACATCGACGTGTGCTCACAGTGCCATCCATTTTTCACTGGCAAGCAGAAAATTGTTGATAGCGGCGGCCGAGTTGATCGCTTCAATCGTCGCTTTGGTAACAGAGGTGCTGCGCGCTAGTCGGCAACCAGATTACGTTAAAAGCCGCCTTTTGGCGGCTTTTTTATGCTCGGCTAAAAGACGTCGAGTAATAAATCGGTTTTTTCCGCTTCTGCTTCGTCAGCGTATTGCTTTGGCGCGTATTCTCGTCGAAAAAATTCATCGAGCGTATTTTTTTGCCCCGGTCGCGCGAGAAGGCCTGTTTTGGTATCAATGGCGGCCTTTACGATGCCGGCGGGTATTCGGCGCCTTTGGTCGGGAATGCCAGTAAGCGCCTCGCGCATGTAGTCAATCCAGATTGGCAGGGCGGCGGTGCCCCCGAATTCCCGAGACCCCAGTTCTGAAAAATCATCGAATCCAACCCAAGCTGTAGTAACGACTTTAGGATTGTAACCTGAGAACCAGGCGTCACGAGGGCCATTGGTCGTACCGGTCTTGCCGGCGATATCATTACGATTCAGCGACAGCGCCTTTCTTCCTGTGCCCAATCGAATGACATCTTTTAACATGCTATCTAATATGAAATGGATTCGCTCATCCATGACTCTGGGCGCTTTTTTTACCTTCGAGGTTCCAGCCAGAATATCCGCCATGGAGAGTTCTGCCAGAGCCGCTTGTTCGTTGTCGCAAGGGTCGCATGCGAGCATAGGTTCGGCTTGATAGACCAGTGCCCCATCGGCCTTTTCGATGCGTTCAATTAAAAATGGCTCTACTTGATAGCCCCCATTCGCCAATAGTGCATAGGCTTTCGCTATATCCATGGGGGCCATAGCGTGTGTCCCGAGAGCGAGGGATAGATCCGGGGCAAATTCGTCGGTCCTAAAACCGAGCGTCTCGGCGTAGCGGAGCATTTCTTTAACGCCCATTTTCTGCAGTATGCGAATTGATACGAGGTTACGGGACTTAGTGAGTGCCCAGCGGAGCCGCGTTGGTCCGTAGAATTTACCTCCGTCGTTTTCGGGGCGCCATACGCCCTCAAGCGACGCGTCTTGGAACACGACAGGTGCGTCGTTTACCAGCGATGCTGCCGTCATGCCTGTATTCAAAGCGGCCGCATATATAAAGGGTTTAAAGCTGGAGCCCGGTTGCCGTTTCGCCTGCGTCGCGCGGTTGAATTTGCTTTTGCTGAATCCAATTCCGCCAACAAGACTCTTGATTCGACCGCTCTCTGCTTCGAGTGACACCAGGGCGGCTTGCGCGGCTGGAACTTGCGTTAACCGATACGCCCCAGGCGGCCGCCCCTCGACGCGGATCACGTCGCCGACGGCGACTACATCGTCGGCCTTTTTGGGTGCGCGTCCAAACAGGTTTTCGTTGATGTAGGGATTGGCTTGCTGCAATCCATCTTCCCATTCGATTGTGATGAGATCTCCGCTTGACAGCATCGCCGTAATCGAGCGAGGTTGTGTTTCCACCACAGCAGCGGGTTGCATTTCTGCGACGATGGGCGTTTCTTTTAGGGCTTTTATCCAGCTGTCGCGACTGAGTGTTGGATCTCCTGAGAGCTTAGCTTCGGCTCCTCGGTAGCCGTGTCGTGAATCGTATTCCTTGAGGCCGTTTATTAACGCCTGGCGTGCCGTTCGCTGCAGATGGCTGTCTATTGTTGTGTAGACTACGAATCCGTCCGTGTAGGCCGCATTACCAAAACGCTCTAGCATCTCGGTTCGCGCCATTTCGGCGATGTAATCAGCCCGCAATTCGACTTGTCCGCCGTGAAGTTTGGCCTCGACTTTCTGCTCGCGTGCGCGCGCTACTTCTTCTGTGCTTATATAGCCAAGTTTAGCCATCCGACCTAGTATCCAGTTGCGGCGCTCACGGGCAGCGTCAGGGTCGGAGACTGGGTTGTCACGCGAGGGTGCTTTGGGTACGCCTGCTAGCAGGGCCCAGTCAGCAAGCGATAACTCGGTAATCGATTTCCCGTAATAAACCTCCGAGGCAGCTTCAAAACCGTAAGCTCGGTGGCCAAGAAATACTCGATTGAAATACAGCTCAAAAATCTCCTGCTTGGTCAGCTTGCGTTCAATCTCGATGGCTAAGAGGATCTCGTTAAATTTGCGAATGAACGTTCGGTCGAGCGTAAGAAAATAGTTCCGAGCGACCTGCATGGTGAGGGTGCTGCCTCCGCTGACTTTCTCGCCGGTGATTACCAGTTCAGACATGGCTCGCGCCAGTCCCATAAAGTCGATTCCTTTGTGGTTGAAGAAATTGTCGTCTTCAGCCGCGAGCAGTGCTTGAATAAAACGTTCGGGGATTTGTTCAAAGGTGAGGGGCGTTCGTTTTTGTTCTCCAAATTGTGCTATCAGCGCTCCGTCTCTGCTCAGCACCTTCATCGGTGTCACCAGTTGAACTTCCTTCAGGCTCGCCGGGTCGGGTAAGTTAGGACTGAGATAAAGATACAGTCCAGCGAGGCCCCACACCACTCCGCACAAAGCCAGTGCCCCGAGAGCCGAAACGTGTTTTATCCATGAAGGCAAAAGCTTGACCACGATTGTTTAAGCCGCTGTGCGCAGATTTGGTGGATTATAGGCGAGGCTGCGGTACTCTTGCGAGCCTCAAGCCCTATCTCTTGGTTAAATTGTACAGTAATATGAGCCTTAGGTTAGCATATTGATATAGCCTTGGAGATCGCGTTGCTATATTTGTTCGGCAAAAAACCCAAGCTGACGGTATTGGGACTTGATATTAGCTCAACCACGGTAAAGCTTTTGGAGCTTAGCCGCACGGGGGAACGTTATCGTGTGGAAAGCTACGGTGTGGCTTCTCTGCCTGTGGATGCCGTTATCGAGAAAAACGTCAACGACGTGGTCGGCGTAAGCAAGGCCATATCCCAAGTGGTTGCCCAATCTAAGACGAAACTGAAGTTGGTCTCGGCTGCGGTTGCTGGCTCGAGCGTTATTACCAAGCTAATCGATATGCCTGAGGGCTTAAGTGACGACGCGCTTGAAGCGCAGCTTGCAGTGGAGGCTGATCAATATATCCCCTACCCGCTTGAAGAAGTCGCGATTGATTTTGAAGTGCAGGGACCCTCTTTAGATACAGAAAATTTGGATAGCGTGCTGGTTGCGGCATGCCGTAGAGAGACGATCGAGACGCGTGTTGAGGCCATTGAGGCCGCGGGCCTTGAGGCCAAAATTATTGATGTAGAAGCCTACGCGATGGAGCGTGCGTTTACGCTCATCGAGCGCCAGCTCGATTTAGAACCTGATAACACCGTTGCCGTATTGGACATTGGCGCCACCATGACGACCTTAAGCGTGTTGCATCAGGGCCAAACTATTTACACGCGCGAGCAGCTTTTTGGCGGTAAGCAGTTGACCGATGAAATTATGCGACGCTACGGGTTGCCCCTAGAGGAAGCGGGGCTTGCCAAAAAGCACGGTGGGTTGCCGGATGATTACGAGCCGGAAGTTTTGGAGCCATTTAAGGACGCGGTGGTGCAGCAGGTTGCGCGATCGCTGCAGTTTTTCTTTTCATCAAGTCAGTACAACGATGTTGATTACATTATTTTGGCCGGCGGTGTTGCCTCGATGCATGGGTTGGATACGCTGGTACAAGACAAGTTGGGTACGCCCGCGACGGTAGCCAACCCCTTCGCTGAGATGTCGATTTCGTCGAAAGTGGATGCCGTGGCCTTGGCGGGGGATGCGCCCGCGATGATGATTGCGTGCGGTCTGGCTATGAGGAGTTTCGACTGATGGCCAATATTAACTTGCTTCCCTGGCGAGAGGAGCTAAGAGAGCAGAAGAAGCGGGAATTTTATTTGGTCTCTGCATTCGTTGCCCTCATTGCTATCGCGCTTTTGCTGGTCGCTGATTTTGTTATATCGGGGCAGATAGACGCTCAAAACCGGCGCAATTCTTATATAGCAAATGAAATTACGGTATTGAATGCACAGGTCACCGAGATTCGTGACTTGCAGAAAAGACGTACTCAGTTGCTGGATCGTATGCGTGTGATTCAAGAGCTGCAGGGAAACCGGCCGATCATCGTAAGGGTGATGGATCAATTGGTTAGGACCATACCCGACGGTGTCTACTATACCAGTCTGAATTCCCAAGATGGGGTTATCAGCATTCGTGGCGTTGCCGAATCCAATAACCGGGTCTCAAGTCTCATGCGTAACTTGGATGCGTCTGCTTGGTTTTCTTCTCCGAATCTCGACTCGGTGCGCGCGGCGCCTGAGTTTGGCCCTCAGGCAACTACCTTCAATCTTTCAGTAAAAATCCAACCTGACGGAGAGGGAGCGCGCTAATGGCGATTGAAGATATACTAAAATCGCTCAGAGAGTTTGACGTCAATGATTTAGACCCAGATAACATTGGCTCGTGGCCCGTTCCCATCTTGGTGTTGCTGTGGGTTTTGGTTTTCGCGGGCGTTTTATTCCTTGGCTACACTTACCATGTTGAAGGGTTGCAGCAAAATTTGGCCAGAGCCCAGCAGCAAGAAATTGATCGTAAGAAAGAGTTCGAACAGAAGGCCTTCCAGGCAGCCAACTTGGATGCCTACAAGCGTCAAATGACGGAAATGGAAGACTCTTTCGGTGCCTTGGTGAGTCAGTTGCCGAGTGACACTGAAGTCCCCGGTTTGCTCGAGGATATTACGAACAAAGGCCTAGCAAACGGTTTGGATATTGCCAGCATTGACCTCCAGGATGAGCGAGCGCAAGAGTTCTATGTGGAATTGCCGATTGCGATAGTTGCCTCGGGCTCTTATCACGATTTGGGTAGTTTTGTGTCGTCTATGGCCAGCCTTCCTCGTATTGTAACCTTGCACGATTTTAGTATCGAAATGGCCCGCGGTGGTGGCGATCTGAGGATGAACATGATCGCTAAAACCTATCGATACCGAGATGGGGGCTCCTGATGCTGAACGCTAAGCGGCTTGCTCTTGTGTGTTCGGTTTTGGGCTTAGTGGCCTGTGCCAATGACGATTACGGCGATCTGGACCAGTTCATGGCTGAGAAGCGCGCGCGACCCGCGGGAATCATTGCGCCCATTCCGGCGTTTAAGGATTATGAAGCTTTCGCATACAGCGCGACGACAACCAGAAGTCCATTCGAGCGACCGGTCGCTGTGCAAGAGGTGGCGCAATTGCAGTCGGTTGCGACCGTGCGCCCTGACCCTAACCGGCCCAAAGAGTTTCTTGAGCAATACACGCTTGAGTCTCTGCAGATGGTGGGATCAATCCGCCGAGACAATAAAGATTGGACGCTGATACAGGATCCCGAGGGTGGGATACATCGCGTAGGCGTTGGGAATTATATGGGGCGCAATCACGGGCGGGTGGTGGACATGAGTGCCACTTATGTCGCGGTGGTTGAAATTGTGAGCGATGGTTCTGACGATGGGTGGGTCGAACGCCCGCGATCGATCGCCTTGAAAGGCTTGAACATGGGAGAGGGTTAAAATGCTGAGGTCGAAAAACCATTCAGTGAAATGTACAAAAGCGGTGTTTCGCGCTTTAGCGGTTCTCGCTTGCGTTATGGTGGTGCCCGCCCAAGCCAGTGTTGTTAAGGACTTAAGTTTTACCTCGCGCTCAGGCGGAAAATTTGAGATTCGCGTTGACTTTGACGAGGTGCCAGAGGGCTACAAAGGGTATACCGTTGAAAAACCTGCTCGTATTGCCCTGGATTTTCCCAGCACGCAAAGTGCGCTCGATCGCAAGCGATTCAGCCTGCCCTACGGCAATGCGACGGCGGTTATGTTGGTTGAGGCTGGTGATCGAACGCGTATGGTCGTGAATCTTGTCAAGCTGGTTCCATATGAAACACGCGTTCAGGGGAACTCCTTGTTCGTTACTGTTGGTGAAGGTGGTCAAAGCGATTACGTTAAGCCTGTGTCCGACCCTAATGCCTTGATTTCTAAGGTTGAGCGTGTGCTAGACGTTGAGGCAATGATTGACGATTTGCAGTTCCAGCGCACACCGGAGGGAGAGGGCCGCTTAATTCTGACGCTCACTGATCCTGACGTAGATGTGAATGTTTTTTCTGAAGCCGGTGATATCAAAGTGCAGTTCAAGGATACGTCCGTGCCCGAGCGGTTGTTGCGCCGTTTTGACGTGACCGATTTTGCTACCCCCGTATACAGCGTAGACGTGAATACCACCGAGCTCGGCGCCGTTCTTACCTTGAAGACATCGAAAGACTTCGACTACTTAGCCTATCAAACCGACAACCAGTATGTGTTAAGCGTGAAGACTTTGACGCCGGAGGAAGTCGAAGATCGCCGCAATGAATTTGCTTACGTGGGAGACCGAATATCGCTGAATTTCCAAGATATTGAAGTTCGAGCGGTGCTCCAGTTGATTGCAGACTTCACCGAGCTTAACTTGGTCGCGAGTGACACAGTGGCGGGCAGAATTACCCTGCGGCTTCAGAACGTGCCTTGGGATCAGGCCCTCGAGCTCGTACTGAAAACTCGTGGTTTGGACAAGCGCCAGATTGGCAACGTTCTGATGGTGGCGCCGGCCGATGAGATCGCAGAGCGTGAGCGTCAGCAAATCGAAGCGAACAAGCAGATTGCCGAATTGGCGCCACTGTCCACGGAATTTATTCGCATCCGCTATGCCAAAGCCGACGAGATTGTGGATTTGTTTTCAGCGGGCAGCGAAGACGGTGGCTCCTTGATTTCGGCCCGAGGCAGTGTGATTGTAGACCCCAGGACCAACTCGCTGATTGTGACGGAGACCTCTGCGAAGCTCGCTGAAATTCGCAATTTGATTGATCTTGTGGATATTCCCATTCGACAGGTCATGATTGAAGCACGTATCGTGATCGCGCAGTCGAATTTGGATGAACAGCTGGGTATCAGATGGGGCGGCGGCTACACTAATAATGACTTTGACGGAAAAGGAAACGCGCTAACGATCAGTGGCGATATCGAAAACGTTACCTCGCTCAATCAATCTATCATCGATGGCTTGCCAAGTACGGTGTCCTACCCCGGCGCTCTGCTGGTCGATTTGGGTGTTGGAGAGCCGACCGGTAGTTTCGCAGTCGGATTCACCAGTCGTGATGTGTTCTTGACAGCGGAGCTCAGCGCGCTGGAAGCGATTGGTAAGGGCGAGGTCGTCTCTCAACCGAAGGTGATCACCGGTGACAAGCAAAAGGCCTCGATTAAGTCAGGTACGGAGGTCCCTTACCAGGAGAGCTCGGCGGGTGGCGCTACCGCAACGCAGTTTAAAGAAGCGGTACTGCAGCTGGATGTAACGCCGAACATAACACCTGATGATCGCATCTTGCTGGACTTAGTAATTAATCAAGACAGTATAGGTGATCTGGTGCCCTCCGGTGAGGGCGGCAGTATCCCTACAATTGACACCACAGAGCTTACGACCCAAGTGCTTGTTGGTAATGGTGAAACGATTGTGCTTGGCGGGGTGTTTCGAACTGAGGATCTAGAAAAGGTTTCCAAGGTCCCGGTGCTAGGTGACATCCCGTTCATGGGGCAGTTTTTCAAGAGTACCTCTACCTCTCGAACAAAAACAGAGACGCTAATTTTTATTACACCACGTATACTTGCGGATTCTTTGCTCGATTAAAGGCGCGTCATGCCGCGTATTGTATTAGTGGGACCCATGGGAGCCGGTAAAACCACCGTTGGCCAGCTCCTTTCTAAAAAGCTGCGGTTACCCTTCAAGGACACCGATGCCGAGATTGAATCACGCACGGGAGCCGATATACCTTGGATTTTTGATGTCGAGGGTGAGGCGGGTTTTCGTGACCGAGAGACTCAAGTTCTAAAAGATTTGCTTAGCGATGCGGTCGGGGTAATAGCGACGGGCGGCGGAATTGTCATGCGCGACGAGAATCGCGCCCTCCTTAAGTCGGTTGATGTCATTTATTTAAAAGCGTCGCTGGACGAACAGCTTCGCCGCACGGCTAATGACCGTAAGCGCCCTTTACTTCAAACTGAAGATCCTAGATCCGTTTTGCAGCGTTTGATGACTCTGCGCGACCCCCTATATCGAGAGGTTGCTACTCGTGTGATCGAGACGGATGGCGCAAATTCCCGTACCATTGCCGCTCAACTCGCTCGCGAATACGGCGAAGTCTAAATCGTAAGGAAGGTAAGTGAAGCAATCAGACGTCATTCACGTTGAGCTCGGAGAGCGTCGTTATCCTATTTATATAGGGGAAGATTTACTGCAACAGCGTGACTTAATCGCCTCGCATGTCGTTGGGAGCCAAGTGGTTGTCGTAACGAACGAGACCGTCGCACCGCTCTATTTGAGCCAGATAATGGTCTCGCTTGCCGCTAAACAGCGTGTAACGGTCGTTACACTCCCTGACGGTGAGCAGTATAAAACCTTGGAAACACTGGGCTCTATTTTTGATCAAGTGTTGACGGATAGGCACAACCGCACAACGACCTTCATTGCTCTAGGCGGTGGCGTGGTGGGTGATATTACGGGTTTTGCTGCAGCATGTTATCAGCGGGGAGTCGATTTTATACAGGTGCCAACTACGCTCCTAGCGCAAGTGGATTCTTCCGTTGGCGGGAAGACCGCAGTGAATCATCCGCTGGGCAAAAACATGATCGGTGCCTTCTATCAGCCCAAAGCGGTTTTGATCGATACGCAGACCCTCTCTACTCTGGGCGATCGTGAGTTCGCTGCGGGTATGGCTGAAATCATAAAGTATGGGTTGATTGCGGATAGGCCCTTTTACGAATGGCTTTTGGCTAACAAGAGTTTATTGAAAAATCGAGACTCTGCGGCCTTAAAGCGCGCGATCACCCGCAGCTGTGAATTAAAAGCCGAAGTGGTGGCCAGCGACGAGCGAGAATCGGGTCGCCGCGCTATACTCAATCTTGGGCACACCTTTGGACACGCCATAGAAACCTTCACCGGTTATGGGGCTTGGCTCCACGGCGAGGCCGTGGCAGCAGGCATGGTTTTGGCCTTGAAATTGTCTTGTGTGAGAGGCGCGGCCACAGAGCAAGACCTTGCTGATCTTGAGGCGTTCTTATCCTACTTTGGACTTCCCATTTGCGCTCCCGCGGACATGTCTCTGGGTGATTTCATGTCACTGATGGCCCTAGACAAAAAGGTCCATGATGGCCGATTGCGCTTTGTTTTGTTGAAACACTTGGGTTCCGCTATTGTTGTGAATGACGTGACAGAGCAGGAATTGAGCCGCATTATCGCGTAATCGAGCCCTTTTCAACCCCGGTTTAGGGCGCGATGTTTGTCGTGATGGCAACTACCGTGTAAAATCCGTCTCCCCTTAAGAAGAAGCGCCCCATGAGCCTTGCCCGGGGAGTGCTCTGCACACGATCTGCAACTTACTAATTGTTTTGGAAATGCTATGAACGCTGGTTTATATCGTCCCGAAGAATTTCGCGACAACTGTGGCTTTGGCCTGATTGCCCAGACGACAGGTGAGGCGAGTCACCGTCTGCTTCAGACAGCGATAGAGTCGCTTACTTGCATGACGCATCGGGGTGGTATTGCTGCAGACGGAAAAACGGGCGATGGCTGCGGTTTATTATTCCAGATGCCAACGAGCTTTTTCAAAGACGAAGCGAAGCGTGTGCTGAATCAGGAGCTGCCAGAGGGCTTTGCGGTTGCTCAAGTATTTTTGAGCCAGGATGCGGACCTTGCTGCAGCTGAGCGTGCCACCCTGGAGCAATTTATTGCTTCCCAAGGACTCAAGGTACTGGGATGGCGTCTCGTTCCGACCGATCCCAGCATCTGCGGCGAAATTGCGCTTGCGAGTCTCCCCCGTGTTGAGCAATGCCTAATCGAGGCGTCCAAGGGCGATGACGATGCGGTATCGCTCGAGGCCAAATTACTTATTGCTCGTCGCCTCACAGAAAAGGCGTTAGACTCCGATGAGCACGCTACGTTCTACATATGCAGTTTGTCATCTAAGGTCATATCGTATAAAGGCCTGGTTATGCCCTCAGACCTGCCTGTTTTTTATGGGGACTTAGCCGATTCACGTATGCAGACGGGCATTTGTGTATTCCACCAGCGTTTCTCCACGAACACCTTACCGAAGTGGCCGCTTGCTCAACCCTTTAGATTGCTCGCGCACAATGGCGAGATCAATACGATAGAGGGTAACCGTAATTGGGCCGAAGCGCGTTCCGCGTTGTTTGAAACGGAAAAGTTACCCAACATTAGCGCGATTCAACCCTTGGTAAACCGAACCGGCTCCGATTCTTCAAGTCTCGATAACATGCTTGAAGTGCTCCTTACAGGCGGTGTCGACATGCCGCGAGCGCTCAGAATGTTGATTCCGCCGGCTTGGCAAAACTTGGAATCAATGGATGCGGACTTAAAAGCATTTTATGAATACCACTCAATGCACATGGAGCCTTGGGATGGTCCGGCTGGTATCGTTCTGACGGACGGGCGTTATGCGGTTTGTCTTTTGGATCGCAATGGTTTGCGACCGGCACGCTGGGTCAAAACGCGCGATGGGTTTTTGACGGTTGCTTCGGAGGTCGGCACTTACGCATACAAGCCTGAAGATGTCGTTGCCAAAGGTCGTGTTGGCCCCGGTCAAATGTTGATGGTCGATACCGAAACTGGCGAGGTACTGCACACCGCGGATATTGATAATCGGCTCAAGACACGCAAGCCCTACAAGCTCTGGTTGCGCGAAAATTCGGAGCGTATTGAAGGCACCTTTGCTGGCGAGGTTGATCCGGGTATTGATGTCGCTGTGCTCGACGCGTATCAAAAAATGTTTCAAGTTACGTTCGAGGAGCGCGAACAGGTCTTCCGCCCCTTGGCGGAGTCGGGTAACGAAGCCGTCGGCTCTATGGGGGACGATACCCCTATGGCTGTTTTATCCAAGCAAACACGCAGTCTGTACGACTATTTTCGGCAGAAATTTGCGCAGGTTACGAACCCGCCTATTGATCCCTTGCGCGAAACCATTGTTATGTCGCTTGAAACGGATTTGGGGCGTGAGCAAAATATTTTCACGGAAGGCCCGGAGCACGCGCGTCGCATCATACTGCGCTCGCCCGTTCTATCACAATCTAAGTTTAACCGTCTGTTAAACTTAGATCGGGCAGGGTTTGAGGTCGCCGATATCGACGCCACCTATCAGCCCTCTGAGCAGACCCTTGCTCAAGCTATAGACGATTTATGCAATCGAGTTGAACAAGAAGTAAGAGACGGCAAGACCATCATGATCATATCGGACCGTAATATCACGTCCGACCGTCTTCCAATCCACAGTATGCTTGCTACGGGCGCAGTGCACCATCATCTGATATCGGTGGGTCTCCGCTGTGATGCCAACTTGGTCATTGAAACCGCAAGTGCGCGCGACTCGCATCAAATTGCCTGTTTGTTGGGTTTCGGTGCTACCGCTGTGTACCCTTATTTGGCCTATGCTGTCTTAGATGACCTTCTGCGGAAAGGCGACATACTGGGCGATCCAAGCATTTGTTACAAAAATTACCGCAAAGGCATCAATAAAGGCTTGCTTAAAATCATGTCGAAGATGGGTATCTCGGCTGTGAGCTCCTATCGAGGTGCTCAATTATTCGAAGCAGTGGGCATTGCTTCCGATGTGGTAGATCGTTGTTTCAGAGGCGTTGCTAGCCGTATCAGCGGCGCGTCTTTCGAAGATCTAGAGCAAGATCAGGTTTTGTTGGCGCGATCAGCGTGGACTGCGCGAAAGCCTTTGGTGCAGGGTGGTTTGCTGAAGTATGTTCACGGGCAGGAATATCATGCATTCAACCCAGACGTCGTACTTGCCTTGCAGCAAGCAGTATCAACGGGCGACCGAGCGATTTACAAACGCTACAGCCAGCTTGTGAACGAGCGTCCGGTAGCCGCTTTGCGTGACTTGTTTAGACCGGTTCTAGCGGCCGATCCCTTGAGCTTGGAGCAAGTCGAGTCGATTGAGTCAATTTTGCCCCGCTTTGACTCCGCCGGGATGTCTCTGGGTGCGTTGAGCCCCGAAGCACACGAGGCGCTCGCTGCGGCCATGAACAGAATCGGCGCTCGCTCTAATTCGGGCGAAGGTGGCGAAGATCCGGCGCGTTACGGTACAGAGCGAAGCTCGAAAATTAAACAGATCGCATCCGGTCGATTTGGTGTAACACCGCACTATCTGGTCAACGCAGAGGTACTTCAGATAAAAGTAGCTCAGGGTGCGAAACCCGGCGAGGGCGGCCAGCTGCCCGGTGGTAAAGTAAACGATTTAATTGCTCGTCTGCGCTATTCTGTGCCAGGTGTGACATTGATTTCACCACCACCACACCACGACATTTACTCAATTGAAGACTTAGCCCAGCTGATATTCGATTTGAAGCAAGTCAACCCTGACGCATTGGTTTCAGTCAAGCTGGTATCCGAGCCTGGAATAGGGACTATCGCCGCCGGTGTTGCCAAAGCCTACGCCGATTTGATTACGATCAGTGGTTACGATGGCGGTACGGCCGCAAGCCCGATTACGTCTATTCGCCACGCGGGATCTCCTTGGGAGCTGGGCCTAGCCGAAGTCCAGCAGACGCTCCGAGGTAATCGCCTGCGGGGCTCTGTACGTTTGCAGGCAGACGGCGGGATGAAAACGGGCCTTGATGTCATTAAGGCTGCAATTTTAGGTGCCGAGAGCTTTGGCTTCGGTACCGCTCCCATGGTTGCCTTGGGCTGTAAGTATTTGCGAATTTGCCACTTGAACAACTGTGCGACGGGTGTTGCGACGCAAGATAGCCGTTTACGCGATGACCACTTCAACGGCACGGTCGAAATGGTGGTGAATTTCTTTACTATGGTAGCAGAGGAAACCCGCGAGTGGCTGGCTAAACTAGGCGTAGCTCGTTTGGAAGATCTCATTGGGCGAACCGATCTACTGGAGATTTTGCCCGGCACCACATCAAAGCAAAACCATTTGAATTTGGCGCCCATACTCCATGTGGATCCTGCAGCGGCTGATCAGCCTCAATTCTGTAAGGTTGCGTCCAATGATCCCTTTGATCGTGGCGAGCTTGCGGAGCGTATGGTCAGTGATGCTCTAGCGATGATTGAGTCCGCTTCAGGTGGCGAATTGAGCTATACCATTGGCAACTGTGACCGCTCTATCGGTGCGCGTTTGAGCGGCGAAATTGCTAAGCGACATGGCAACCTGGGCATGGAGTCCGCTCCGCTCAGGATTACGCTTACTGGAACAGCTGGACAGAGCTTTGGTGTTTGGAATGCCGGTGGCTTGCAAATGTATTTGGAAGGTGATGCCAATGACTATGTCGGTAAAGGTATGGCGGGCGGAAAGCTTGTACTGTATCCACCTAAAGGCAGCGCGTTCACGGCCAAAGACGCGGCCATAATCGGCAACACCTGTCTGTATGGAGCGACGGGAGGCGAGCTGTACGCCTCAGGAACGGCGGGAGAGCGTTTCGCGGTTCGAAATAGCGGTGCGCATGCGATTGTGGAAGGCGCTGGAGACCACTGCTGTGAATACATGACAGGTGGTACGGTTATCGTCTTGGGTAAAGCAGGTGTTAATTTTGGCGCAGGTATGACGGGCGGGTTTGCCTATGTCTTAGATGAAGATCGCTCTTTCATCGATCGCTACAACAGTGAGTTGGTCGAGATCTGCCGCATTAGCTCGGAGTATATGGAAGCCTACAGGCACCATCTGCGGGAGCGCGTGAAAGATCATCATCGTGAGACTCAGTCCGAGTGGGCCGCGCACATCTTGGAAAACTTCGAAGACTTTATCGGCAAGTTCTGGTTGGTTAAACCGAAGGCCGCTGATTTAGGCACTTTGTTATCGCGTCTGCGCGATACCGATTAGTTGGAGGCAGAGTAATGGGCAGTCGTGCAAGTAACAACTTTCAGTTCATCGATGTTGGCCGTAATGATCCGAATAAACGAGATATCGGCAACCGAAAAACGCAGTACGTCGAAATTTACGACCAGTTTACTGAGACACAAGTAGAGAACCAGGCCGATCGGTGTTTGTCCTGCGGTAACCCCTACTGCGAGTGGAAGTGCCCGGTTCACAACTTTATTCCGAATTGGCTTAAGTTGGTCTCGGAGGGGCAGCTTTTTGAGGCCGCAGAGCTCAGTCATCAAACCAATACACTGCCAGAGGTGTGTGGGCGAGTCTGCCCGCAGGATCGCTTGTGTGAAGGCGCTTGCACCTTGAATGATGGCTTTGGCGCCGTGACCATTGGCGCTACCGAGAAATACATCACTGATACGGCTCTGGCTATGGGCTGGCGTCCTGATTTATCCGATGTTGTCGCCACTGGGAAGAAAGTCGCTATTATCGGCGCTGGTCCTGCCGGTCTGGGATGTGCCGATATTTTGACTCGAGCAGGGGTGAAAGCGGTGGTATTTGACCGTTATCCCGAGATTGGTGGGCTTCTTACTTTTGGTATCCCCGAGTTTAAGCTCGAGAAAGATGTGATGGTTCGGCGTAGAGAAGTGTTCGAAGGAATAGGGATCGAA
>Ga0181598_1001097_pt1 | contig 26645 bp, 44 predicted proteins | sample 041ome_4_FD_153295 | JGI IMG/M metagenome (GOLD analysis project Ga0181598, IMG submission 153295) | Coastal salt marsh microbial communities from the Groves Creek Marsh, Skidaway Island, Georgia - 041404US metaG (spades assembly) | ecosystem: Environmental > Aquatic > Marine > Intertidal zone >... | reverse complement strand
TCATCAGTACCACATATTAAACCTAGTTTAGGAACCTCAGGGGCACAATCAACACGTTCTGCATACAATTGTTGTAGAAATGGATTTCTACGTAAGATTTCGTCTGTACCACATTGTTCTTGCGAAAAAATGTTTGTATTTAATAACGATAAAACTGTGAAAAACAGTAATTTAAATGTTTTCATACCTATAAATATTAATTTTCGTCTATTTTTATTTGGGTAATATATGTTATGTCACATATTTCTTTTATTATATGTTTGATGTATAGTAATTTTTTATTATATTGTAATAGCTACGATTTATAGCATAAATTTTTAAAAGACTTAAGACCATGAAAAATTTAATGTACTTATCAGTTGTTTTAATTTTAGCCTCTTGTGGTACAACAGAGGAACCTGAGATTATTATTGCTGACACAACTACCGATAGTGTTGAAGTAGTTGTTGAAACTAAAGATACAACTACTTTTGACGTTAACGGCATCGATAATGTTAGAGATTTGTTAGATACTCTTGAAACTATCGGAACCGATGTCACTGAGTAATCAAGGTAAAAGAGATTCTCAGATTGAGTTTTCTACTAAACTAGTATCTGTAGGTTATTATGGCGTAATAGGATGTATTATTTTATTTTTAATATTTGAATACTTGTGATGAAGAAAACAAAAATCGTAAATTTATTTGCGGGACCTGGGGCTGGTAAATCTACCATTGCCTCAGGTCTTTTTCACGAATTAAAAAAACGTCATATAAAATGTGACGCACCATATGAATTTCCAAAACAATTAGCATGGAATGAATCTAATAAAGAAATAAAAGACCAACTTTATGTTATTGCAAATCAACATAGGGGAATTGTAAGGTCTTTTGGTATTGTTGATTATATTATTTTGGACTCCCCTTTATTATTATCGTTAGCATATAGAGATAACTATACTTCAGAATATCCCGCAAATTTATATGGTGATAGTTTTGAAATGATGATGTTAGACATTCATAACAAATATGATAATATAAATATATTTTTGGAAAGACCTGAAAAACCTCATGAAAATGAAGGAAGGTTTCATAATGAAGATATGTCGTTAAAGTTGGACAAAAAAATAATGTCCATCTTAGATAATAATGACATACCGTTTATCAAAATTAAAGTTAACGAAAATACTATTAATTCTATTTTGTCGTTGGTCTTGTAAACTTTTTTATCCCTGAGCCTCCGTCCAAGAGATTCTACACTTAACCGAAGCATTAGCAGCTCCGTTATTCTTAGCAAAAATTGTTAAAGTATCTGGACCGTCAGGGAAAGAGTTAGGACCACCTAAAACGCTATTACTTAAATTTCTAATATCTGAGATGTCAAGAGTGGATGACGTTGCTCTGGTACCACCCTCATCTGTCAAGAATAAACCTATAACGTCTCCACCAATAACCTCAGTACTACCTGAATGGTCCACATATTGTGATATACTTCCATTACCTGCTGCAGTCCAATTAGAATCACTTTCAAATAATGTAGAATCACCATTAATTTTAACTGTTATAGTAAACTGACCTGTGGCAACAACACCAATAGTTTTCAGAGTTATTAAAGAACGATTAACTAAGTTTCTAACCCCATAAAAACCAGGAATACCATAGTCAACACTAGGTGCTAACCTAATGGTTAGAAGAGCCTCCTCATTACCAGCACTTATCGTCTTACTATCATCATTTGCGGCAGTAAACAAATATGATTTATCTACATCAAATTTCCCGTCCATAATAACTGACACACCCCAGTGACTTAATGTTGGTGAAAAATTCTGATTAACAGACAACCATGTATCATTAACACTTGCAGTAGTATTTCCCGCAGATAGAAATCCAACATTTCTATTAACTAAGTTAAGTGTTGTATTACTTCCTGATTCACTACCTTTAGTATATTCAATATACTCATTATTAATATTAATTGTACCTGCACTTGGTAGGTAGTATGCGTCGTCGGTAAGAACCTCAATAGTTGATGATGATGTAGTCATAGAGGTTTGTAGGTATCCACTTTTAGATACTGTATTAATTTCAAATCTTGCAGGTAAGTTACCTGTTCTCATGTATGCTTCCGTATTTAAGTTATTATTTACAAATTCATGACAGTAGAATATCTCACCCTGTATACCTCTCATACCGTACCTAATTTTACCGGCACCATACCAAGAATAGTCAATAAATACCATTTGCATTTTGGAGGGGTCAAAAACATAACCTGAAGGACCATTACCATCTAATTTATCTAAATTAAAGTCCTCTCTTTTAATTCTTTGTTCAACAGTCTTTACTAGTTTAATTGATTCAACTGTGGCACCTTTATAGTCAGGCGCAATTGTTATTTGAGTATCACTATCTATAGATGTTATATAGTATGCCTGTCCTTTAATGACTACAAAATCTCCTTCATATAATTGAGTTTGAAACTTAGTCCCATCACCTGTAACTATTGATGAGTCGGTTGTTGCGGTAATGAAACCAGATATTTGAGTGGTACTATTTCTCTTCACGCAATATAAATCGTCTCCATCATGTTCAAAGAAAAGACCGTTTTGTTGGTCAAAAAGTCCAGACCTAACAACCGCATCGTTCCATTCTACAACTTCAAGTTTAAGTAACCCACCTGGATTTGTATCTGTGGGTACACTTCCTGAATCTATGGGAATCTGTAATGAAAAATCTTTAGGACTTGATACGCCATTTATTTCTGAGTTAGTAACATTATATGGGTTTGAACCTCCATTAACAGTAAACCCATCTAAATTTATCTTAACAGACTCTAAATAATCACCGGGTAATTTAAAACCATGTACTTGGTCTGTTTCAAGAAACATATCGTAATATGGATACGTTGACGCATCGTAGTTACTTGTGTCGATAGAGTATTGGAATATATCATAAGTTGGTTTGAATAGAATACCAGTACTGAACTGTATACCTTTACCTGATTGATATCTGAAGTATCCTCTAGTCTGTCTTACAATCTGACAATTGGGTGAATAACCCTCAGGACTAATTTGTACACCCCCATCAAAATATCTATGAATCGCACTTCCATTATTTCTAACGTAGACTTTAGTTGTTGAATCAGACACGGTATTAGAGTTTGTATAGTCGGCGTCAGACGCGCCTAAAAACTCAACTTCAGTATTACTTAATACTTTAGTAACTTCAAAAGAACCTATCCAGTCCGTATCCGAAGACGCAGAATCCACCACATATATAGTAGAACCTATAAATAATGAATGATTAGTTGCGAATGTAACTTTAAGATTACGTCCTCCACTAACACGAGATACTGATGTGAGAGGTAGTTCGGAAGAATAGTAAAATCCGCCAGTATAAATAACAGTATAATCAGTTTTTTGGTTACCCACATACGTTTCAGGAGAGTTAGGGATAATACCAAACGATGTAGTACCTGAAGTACTTACAATTAGGAAAGATGTGTCTAGATATGTAGGGTCTTTAGTTTCTTTAAAAATGATAGGTTGACCAACGTAAAAAGGAGTTGACGGGGCTTGAGTAACTGTGACTTGTAACCCTTCTCTTGATATAATATCTAAGTTTAATGAAAACGCTTGTCTTGTAAAATATGGGGATGTAGTATTAACTGTCGGCGACCATGATACTATTCTTTCGGAAGTTCTTGGGTCGTCTAAAGCTACTATAGTTGCCGATGAGCCAAACTTTTCATAATGACATTCAATTTTATTTTGACCTTCAAAAAACTTTACATATACAACTTTGTCTACTTGGGACTGTGAGCTAGACCCATTTGGTGCGTATGAAGCTTTCCATATAAAAACCCTATTAGGTGATGTTCCTTCACTTCTTTTTGAGTAATTAGCAACTTCCATATCAGTACCGAACATCTTTAATACTGGTCCGTATCTAGTGTCTCCAGGGTAGGATTCATCACCTATGTTTGCAATATCACTATTAGCGGTAGCTCTAGTACCAAAGAAAAGAACTCCATTATTATTACCTCTTACAGTATTAAATGTAAACCCGTTAACAGTCACATTAAATCCAATACTTCCATTTCTAGAAGCGGAAGTGTCGCTGTTATCAGGATTAGTAAAGTTTTCTACAGTTGTAAATGAAGCACTTTCTAAAGAAGTGTCATAAGTAATACTAGTTGTATTTGCCGGTGTTATTAAAGTCGAGGGTGATATTGATGTTATTTGTTCTGCAGTAAATGCAGGTTCGTTAGCTTTTTGATATATACCAGGTATATTGGCTTGTAGCTGGACGGTTTCCCATTTTGTGGGTTGTAAAGAATACTCAAAGTCAGTATCAATCAAAGACTGAGGATTACTTACCCTCATCTTATCTACTGGGTCACTATATGGTCCCTCAGGTACAATTTTTTGTCCTCCTTTATCCACGTAAAGTTGTAAACTATCGGTATCGGACATGGATGTTGTATCATAATTTAATGTAAGAGTAGTTAAATTTGTGGCGTTATCATATGTTGCAGTACCTCCTCTACCTTGTTGAGCAAAATTATATATTATAATGTTGTCAGTGGTATTGGTTATTAATAACCACTCTTTAACGTTATAGTTACCTCTAACTATAACTTTCTTTTCGCTTGCATCAAACGTATAATTTTCTATTAGTGTTTTAGCCATTTTTTTTAGTATTAAGACATAGCAATTGTCATTGCCATATTTGTATTATCCATTATGTCTCCGTATAATATCCAGTTGTTTTGAGACGTTCGTTTTAAATAAACAACTGAACCTTCTTTAGAAGTCATTAAATCTGCTTTAGATGTTATCGTTACTCCCTGTGCACCCACAAACGTTATTTGACCAGTGTTAGATTGTTCTACAGTAACCACACCATTATCTGCAAATGGGGGTTCTGATTCTGCCGGAACTGTTAGTGATAAATCAGTCGTACCATCATACTTTAAATAGTCACCTATATCTGTGGTTAATAGGGTGTATGTTGACCTGTCACTTAATGTACTTATTTTTGATGGTATTGGACTAATTTCTACACCAGCTATTTTAAATGCCATATTTTTGTTTTTTAATAAATATAAATTTTTTTAGTTTATTTTAATTAATATTTGTTTTTACTGATGATATTATTTATATTTGTATTCAACCCGCGCTTATAGCTCAGTTGGTTAGAGCATCGGACTCATAATCCGCAGGTCCTAGGTTCAAGTCCTAGTAGGCGCACAACTATAATAACATAACATAAACACCTTATAATGAATATTTTTGTTTTAGACATCGATGTTAAAAAATGTGCTGAATATCACAATGATAAACACGTAGTCAAAATGATTTTGGAATCTGCACAACTCCTATGTGGAGTTCATCACATGACAGAGTCCAACGAAGATAACGTACCATATAAGTTGTCTCATAAAAATCATCCATGCTCAATATGGGCTCGTGAAAATATGTCAAATTACTTGTGGTTGTGTGAACTTGGTCTTGAACTATGTAAAGAGTATACATATCGTTATGGTCGTCGTCATAAATCACAAGACGTTATTGAATGGTGTATTGAAAATCATCCGTCAATACCTGATAACGATTTTACTGAACCTCCAAAAGCAATGCCTGATGAGTATAAAGTAAATGATGTTGTTCAGTCATATCGTAATTACTATTGCGGTGACAAAAAACATTTTTCTAAGTGGAAAAATAGAGAAGTTCCTTATTGGTTTAATTAATTTATTTATTATACTTGCGTTATGAAACAGAAAATTATTAACGTATCTTATAGAAAAGAATCGAAGACATTTCCTGAATGGTTAAAGTATGAGGTTACTATCATGAATGAAAATGGTAGTGAAGAGTTAATTCCGGCATATGGTAAAGATTTAGAGGATGCAATCTCAAGAATAAAGCATGATAAACGTGTTCAAATTGTTGAAAGAACTACACGTAAGATACCTGTGTTTTTTTGGTTGTGTATGTGGGTACTTTACATGACTGGAATAACCGCTTTGCAATATGAACTCAACGAACCAATGATTATTATCGGAGGTTTGGGTTTTGCTGGATTTTTTCTTATATTTGTTATGTGGTGGACACAAAATAGAAACGTAGATAAAAAATAAAAAATAAAAAATTATGTTATATTTCGCTTATGGCTTTACAGGTTTATGTGTAGCACTTATGATTTACTCAGTTATTAAAATGATTCTAAAAAAATGAAAAAGTATTTTGAATTCTCAAACACAATTAATGGTACTAATTACTTCCTCAGAAATTTACTATCTACATTTCTCGCGTTTTGTAGTGGGTGGATAATTGGGTTCGGTATAGGTTCCGAACAAAACCTTTTGGTTATGATTGGACTATTGGCTATTGCCCCAACAATATGGTTTAATGTGTGCACTATCTTTAAAAGGTCCAATGCACTTTTCCCCCAGTACGCAGTTTGGATTACTGTCGGTATGATTTTATTTCAACTACTCGGTGAGGTAAACCAACTATTTTCAATATTTCCTTTGGTAATGGGATTGATTCTTTTGTTTAAGAACTCTGATATTGAAAATCACGAGGGTTAATAACCACAGGAGAGATGGCAGAGTGGTCGAATGCGACGGTCTTGAAAACCGTTGTACCGAAAGGTACCGGGGGTTCGAATCCCTCTCTCTCCGCTTAATTTAAATATTTAACATGGATTACGGAAAAGACTTTAAAAAATATGCAATGAGTGACTATAATATATCGTCACTTAATATGGATTATTACACGAAAGAAATTGAATCTTCTTTAACGCCTTACATTTTAGAAGAAAGAGAAATGAGAGTCACTCAGATGGATATATTTTCACGTTTAATGAGAGATAGAGTTTTGTGGGTTGCGGGTGGTGTAGATGATAGAATGTCTACCGTTGTTCAAGCACAATTAATGTACTTAGATTCGGTAGACAATCTTGATATTACGATGCATATTGACTCTCCTGGTGGGTCCGTTAAATCCGGACTATCAATGGTGGATGTAATGCAATATATAAAATCTGATATTGTAACAGTGAATACAGGAATGGCTGCATCAATGGGTTCTGTATTGTTAGGTGCAGGAACAAAAGGTAAGAGGTCTTCACTAAGATTTTCAAAAACTATGTTACACCAATCAAGTGGAGGGGCTTATGGTAATATTCAAGATGCTCGTATTAATTTTGAAGAATGGGAAAAAGTAAATAATATTTTATTTGAGCTTTTAGGTGAGTTTTGTGATAAAGACCCGAAAAAAGTAATGGAAGATTCCTCACGAGATTTTTGGATGTCATCTGAGGAAGCGCTTGAGTACGGTATAATTGATGAGATTATAAAAACTAAGCGTTGAATCATAAACCCGTAGTGTCTTATAAACGTCACTTAATGAAGACATTAACGTGGCGTTTATTAGGTACCACTGATACTATTTGTGTTAGTTGGTTAATAACTGGTGACCCGTTAGTAGGTATAAGTATAGGGTTTGTAGAGATTATAACTAAGATGGTCTTATATTTTATACACGAAAGAGTTTGGTATAAATCTTCTTTTGGTGTTAAAAAAAAGTAACAAAGTCATAATTACTCTATATTTATTTTAAGAATATTAAAAAAATATGGATTGGGTAAGAATTATTGAAATATTATTAACTTCAATTACTTCAATAGTAGTTGCTTTAGTTGGTGCAGGATTTTTTAAAAGATACAATGATAAAAAGTATAGTAATGAATCTAAAGGTAAATTAATTCAACAGATTAAAAAAGATGAAATTATACATTTAGCTATTAGAGATGTTAGACGTAGATATTCTGCAGATAGAGTTTATATATGGCAGTTCCACAATGGGGGTTCGTTTTATACAACCTCACCGATGCAAAAATTATCTATAACTTATGAAAGATGTTCACAAGGGTTAGAAAGAAAAATAGATAAAAATCAAAATCACCTTATTACTAACTTCACAACGTATATAAGAGATGTGATGGATGGTAATATGTTTTTTTCTGACATCGCTAAAATGGATGATATCGGTTTAAGGTCATTAGCACAGTCTAATGGGACTAAATCACATTGTGCAGTACCGATTTATGATAAAGAAGGGCATTTAGTTGCTATGTTGTGTTTGGATTGGGTCTGGAGTGATATACCACAAGAGTTTTTAAAGAAAGATGGTAATTTCACACAAGATTTTGTTGAGGAGTTTAGTAAAGATGCTGATACTCTTGATACTTATTTATGATGGGACTATTAAATAAATGTAAGAAAAATAATAAGCTATTAACTTCGATAGTATTTTTAGCTTTATTATCAATAACCAATAATTTAGAAGGTTATATACTTTCTGAATTTGGTTTTAGTTATATTTTATTAGGGGCTGAATTTTTATCCTTAGTGTTAACTGTTATGTTCCTACACTTTTTGATATGTATGATTGATGAAGGTAGATGTACTACCGTAAAAAAGGTTAACGAGTAGTTAATGCCGTAATTTTACCGGTTCGCCCAACCCTGTAATCGCCTAATTTATTTATCCTTAAATTCTCAAACTTGGCTTCCTCATCACCTACTTCCCACTCATACTCATACTCAATAGTGTCATCTATTTTGTCAGTTATAAGTATTTCATTTTTGTAACGGTCAACCCATTTATTAAAACCGTCAATAACCTCTTCTCTTCTGTCATTAGTTCTTCTATTTAACTCCTCAATCATTTCTGTACTCTGAGTTATAATAGTACCGTACTCAATATCAATTTTTTCAATACTTCCCTCTACTTCACCGTTACCATCACATTCACTACAGTTTTGATTACCACTTCCGTGACAATAAGTGCAATCCGTGGTTGAGTCACCTTCACAATCATCACAGGTTATACTACCATCACCTTCACAATACGAGCACGTGTCCCCATCCTTATCTACTCCTTCACCATCACAGTCTCCACACTCTTCACTACCCCTACCTTCACAATTACCACAGTCGCCATAACCTAACCCATCGCACATATCACAACTCACTTCACCATTACCATCACATGTCTCACAATCCTCATCAGGATAATATTCATCACTTTCAGATTTAATATAATCGATAGTGTAGATTGTATTTGCTTTTTGTAGTGCAGTTTTGTCGTCATCCCCATTTAGAAGGTTATACGCAACGAATAACCCTTTAATCAACTCATCACCATCCAAGGTACTTAAAATGTTCTTAGTGGGAGGATAGTTAAGTGCTGAGGACTCAACATATGATACAGAAGGTTTCATATCTAATTTACCTTTGTGACTTAGGTCTAAAGTTACCCACGACTCCAAAACTTTTCCGACTTTTAAAATATTTTCACTCATATCGCTGATAATACTATAAATAGTAAGTATTTATGTAATATAACATCAATTATCATGAGTGATAGAAAAATAATTAAAAACGTTTTAAAAGAATATACCGAAGAAGAATTATTCGATTATAAACCTAATTTTAGTGCAGATGATTTACTAAAATATATCGAATCTGAGTGGGATGTAGAAATGTTAGAAATAATAAATTCAAAAATTAATGAAAGAATTGATTTCTTAACTCATGTTACAGACATAGGTTCTAAGAAAGAAATTAGAGGTTTTAAAAGATACGATGAATAACTTATTAGAAATATTATCTCATACGTTAAAAAAAGAATTAATTAAAGAAGAGTATATTTTTCCTTTGTCTTCTAAAGATTTTAAAACTTCTTTAAACCCAGATAATAGTATAAGTATTACTGTAACTCAAGACACACCCGTAGTCTCTATAATCGACGGTCAAATAGAAAATATAATGAACAAGGGTACTGCCCTTAAATTAGTAGATAGTCAAGGCGTTAATTACTTTTATAGAAATATTATAGTTTCAGATAACCTAAAAAAGGGAGATATCGTCGACAAAGGTCAATTAATTGGTAGAGTCAATAACCGGTTAGATTTATCATCCGATAAATTTGACTTAACTCAATTACTAACCTCCGGTATCGAAGATGTTCAATTCCCTGAAGATATTGAAGGTTTATTTACCTGATAAGAAAATATCCACTTCTTTAGGGCTTGGTACTCCCATCTGTTTTTCACAATCCCGACAGTAAACTCGAATGGTTGAACAGTCTCCTTCAAATTTTAGATATGTATTTTTATGCCGACAATCACTTTGAATTTCTTCTTTGAGCTTTTCTAGCCTCTTAATTTCACTATTAAGAGATTTAACTTTTCCAGTCTTATCCATGGTTATTATTTTAAATAAAAAGTAAAAGTACGAGTATTCCTACTTAAAGTTTGTTCGGTAAATATAGGGGGTAATTTAGTTATAAACAAATTAATTTTAATAATTGTTATAACCGATAGTTTTCACTTTTTGGTTTATGCCATCATAAAATAAATAGATATTAAAAATGAAATAATCATATTTTTATATAAAATATGTAATTTTTTATTCAAATCAATCTTCATTACAATCTACTTTTTGTATGTTTTCATTCCCTCCTTGAATAAGGACGTATACACCATAATTGTCTAATACTTCGTTTGGTGAATCATCATTTTCTACATCTGTTTTATTATAATCATAATTGGCTATATTACCATTTTTAATCATTATACAACAAGAGTCTTCCTTTAATTTAAAATTATTAGATATAATATTAAATGGTATTTTTAAATCGCTAAATGAGTAGGATTTTTTAATTCCGTTATCACTGTCCTTTTTTAATTGTTCTAGTGCTGATTTAAGTTCGTTATTATCAACGTCCTCCATATTCACACCAAATAACTCTTTCCATTTTTTGCGATTGAGTAGTGAATTATCTGATGGGTTATCCCCATTTATACCTTTATATGCGACCATATCAATAAATCTATCACAGGGTATCCCTCTTTTTCCTCTCTCCTCTTTATTTTGAGGTTCTTGCTGAGGTTCTTGCTGAGGTTCTTGCCGCTGTTGGTCCTGCTGAGTAACACTACCACCACTTCTACTTAGTAATATATCAGGCAAAGTAGGACTATTTAACACTTCACCAATTGTTAATTTTATCTCATAATCTTTAGCGTTTGACCCATCAACTAACAATCCCATTGACCGTATTTCCTCAGCACTTGCATCTGTAAATTTAGATAAAATAACCATGTCTTTAGCTTGAGATAATTCTGTTTTATTTCCAACAACATTAATTTTTAAAATATTGTTTTCATCCTCACAATCTAAACTCACGTTTACTTCTGCAGATACCGTAGCAAACAATATCTTTTTCTCAGCAGAAAAAGTTTTTGTTTCATTACATTTTATAAAACCTTTTCGTTTACAGTTACCACTGTCACAGATATAAAATTCTAATTCTAAACTATCCTTTAGTCCTTGGATGAGCTCATTTGATAAATCAGTTTTAATCGCAACAGTAACTGTAAACATACTATTACCTTCCATAATAATAGTTTTATAACCCTTACTTACGTGTTGTAATAAAATGGATTTTTTTTCAGATTCAGAAATTAATATTTGTTTTTTACTCATCATTATATAAGTATTCAAACCTATTATTTTTACCTTCTTTAGTGATTTTAGTACTACTCTTTATAAAATATTTTAATTCTTCAACCTCTTGATTAAATTTATAAATAGAGTCTTCTAAACGATATATTTGAGCCTCATATAATGCAGTCTGCTCTTTCATTTTAGAGTTTAAGTAGTATTTACTCTCTTCTAATTTTTTTATTTGGTAACTCAAATTCTCAACACTTAATAGTAAGGTTTTATTTATACTATCTTTTTCTTGGCACTCGGTTATTAATGATTCTATTTTAGAATTTAATAAAGACTGCTCTTTTTTATCAAGTACTATAACATTTTCATATTCCTCAACCCTACCTTCTAACTCGTTAACTTTTCTGTTTCTTACTTCAGAATCATGTATAATATGCTCAAATTCTTCATCTATTATATTTAATAAACTATCCGTTTGTGATAGAATCCTACTGTCTATTTTTACAGTATCCTTATTAGTGTCTATTGTTTCTCCACAAGAAAAAAGTAATAGAGAAAATAATACGATTATTGGTTTTTTAATGCTAAACATTCTACAAGTTTTATATTTACTTCTTCAAGTCTTTGTTGATACAGTTCAACTCTTTCATCGAGTTGTTCAATTCTTTCATCTTGGTCTTTTAATTGTTTTTCGTGAGATGTAATAATTTGATTAAACAAATATCCTACAGCTATTATTGCAACAAATGCAATGGCAGTTATTGGATTGTTTTTAAATTGTTCGAAACTGATTGGTGATGCCATTTTTTATTTATAAATATCACCGTAAAAAATAAACCCCCCACTATTGTGGAGGGTTTACGGTTAACTCAGGATATTCTTACCTAAAATAAGTGGAGACTCATCCTTATTTGCTTTAATTCTGAAGTGGTTATCTCGTTCCTCAACCATCAACTCTTTTTTACCATAACGATTAGGGTAGTTCTTGTAAACATAATCCTTAATCAACTGTTCTTTTTGTTTGTCTTCCATTTTGTTTATTTTATAAAAATTATTCGTCTTCTATGAGTTCGGGCCATTCATGGTCTTCGAGAGGTTTATCCCTCACTAGTTCGAATTCAACTTCTTCCATTACTTCTTCTTGAAGTTCTTCGTCTCCAGATTTCCACTTTTTTAATTGTTCGGGAGTTAGTTCCTCAGTTTCCTCCCATCGGTAGTCAGTGTAGGTGACTAGTTTTCTTAGTTTCGCCATTTTATTTATTTTTAATATACTGATGTTTCAATCACTTCAAATCCTCCATACTTACGCCATTCTTCATTCGGTTTCCCTACATCCAACCACATAACACCTTCTTTACTCCGACTATCGGAGTAAACCTCCATCTCAGGTTGTTCATCGAAGATAAGTTGGTATGCTTCGTCCTCATCTTCAAAATGTTCTTTGTTCTCTTCGTACCAATCGTAATCGCCACGAATATCCTCCAAATACTCAAGTAGGTCAGCCGCAGTTTCTCCTTCATACGTAGGAGTACATTTCCGTAGAGTTTCAACATCAACCTCAATGGGTTCAGATGCTTCCCAAATGGTGTATCGTTCACACATTCGGACATAAAGTTTTTCTTCTGACATTTTTGTTTTGTTATTTGTTCAGTACAAATGTAAAACAAAAATTCTATTAAGACAAATAATTTTTAGGTAATTCCAAATCTTCCTTTCTGTGCGTTATAATTTTGAAGTACTTCATCGTCTGTTAATACGTCAGAGTAATATTGCACCGTAGAATATTTAAAGTCGTTTGTAGAATTAATTAATGTGATAACACTTCCACCTATTTTAAAATCACCTTCACTATCTACACTATTATTCATTGTGTGAGTTTCTTCCAAAACACCATCTAAATATAGTCTGAAGTCTGTATAAAAACTCAACACCGGTGGTACACCTGCCGTATACCCATATGATGTTAAAGTAATATAATGCCATTCGTTTGGGGTTACCAAATTACTATCACTACTGAATGTACTACTATCAGAATAAAGCTTAATTTGATAATTACTATCTGTGGTGTTACTAACTAGTGTTAATGTTCCTCTTCTACCTATTGAAGTTCCATAACCATATAATGCTTGTACTCTATTTGAACCGCTGACGGTATTTAACTTTACCCATACTCCTACTGAATTAGTACTAAGATTATTAAAACTCATAGAAAAATTTTTGTCATTTAGTTCTAAACAACCTTCTCCATCGTTAGTAATATATGAAGGTTGACTACTAGGACTACTATATGTTATTTGTTCTCCATTACCTGAGATATCGTTCCATTCATTATTAACTCCACCAATTGTAAATCCATCCTTAAAGTTATATGAGTACGGTTTGATACTAGCGTCAAATAAAAACTTTAAATTGTCTGTTACAATAGGTTCATAATCCCTATTTACAACGGCTAAATCGGTTTGTAAAGTTATCCAGTTAAGTGCGTCATATATTTCCGTATATGAATTACCTGAACGTTTATTAACTTCATTTATTAGCGATGTATCGTTTCCAAAAACTCTTATCGAAGGTCCTTGGGTTACCTTATCTTCGTATAATGTATACCCTCCACTCGGAGGTGTTATACCATTCCAAAACCCTGTAGATTCGGTAGGTCCTTTTTCAACATCACCAACACCTATCCTAAATTTATTTGCGGATATTGTGTTTGATTGTGGTAATAAATTATATTTAATCGTATTTGGCATTTTAATCTCTTTGTGTACTATCTGTATAATTTTTACCCTCTACCCAACCATATTCTCTGAGTATTGCCTTCATCTGCCTTTCAACATCTCTTGTGGTATTCCAACTATAACATGGGTGCTTATCTCTCCATCTTGGGTGTATTTGGATTTCTCTACGGTATCTTTCTCTAACACGGAAAACGATACTATGGATACAATTATGAGTATCGATATCTTTTATTCGTTTCCTTATTTCTTTTCTAAATACATCTTTTATATACCTATCTATACCACTTATTACGGTATGACCTATATTAATGTTTGCCTCATTAGGAAAATACCTTCTGAAAAAATGACTTAATCTATCAGAAGCATTACCCACCACACGGTTCCAATTATCATTTGTCTGAAGGGCTTTTTCCAAATCAATTACTGGTGTTATTTCGTGGTAACCTCTTGTATTTTGATTTTTAGAATCAGGAAAACTAAATGATAACCATTCAGGGTATAAACTTGGGTTTTGTCTTTTGTCCATTACAAGGAACGCAGCCGCATAGTTAAATGCTGTGTCAGCAATTTTACTCCTTTCTCTATTTGCAATATCATAAACTTTTTGGTTAGCCTCGTTATATTGTTTTAGTAATTCATCATACTTTTCTTTACTCATCTTACGATTTGTGGTGCGATGTCGATATACCTTTTCATCCCATCTCCAACGATAAGAATGTAACCTATCTCTAAGTTTTTTAGACCTCTTTTCAAGACGGTCAATATAATCTTGGTTCACCTTAAGAACCGGCATTTCATTTAACTGTTCAGACATTACAGAACTTATTTATTTCATTTTTTAAATCTGTAAGGTCATCAGGAGTTTGCATACTACCATTATATGCTACAAATCCATTATCACTCTTCAATTCATCTGAAGAACAATTATATATTACATTATATTCTCTTTTATCTCCGTAAATCTCTTGTAGTGTAAGTTTAATTGTATTACCTTCTCCTACAATATCTTCATCTTGATTTGAAATAATCTTAAAATGTCCTGGTCCATCAACTTCTTTACTTGCTCTATTAATATCTTCTTCAAAACCAATATAGTATGTATTTTTACGAAGAATTGTAGCTTTTTCTTCCCCACTTTTGACTCCACCAAAAAAAGCATCTATAAACCCTTGTTCGTTAAGGTTATATAAACCCCTAATTTCATTTTTTTCAGATTCTGTTATTATAAACTTCATATTAATAAATATTATAAACATTAGAAACGGCTTTTATAATACAATAACAAATTTTTTACACTAAAACCGACTATTTTACATAATTATCGCCTATATTTATAAAAAAAGATATGGAACTACTTTATGAATTTAGAGATGAATTGATGAAACATAAAATTGACGGATTTGCTCAATTTACCTTGAAAAAGGGTGGTAAATGGATAGATGTCAATAAATTAATTGAAGAAATTGATAATTTAAGGGTTTGTCAGTGTCCCCCGACCGAAAATAACGGTTAAATCACAGTTTCATCGACAACTGACCACACTTTTATGGTTAAATCACCTCTTAAAAGAGCTGCAATCAGCCTTCCCATACCCCAATAGAGCTCTCCGTTAACCATTGTTGACGGTTCTGCAGTTTCTGGGTCATAATTAGCGTATTCTTCGTACCTTTTAGGGTTTTGGTCGAATATTTCACCTGATTTTAGACCAAATTTACGTCCAATTTCGGTATCTGAGACGTGTTCTACGTCTTCTAACTCTAATCTATACCTTGGATTGGTCTTAATCATCTCCATAACGTGTCTTGGAGTCCTCCCGATGGCTTCTTTTACTGATTTTGTTTGTAAAAGGTTTAATAAATTCATAGTTATTGGATAATTTGGGTCTAATTCCCAATTTTGTATCAATTTTATGTCACTTTTTGACCCTTCAGGTCTCTCATCGATGATTTCTCTCTGAAATTCATCAGGAAAACGGTCTAAAATCTCTACCCAATCGTTATTTCCCTCTTCTATCGCTTTTTTTTTGTAACCTTCGAGGTTAATTTCCGACATTTTACTCTCGTTTAATTGATTTTTACAGTATTCTTCTTTTGCTTTTGTTGCTGCAGTGTACATTGACATTGTTTGTTCCGAATTATAACTACATGGTTGGTCCTTTTCACACCCATTTTCTTCTTTAGCCTTTAACATTTCCACATCCCAAGCTTTTCTAAAGGCAATTTTGGCACCTTCTGTCTCCATACAATCTTCTTTTTTGTTATCTTGTTCTGTAATTAAACCCATAACCTGTTTTATACGATTTACATCCTCAGATATCTGTTGGATGTCAAGTATATTCCAATCACCTTCTCTATCAAAAAATTCTGCATCATATTCTTCCCCTTCGTCCATACAAGGGTCACAATTATTTAAAGCATTACTTAAATCATACTCGTCATACGCTTCAACTTCATCTTGGTATCTTCTTACTACTGCCTCACTACCTGAAAATTCAGTTTTTATCTTAAATTTTTTGAGTTTTGGTATGACAATATCTTTGTCTTCCATATTACCCCAATTATCGAAGTTTTTTTCATTAGCCACACATAATGCTCTAATAAAATTAGTGTCTAACGGTAAAGATTCTAACGATTTCGGTAAGGTAAATTCATAGGGGTCGTTGTAACGGTTTTTCGGTACATCAACTGGATTTGTTTTGAATAAAATCTTCGCAATACCTAATACTCTATTAAGTTTTGCTTCTTCTGTATAATTGTTTTCGTCAGACATACTCATAAATATCTTATTAAATAAAAACCCCTCACGGTTGTGAAGGGTTTTTCAATCTACTTTTGTAATTAATCTTAGTAATCAATTTCATCCTCTTCCTCCTCATCTTCAAAATCATCTTCGTCACCATCTAAGTTAAGTACTAATTTTTGTCCTCCACACGAACACTCACCATCTTTTAACAACATAGCGATGTGGTCCAATGATACTTCAATAGATTCGCCCTCATCCTCTACCTCCATTTCCATGTCGATTTCTTCCTGTTCGGCGATAACTCGTTTTACAATATTTTCTAAGTCTGATTCAGTTAATCTTATTTTTTTCATGATATTTTATTTTATTTTATTTTAGAATTTTTTACTATACATATCCTTTGGTTTTACCGTTGAGTAACCTGATGATTTTTCACTATTAGGGATTATTTCAAGAGCCATATAATCACCTTCATCATTTGTAATACCTACTGTTGTAAATATTCTATCTCCATTAGTAAATAAACACACATCATCACTATAATTATAAGGTTTTCTATAATCGATATATGTGTTTAATAAGTTGGATATATTAGAGAAACTATTATAGTTTTCTTTTGTTATTAATTCCAAACCTCTTTCCATAAAATTAGATGTGTATGATTCACAATTAGGATGGTTTTTAAAAAATAAAGTAAACTTATCTTCAGTATCCTCTAAAGATTGCTCTATTACTAAATTTTTTATAATAGTAATTAACTCGGTTTCAGTAATTCTAACCGTTTTTTTCATAATTAAGCACTTTCAGTTCCGTCAGTTTTTCCACTACCTGCGTTTCTCGCGACTTGGTCAAGAGTTGATTTAAGATTAGTGATATAGTTTATATAACTTTCAACATCACCTTGTATTTGAGGTTGTAATCCTTTATCTGTTAATTGTCTATTAACATTGTTAATTTGCTTCATTAGAATTTTACCTACACTACTATTTAACGATTGTAGTATCGATTTCTGTCTAGCCAATTCTCTCGCATCTGCACGTTGTGTCTTTTCTGTCTCCCTGTTAGCCTTTCTAACCTGTTGTTGTTTATCTCTCTCTTCAGCACCTCCCTTAATACCGGCAGCCGTGGCTTTGACTCTTGCACCTAAACCCTGCTCTTGAACAACTTTTTTTACGATTCTTTCCAAATCCGATTCAGTTAACTTTACTATTTTTTTACTCATAACTTTAGTATTTTACTATAAATATTACATACAACAAAAAAACCCCTCAACGAGGGGTTTTAATTCAAATTAAATTATCTTAGAATGAGTCTCTTAGTTGATGTCCTGCAAATCCGGCAACACCAATCATAATTGGCATCATAATACCCGGAAACCCAAGAGATAAATGCATACATACTGCGGCTGTCATTATAGCACCAATTAAAACAGAACCATACAAAGATGTCTTAGGGTTAATAAGTAGACCAACACCTACAACTTCTAATAGACCTACCATAATTAAGTAGTCAGTTAGGTTCATATATGTGAAGTTACCCACCATCTCTTCAGTTCCAATTATTTTTGATGTTCCCCCAACTCCTAACATAAAGGCAACAAATGCGGTGAACAACCACCCCAAATTCTTAAGTGTTAAATATTTACTCATGATTTTAATTATTTTAGGTATAAACTACAATAAAAAAAATAATTTGTAAATAGAAATATTTTATTTGTCTCTTGTTTTTTTAGTAAAAAAAACCTCTCCCGAAGGAGAGGTTAAGTTGTTGTTGTTCAATAATCACTATGTCATGTTGACTTGTAATATACTTATATATAGTGTCATGAACCACTAAAAGTTTCACTAATCTCATTTTTTTCTTGATATGAGTACGCATCGCAAGGTCTTTTATAACACGAATTAAGGGTTAAACCTATTAAAACCAATAATATATAATTAAATAATCTTTTCATACTAATATATAAATATCATAAAAAAATCCCTTCGTTAGAAGGGATTTTAATTAATTTGCTAATGTTAATCACAACTAGACCGATATAAATATTCGGTTAAATAAGTCGTACTTTCACATTTTACACAGTACTCATCACCTGAGTCACTGTTACTCATTAACGTCTCAAAAGAATTACTATATGAGGTAAAAAAATTTTCAATAACAATTGGTTGTGAGTCACACCACGATTTGTTATGAACTTTTACTAACTCTATAGTTTTTTGATTTGTTAATGGGTCAGTCGTTGGTACTTTCTTATACGCAATACACTCAGCACAGTGTAAACCATAATTATACTCTTTTGTACATTGAGTAAAAAGACCAATAAATAGAAGTAAAATTAGAGAAATCATTTTTTTCATTATCGGTGATAAAAAAAATTATTCACTTAATAAGTCTCTAAGAGATGCGTAAGTTGTAATTCTTTCTTTACCGATTTCTGAAGGTTCGTATATGGTTACGAAGAGATAGGGCTCTTCTTGTGTATCGAGAATAGTAGGTGTCTTCTGTTCGATTTCGAAACATACAGGATTACCATCTGCGACTTCAAGACAAATTAAATCACCATATTCAGCAACTGCGATATAGTAATATAAATCACCTTGATTATACTCCTTGTGATTATTGTTGTCTACTTGCCATCCATTTCTATGGGCACCTGACCTAAGATTTGAATTTTTTATGGTAGAACAACTACTTAGTGCGATTATCGCGCACAAAAACAATAAGGATTGTTTAAAAAATAACATAATAAAATTGAACAACGTTTATGAGCTTAACCTCATATTATAAATATCAAGGAAATCCCACCTAAGTGAAATTGTTAACTGACAATCTGACAATTCTTACAGTTATTCGAAATATAACTTTATACAAGACTCAGAGAATGGAAAGTACTTGTTCATCTTGTTTTTTACTGAACTTTTTACTTTGTCAATTATCCACGAAGCATCCTGAAAATAACGAAGTCTAACATTATGTGGTTCCGAATGTATATCAAAATCTTTACCCATGTCTTCATAAAATACAAGTGAGTGGTCACTAATAGGACTTATTACCATATGTACCATTAAGTCACACCCTTCTTTTTCTGAAGGTACTATCTGCACACTATCGACTTGCCATACCGCATTTATGGATTCATTTATATCGGTTTCACCGTCCCAATACATTGTGTTATCTTCAATGTAGTTGGTTTCAAAAGCATCTTTATTTAGTTTATCGATTATAAGACTTTCAATTTTATTGAATCCTGTTGACTCAAAAATAGAAGTACGAGTACTCGCATTATAATAACCTTTGTTATCTTCTAAAGATGTTTCTGAATCTATTTTCTTAAGACCATCTTCAATATACTTTGCAACATCAACGTCCATTAGACCTTCGTTATCAAACCCATATTTATTACACTCGTTTTTAATCATCTCGATTAGATTTCTTAAAAGTGAGTGATGTTCCCATACTTCTGTAGGTGCGTGACTTACAGTGTCTAGTTCATCCTCAGTAAATCCGTGTTTTTGAAATATATTTCTAAGAGCACGATAAACTCTAAAAACATCTTGGTCTAATTTAGAACCCTGTATAAGTTTTACTGAAGGAGATTCCATTATTCCTTATTTAACACCACAGGAAGTACAGCGGTTAACACTGTGGTTAATATTGTCACATTACGAGTATTCCTAAGTCGAGTTATCTTATCGTCCTTAGAAACCAACTCTAATGATTGAACCGTTGTCTTTTCGACTAATCCTTGGTTAATAAACATTAGGGAATCTGTAGTTGTCTTAAATCTATCTATTAAAATATTGTTTTGTTCTACAATACTACTTAAGTCATTCACTTGTAATAGAAGTGAGTCTCTTTCCATTTTACACAAATCGTAATTAATCAAATCCCTAACGACTTGTTTGGCTTGAATTGTAGGAATACAAACTAAGGTCTCATTCACTGTATCGCTTTGCGAAAAAATCGGAAAGCTCATTGTGAGACATAATAGAGATATTATCAATTGTCTTATCATAATCCTTTTTTAAATCTGCCAGTTGTTTATTTCTATTTTGGATTGTAGTATTTAGACTATCTACTTTCGACTCAGTTTCATTTAAAGTAACCTCTAAACGTTCTTTTAGTTTAGTTGCATCGTCTACCTTATCCTGTAATTTTTCTTTCTCACCCTCCAACAAAGAATCGAATCTTTCCTCGGCAGCCATAACCGCTTTGTCTACAAAATTCTTAGTCATAGACCAAACTGTAACACCACCTAGTATACCACCTATAAGTAATCCAATACCTAATGATATTAATCTAATATTTTTCATTAATTTTTTGGATAAGGGTAAGGTTGTATATATTTACGGCTACCATCAGTAGGATTAGGTTTTTGAATCTCACCTGTCGGTGGTACCTGACCTCCCTCAAAACATTGTCCGATACCAACACACTGTAATAAACCTTTAATTTTATCTTCATCAATACAGAAATCCTCTTTTAATCCTCCCATAAACTTAGATATACAACCTTGTACTTTTTCACAGTCTACATTGATTCCACCATCTTTAATTGGTGTTTGTTCTTGATTTCCATCTTTTTTACTATCGCACTTATCACAAACTTCCTTAGGAATACAACCTAACTCACACAACTTACCTGCAGTTTCAGTACCTATTCCACCATCAACGGTTAAATTTTCTCTTCTTTGAAACTCTCTTACAGCATCTCTTGTCTCGTTACCAAAATTACCATCAGCTCCAAATTCGGGTAGTTCAATACCACACTTGATTAAAGCTTCCTGAAATAGTTTTACGAGTTCCCCTTCAGCACCTTTCTTTACTTGTGCCTTACCTAGTGATATATCACAAAATTCGTCAGATATAGGTAAATACTTTTTTGGGTCTGGTTTTTTATCACCTTGTTCGGGTGACGGTACTGGGTTTTTATCTCCTTGTCCACCACCTCCTGTTGTTGTGGTCGAGTCCCGCTGTTCACTTAATAAACCCTGATAAAGGTTTTGTATATTCAGTTTTTCACTTTCAGATAATGTAATTCTCTTCCCCATAATAATAAGTTTTACTATAAATACTTATTAAAACAAAAAAACTACTTCCAAACTATCTGTATTACTACAATAGTTGTGGCAAGTATTAAAGTAACCAAAGTCTTAGGGGTTATACTTTGATTTAAATGTAACCATGTTAGTATTGCATACACAAACATACCCAAAGAAAACCCTATTAATCTACTTGGCCATAACTCACCATTAAAACCCTCAACTGAATACTTTGTTCCATATATAAAAAAATAAGATATAGGAACACCCATCAAAGCCATAAACCAACTATTATTTTTAAACCACTCGTTTATAAACTGTAGGTTTAACTGATACCATACCGCAGTTTGTCCTATTAAAAATAATAAAGACCCGATAATAATGTCTTTGATGTTATTCATTACTATTAGCCCTGTTAATTATATCGGGATTCTGTCTAATAGTTTGTATGGTAATTAAATCTTTAATTTTAGTAGTCGACCAATTGTGTGAACGAGTAGTATAGATAATTTCGATAGGTAGGTGGTCACCAGTACATCTTTTACCTATATAATCGTCACCTAATATACGGACATCAGGTTTATAAAATTCCATTAGTTGAATGAGTTCTTCCTCTGTTTGATAACAAACTACCTCATCGACGTATTCTATAGCCATAAGGGTCTTATATCGTTCGTAAAGGGGTACCACAGGTTTATATTTAGTGTACCTTGTTTCAGATGGGTCTCTCTGAAGAAATACCATGAAATAATCACAGTGTCGTTTAGCCGCTTCGAACGTGTAAATATAACCAGGGTGTAATAAATCAAAATTACCCGCAGTAAATCCTATTTTTCCTTTTTTACTATCCATGTGACAATAATATCACATATAAAAATTATAGTAAATAAAAAACCCCTCATAATAAGGGGTTTTTGTAATCACAAAAGGGATTATTGATTATTCACAGCAGGACATATCACAACAATTTCCTTCACACTTTGTTTCATCACAGTGGTCCATTTGACAACATGTTGTCTCCTTAACACACTCTGACTTAGATTCACAACACGCCATTTCTGATGAGGTTGTACAACTAAACAATCCGATTGTTAAAAATAAAACTAAATTTTTCATAATTAATTTTTTGAACTTATACAAACTTCATTCCAATTTTATTTTACAGGTATTGGAGTACCTACAGGATATGGAAACCCTTCTTTTGCAGCAGTAACAGAAGTCATACCTGAATCTACAGGAATTGCAAATCTTAATGGAACTGCTGCTTCATTCAAAGGTCCATAACACTTTGACAAAATTATACCATTGTCAAGAGTATCTATTATATCACATGGCATTGCGAACATATTACTCATACTCGTACTTGGTGAATTTGTATCAACAATAAATTTACGATTAGTTGGAGGTAACCATTCCCATCCATTGGTTTCAGGATTAAATTGTGGTACGGTATCATTTGATGTAAAGAACCAAAAGAACGACCATGTTGTTTCATCGGTACCATCAGGAGTTTGTTGATTCTCTTTTACATTGAATTCTCCCCATGTTCCACTTTCACCTTCCATAGCCAAATTGGAGATTGATAGTTCGTTCATAACAGGACAAATTGCACAACCTTCATCGAACTCAGTTCCTTGTACAGTTATTTTTTTACCTGTAGGTACAGCACCTGATGCCCCACAGAAAGAAAATGAACCTTCATGTAGTACTACAATTTGTTCAGGTTCTGGAGTACACCCGAATAAGAATGTAGCAGATAGTAAAGTAAATAAAAATTTCTTCATTTTAATTTTGATAATAAGAATTTATTGATATAAGTATATCAGTAAATTTTATTTAATAAATGGTACAATATCAATATATCTTACATTCGCATTCAGACTCCTATCTTTAAAATATGTAGAATGTATTTCTGTTAACTTACCGAAAATATCACCCATATTACTTGACCTTAACTGTGATTTCTATAGGTACCGTAATGGTCTTCTCATATGAAGGGGAATCCCCTATGTCCCCATCGTAATCCACATAGGTAATCTCCACTTCCCCACCGTCAACAAGTACCTGAGATATAGGGGGGTAAATTCTTTTATAGTTATTTGTTGATGACCCTATGAAACCATATTCTGTAATTTGATTATTGTTTTGTGAATCACCTACTAATAGACATCCTGATGTATCCTCAGCAGTATTTCCAATATGAATTAAAATATATTCAAATCCTGGTACATCCCTAACCCATAACATCCCCTTATTAAAGTCTGTACCAAATCGTTCATTATAATCTTGGTTCATACCTCCTTCTGTTCTAAGAGTTACGTTGTATGTTCCTGATGGTACCCGTGTCTTACCCGATACCTTTTCATCTCTATACTCATCTTCCAAAGTATAAGATAGAAACTTACGTTTACCGTCAGTTACATCAAATAAAATCCCATTAGTTGATGTCCCCTCACTTGATATTCTTAATACTTCTAGTTTCATATATTAATCATTTAATAAATGGTACAATATCAATATATCTTACATTCGCATTCAGACTCCTATCTTTAAAATATGTAGAATGTATTTCTGTTAACTTACCAAAAATATCACCCTTCAATCCCATACTATCTATACCCCTCATTCCTTTACATCTTTCCTTTAATGATATTTTGATTTTAGGAGTAATGTATTCATTGAACTTATCGTTCATTCTTTTTTCAAATTCATCTTTGGGATTGTCAATTACCAACGACTCACCACCAGAAACAAATCCATCGAATTCAATCTTATCAATACATCTATTTACTGAAGGTAACATGTACTTCACAAGTAATCCGTATTTTTCTTCAAAGTCTTCCATTATAATTTCTGCCAAGGTCTAATCCAATACCTGAAAAATACTTTTCTAACTTTTTCCATATCAATAAATACCATTATAAATAAAAAACCCTCCACAAATGTGAAGGGTTTTAAGGATTTAGTAAGTCGTTAAAAATTACTCTTGGGTCATCATATACTTCTTACCATTGTAGATGTATACACTACCGAATGGAATGTCCAATATACTATCGAACCTTTGACCCATGATGTTGTAGTAGAACCCATCATAGTTAACATCTGTTGGTTGAATCTCACCGACACTATTAGGGGTGTTATCCAATAGTACTGCGTCGATAACGTGAACAACACCGTTTTGTGCTTCCAAATCAGCCAACACAACAGTTGCAGTTCCGTTTACAGTTACTGTTTCACCAACACCAATAGTCAAGGTACCACCACCTACTGTGGTTGCTTCCAAACCGTCATACAAGTCGGTACTCATAACAGTAGTACCCAAGACGTGATACAAAAGAATGTCAGTCAAGTTAGGAAGAACCAAAAGGTCAGTAACTTCAACACCCAACGTGGTTGCCAAATCAACAAACGCATCGTCAGTTGGTGCAAATACTGTAAAGGTACCTTCACCCTCTAAAGTCTCTTGTAGACCTCCTGCGATAACTGCAGCTTCGAGGTAGTTATGGACATCACTTGATTCAATCCAATCCCATACTGCCGTTACTACAGGTTCGGTAGGTGGAAGAAGTACCGCGTCGATAACGTGAACAACACCATTATCTGTTGTAATGTCAGCAACAGTAACCATTGCGTTATTAACCATAACAGTACTATCAGTAAGAGCGATAGTAATATCCTCACCCAAGAGTGTTTCAAAGGTATCACCATCCATTAAATCACCACTCAATGCAATTGCGTTAACAACATGGTACAATAAGATATCACCCAACCCTTCAAGTGCCAATAACTCTTCGGGTGTAATACCTAATTCATAAACCAAGTTTGTAATTGCATCATCGGTAGGTGCAAATACTGTAAATGTGCCCGTGGTATCACTTAACGCTTCAACCAACCCTGCTTCAATAACAGCCGATTCCAATAATGTATGGTCTTCACTACCAACTATCACATCCACAACGGTGGATTGAGAAAAACTAACTAGGGATGTTAAGGCCAATCCCATTGCCATTAATACTTTTTTCATGTTTTGTTTAATTTATTTAAATTTAAGTTAGACAAATATAGTAAAACATAAAACAATAGTCAACAAAAAACCCCTCCGAATTGAAGGGATTAATTATAAATTTGGTTTGGATTATTCTTCGTCTTTCTTATATGTGTCGACGTGACCCAATTTCTTATTCACCATCTTATGAAAGTTTTCGTTCATAACTTTCATTCCACCTTCATGTTGTTCACGAATGGAGTTCTTTTCTTCGTCGGTTAAGTTGTTTAATAAATGTTTCATGATGTTTTGTTATTATTATAAATACCACAAGAAAGAAAAAAGATAACCCACATTATCTTAAAGAGTCACTACAGGAGGTCTCATAAGAAGTCGAAAAAAAATTTCCGGCGTCAGAACGAAAAAAATCACGACCGAAAGGTCGGAAAAAAATTTTTCAGTAACCCGGCATACAAGAGATTTTAACCTCTATACCTGTTTATAAGGTTTAATTTCTCTTCAGAAGATGGTAAACCCTGTATTGCATCATACAAAGTCTTTCCTTCTTCAATAACATATGTCTTGGCCCATTCCATAGCCTTATTATACTCTTCAGGGGTATACTTAAATTTCTC
>Ga0181598_1001065_pt1 | contig 27006 bp, 24 predicted proteins | sample 041ome_4_FD_153295 | JGI IMG/M metagenome (GOLD analysis project Ga0181598, IMG submission 153295) | Coastal salt marsh microbial communities from the Groves Creek Marsh, Skidaway Island, Georgia - 041404US metaG (spades assembly) | ecosystem: Environmental > Aquatic > Marine > Intertidal zone >... | reverse complement strand
CGAGTGTCATCGACTTCAATTTGTTCTCTGATTTGCTCTTTAAGTGCTTTGGATTTCTCCTTGATTTCCTGATGCCTTTCCTTGTTCGCTTCCTTAAACTCGGCGATCATTTCTTTGCGTTCGTCTGCAGAAGCATTTTTAAGTTGCTGATGAAGTTCTTTCTGGGCTTCGTGTAATGCCTCTCTTTTTTCTTTGATCTCCGCAAGGTCTGCCTTGAGTTCATCAGAAAGTTCAGGCCTTTCTGGACGCTCGGGGCGTGATTCCTTGATTTGGTCCTTTATGGACTCATAGGCTGCTTTGATTTCCTGATGTTTTTCTTTGTTCGCTTCCTTGAAGGCCTCAACCGCTTCTTTTCTTTGTTCCTGGGTAGCATCATTTCCCAAGTTCTGTAGAGTTGCTTTCAACTCAGCTTGTAATGCATCCTTCTTTTCTTTTATGGCGTCCAAGTCAGCTTTGATATCATCTGGAAGTTCGGGTTTTTCACTTCTTTTTGCTTTGACATTTTCACGGAATTTTTCGTGCAAGGCTTTGAGTTTTTGCCCAGCTTCTTTGCGGGAGATTTTTCCGTTTTTGACCGCATTTTTGATATCTGTCTCAGCGGAGATCAATTCTCTTGGCTTTGGTCTTTCAAGGCTTTGACCTCCATCAGGTTTCCCTTCGATGTTTGAAAAATCAGGTTTTCCTTGTGGGCGAGGTTGACCCGTAAGAAGGGTGCTGACTAAAAGTCCAGTAGAGAAGAAGAGCAAGGTATATTTATTCATTTGTTAACTAGGTTGAATGTTGGATTATTTGTAAGGTTATATCATAAACCATTCCAAGTTCTGATTATTTTCTTAAGAATAAGATCTACAGGGGATTATGAGAATTTATGCTGATGTTTTAATTGCTAAAATTTGCAAAAATGGGAATTATTGCCCGATTGCCCGAAGAATTTTGGGAAATAATTCCCAGCTATGGCTTCAAATGCTTAAGCCGGTACCTGAGGTAATCCCTCGGTACTCCAAGTAAGCGGGCAGCCGCAGAAATATTGCCATTGCTTTGCTCAATTCCTAGTTGAATTAAGCGCAGAATTTCTTTCTCCAAGTTGAAGCCTTCATTAGGGAAGTGAAAATTTTCGTTCAGCCAATCGCTCTCGCTGCTGGAATCTTTTGGGGTGGAACTGGTTAAGCAAGCCGAACTCAGTCGCAGCTTCGTGCCTGGATCGTGTAAAACCATTGCCCGTTCCAGTTCGTGCAGTAATTCACGATTGTTACCGGGCCAGCTATGACTCTGCAGGTATTTTATACTTTCCGAATCAAGTTCCGGTTTTTTGAGATGATATTTTTGCGAAAGTGTGACTAGGAAATGATCCGCCAGTTTAGGTAAGTCCCTGGACCGTTGAGAGAGGGGAGGAATGGAAATGCGGAGGAGATCAAGTCGGTGGAAAAGATCTTCCCTGAATTTTCCTTCAGCGATCATTTTTCTTAAATCAAAATTAGCTGCGGCAATAATACGGGCATCAATGGCAATATCCTTATTTCCTCCCACCCGGCGGATTTTCTGATTTTCAATCGCAAGTAGAAGTTTTGCCTGTGCCGCTAAGGACAAACTCGCCACTTCATCGAGGAAAAGTGTACCGCCATCGGCAGCTTCAAACAGACCGATACGACTATCCTTCGCATCAGTGAAGGCTCCTTTTTCATGACCGAATAATTCAGACTCAACTAAATTCTCTGCAATTGCCGAGCAATTTACAGCCACAAAGGGGGCATCGGATCTCGGTCCATTCGCATGTACCCATCTGGCATAGGTGGATTTACCTGCACCCGTCGGCCCATTAATCAAAAGGGGGGGGAGGTTTTTTTGTAAACGGTTATCGGCCGAGAGAATTTTCTCCAGCTGTTCTAAGTCTTGAGAAAAAGAACCTTCAAAAAATAAATGCTCCGCACGATCTTTGGTATCCTTCGTAACATGCTCAACCAATCTCTTTTTTTTCAGGTTTGCCTGAGCTTGTCTAAAGACGAGGGGTAATTCCTCTAAATCAAAGGGCTTGGAAAGATAATCTGCTGCACCAAGCTGGATGGACTCGACGGCAGCTTTCACACCGCCTTCTCCGGTCATTAAAATGCAAAGGGTGTTTTCGGGTACTTTTTTTTGTCTCAACAAATTTAGGCTCTCTCCGTCCGGTAAGTTGAGATCAAAAAGTGCGAAGTCAAAAAACATTTCCTCTAGTGCAGTCTTTGCATCTTCACATGTACGAACGCAAGTAGCCTCCATTTCAATTTTGTTTAAGTATGCTTCAATGCTTTTGCCAAGCAGTAGATCGTCCTCAAGTAGAAGAATTTCTTTTCCTTTAAGCATTGATAGGGTGCTCATACTTGTTTGCAAAATGAACTTTAAAGTTTCACAGAGTCGATAAGAAAAATCTTTTCCTTATTCATAATCTTCCCATTGTCATGAGTGGTTTGAAGATTCTTTTCCTATTCTTTTGTCCATTGATTGTAATCTGTTCTTTACAGGCTGAGGTCACGCAACTTGGCTCTATACCTGACTGGGAGGAACTGAATGTTTTCCAGGAGCAAATTTCACGAGTTGAATTTTGCGATGCATTGGAAAATGTTTACTGCCCGAGGGAAGAATGGTGGCGTGCATGGATTGTAGTTGAGCAGAATGCTGTGCGAGTCCGTAAACAAGCTGGTAAAGATGAGTGGTTAAGCATTCGTTTCAGGAAAGAAGGCCAAACGGTAAGAGAGGGTAGTAAGGGCCTTAAAAATTTTAACGAACTCATCATCGCGATTGACCCGGGACATATCGGGGGAGCATGGTCACAAATGGAGCGCCGTCATTTCCATCTGGGTACGGATCTACCCGTAAAAGAAGGGGATTTGACTTATCAGGTGGCCCAGCGTCTTCAGCAGAAACTAGAGCAGGCTGGAGTAAAGTCTTCCATCATCAGGCAGTCAGGTTTACCTGTGACAAAAAGAAGACCGGCTGATTTTATGGAGGAGGCTAGGGAGTGGGTTGAGGAACGCTTGGGTACTGAGGATAATCAATCTGAAGAATATTTTTTGCAGGTGAAGGAAAGGGCCGAGCTTCTTTTTTACCGGGTGGATGAAATTCAGCAGCGGGCAAAAATCATCAATCATTTTCCCGCTCCTGATTTAGTCGTTTGTTTACACCTAAATGCAGCCACTTGGAAAAATGATGACCGGGATACTTTGGTGGAAAGAAATGATTACCATGTGTTAGTGAATGGCTGCTACATGGGTGGAGAGCTTGCTTATGACGATCAGCGATTTGAAATGTTGGTGCGCCTGTTTACTGGGTGGCATAAAACCGAACTCAATGTGGCAGAGAAAATTGCCTCAGCTTTTGATCATTTAACCCCCATGCCTCCTTTTGCATATCGGGGTCCTAATGCACTGAAGGTTGGTGCTGTTGATGGAGTTTGGGCACGTAATCTTTTAGCAAACCGTATTTACCGTGCACCTGTGGTTTTTTTGGAACCCTATGTGGTAAACTCGGCGATCAGTTATGAGCATCTTTTGCTGGGCGAGTATGAAGGTGAAAAGGTTATCCATGGAGCGCCCAGAAAATGTCTGATTGAGGAATATGCCGAAGCCGTTCTCCTGGGAATCCAAAATTCATTCCCTTCTGGGAATTGATAGCTATTCAGCCAGAGCTTGCTTGATTAGCTCGACAAGAACAGGGTGATTCTGGTCTACCACCTCGGCATCTCCCACCATTTTAAGAAAAAGGGCACCACTTTTACCTTCAATAATAGCTCCGGATAATGAGTATCCGGGCTCAGCCGTTTTGGGACCAAAGGGAGTACCGCTTAAGAAAGTACCCCAGGCTCGGACAAAGGTAGTTTTCACCGAGTGAATCACTTCTTCTGTAACACTCTGATCTCTTTTCACCTGGAACTGTTTGAGCCAGCGGTCAACATTTGCTCGGACTCCACCTCCACCTCCTTGTCCAAAATAGAAAAATACCAGTTCTGCTTGCTTTCCATTTTCTCCCGCAATGGAAAATTGGGCTTTGCGCATCGAAGAACTGGGAGGGGAGGACTTCCAGTTTTCAGGGGCGGTAAAGCGGTACCCGGCAACCTCCACAACATTCGCAAATGCTGGATAAGAAAAAATTACCAAGAAAAGAAATAAGGAAAAGGGCTTTTTCATAAATAATTTTGAGGAAAGGGTAGAGAAGTAGTTAGTTGGGCTTGCTGAAAACCATGAAGTGTTGTTGGGGCAGGACACTCAAGGTTTCCTTCCAAACCAATCCTGTGGCTGAAATTTCCCGAATGGACTGATTCTCACTCATTTTGTGAAGTTTTTTGATCGGCACTAAAGGATCTTCCATTCTGTATTCGATGAGAACTAATTTGCCTCCAGGCTTCAACGCCCGGTAGATCGCATCGCCCATTTCTTTGGGGTGAGAAAACTCGTGATAAGCATCCACCATCAATACACAATCAATCGAATTATCCTCGAGGTTTAATGCGGTGGTAGTTCCAAGAACTGGGGTAACATTATCAGCTTTTAACTTCCCCTTTTTTGCTTTGATGATGCCAAGCATTTGAGGAGAAATATCGACTGCATAGACTTGTCCTTGAGGAACCAATTTAGCCAAGCGAAAAGTAAAGTAGCCAGAGCCGGCACCAATATCGGCAATCTTATCATCAGCTTTTAGTTTAAGATTTTTGATTAAGATATCCGTTCTTTCCTCGGCTTCGCGACCGGATCGTTCAAGCCAACCCGCACCCAAGTGTCCCATTACCTTGGAGATTTCACGACCCATGTAGAATTTACCAATTCCATCCCGACTGCTCTCTTTTTGCTGATAGTGTGCAGGTAGTGGTGCCTCCTTTGCACTAGAGTGTGTCGGTAAGTTGAAAACCAGATTCAAAAGGGTTGATAGCAAGAAAACAGGTAGGGCTTTATTTACATGCATCCCTTATTTCTTTTCCGAAGTTTGGCTGAATGCAAATCAATATTGAATGGATTTGCGAGGAACGATAGGGTGAGAACTATTATTTAATGAAAGTAATCAGAGCAAAAAGTGCAGGATTTTGTTGGGGGGTGGAGCGGGCCATTCAGATTGCCCGAGAAGAGGCACAGGGTGGGAAACGCAGGGTTTATACAGATGGCCCCCTCATCCATAACCGCCAAATGATGAATGCTCTTTCCAAAGAGGATGTGCGTGAGGTGGGGGATTACCAGAGCAAAGAGGAGTTGGATCTTGAGAAAACGGTGGAGAAGGAATCGGTTGTAGTGGTCCGTGCTCATGGTATCTCGCCGCAGCGCCGGGATTACCTAAAAGGACTGGGCTTACCTTTCCGTGATGGAACCTGTCCGGATGTGGGTATTATCGCTGGCAAGGTGAAGTCTCATGCCGAAAAAGGATACCGGGTGGTTATTTTTGGAGATCCAGACCATCCGGAAGTTATTGGACTGATGGGTTATGCTCAAGGTCGTGGACATGTGATCCATTCTCCTGAGGATTTGAAAAAATTACCGGATCTTGGGGAGAAGGTGGCGATGGTCTCCCAGTCCACGATGTTCACCCATGAGTTTAAAGCTCTCACCAGCCAGCTAGCTGAAAAATATCCTTCGTTGATCGTGTTTGATACCATCTGTGGGGCAACCAAGGAAAGGCAGTCTGATTTGGTGGAGTTGGTCAAGGAAGGGGCAGACGCGATAGTTGTAATCGGGGGGAAGCACTCCGCAAATACCCGTAAGTTGGCCAAACTCGCATCCTCTTATGACCGTCCTACTTTTCATGTGGAAACTGCAGAGGATTTGGATTCTGAAATGCTCAAAGAATTTTCAACGGTGGGAGTCACCGCTGGTGCTTCCACTCCTGAATTTATTATCCGCTCCGTCTGCGAAAAACTAGAAAATATCTAATTATTATGTCCTCATCTATACCCAACATCCTTGCTGAACGCTATGCTTCCGAAGATATGGTTAATCTTTGGTCTGCTCATGGGAAAATCATTCTGGAGCGTGAGTTTTGGATCGCGGTGATGCGGGCTCAAAGAGAGCTGGGACTTTCCATTGAGGAGTCAGAGATTGAGGCTTCAGAGAAGGCGAAAGCTTCCGTTGATTTAGAATCTATCAGAAAACGTGAGCAGGTTACGAAGCATGATGTAAAGGCGAGACTTGAAGAATTTGCCCAACTGTCGGGTCATCAACATGCTCACAAAGGAATGACCAGCCGGGATCTGACTGAAAATGTGGAGCAGTTGCAAATCCACCGGAGCCTAGGCATTGTACTGGAGAAAGCTATTGCATGTTTATTTACTTTGTCTCTCAAGGCTGAGGAATTCAAATCTGTCGCCTTAACCGCCCGCTCTCACAATGTTCCTGCCCAACTTACCACCTTGGGGAAACGTATGGCAAACTGGGGGGAGGAACTGGAACGGGCTGTTGAAGGGTTATCCAGACTTTATGCTACCTATCCATACCGCGGCATCAAAGGAGCTGTGGGCACCCGTTTGGATCAAATTACTCTCCTGGGAAGTAAGGAGAAGGCCTCCAGGCTGGATGAACTGTTAATGGATCATCTCGGCGCACCCGCGAATTGGCACAATGTTGGCCAGGTATACCCCCGTAGTTTAGATTTTGAGACTTTATCATTATTGGTCCGTACTGCGGCTGCTCCGGCAAACTTTGCCACCACATTACGAATCATGGCGGGGCATGAATTGCTTGGAGAGGGATTTGCCAAGGGGCAGACAGGATCCTCGGCAATGCCCCATAAAATGAATAGCCGCAGTTGTGAGAGAATCAATGGATTTCAGGCGATTTTAAATGGTTGCCTGACAATGGTTTCGCATCTCTCGGGTGACCAATGGAATGAGGGAGATGTTTCCTGTTCTGTAGTCCGACGGGTGGCATTACCAGATGCGTTTTTTGCCATCGATGGTTTATTGGATACTTTTCTTACCGTTCTTGCTCAAATGGAGGTGTTTCCCTCCGTGATTGCCAGTGAACGCGAAAAATATCTGCCTTTCCTACTCACGACTACAGTGATGATGGAAGCGGTGAAAGAGGGAACCGGCAGAGAAGATGCCCATGCTGCGATTAAGGAACATGCTCTGGCCACTGTCCGTGATTTACGGGCCGGAAAAATTAAAGAAAATAATTTAGTTGAGCGGTTGGCTCAAGATAAGCGGGTCAAGCTTGAACTTGGGCAACTTCAGCAAATCATTCAGGATGGTGAAGCCAAAGTGGGGGCGGCCACTGAACAGGTTGATCATTTTGTTAAAAAAGCCCGTTCGTGGGCCGACAAATATCCAGAATCTAAAGATTACCAACCAGCATCAATTCTTTGATTCAAAAAATATCAATCAAATCAAACAAGAGAAAGGATTTTGCGATTGCCAACGGTGAGTAACTCTGTGCAATGCATTCCTTTACGTTTATTTTATAAGTCATGGCTGAAGAACTAATTGGAAATTGCTTGGTCGCCCAATCGGGTGGACCAACTGCCGTCATTAATGCTAGTGTTGCTGGGGTTGTCTCGGAGGCATTGAACCATGAATGTATCGAGGAAATTTACGGAGGCATGAATGGTGTCCTTGGCATTCTCAAAGAGGAGTTAATCGATCTTGCTGAAGAGTCCCAGCAAAACATCCGTGGGTTACGTTATACGCCCGCATCTGCTCTTGGGACCTGTCGTTTCAAACTAAAGCGTGACCAGGAATATGAGCGCATCATCGAGGTGTTCGAAGCCCACAACATCCGCTACTTTTTCTACTGTGGAGGAAATGATTCCCAGGATACAGCAGACAAAATTTCCAAGCTTGCACAGAAGAAAGGCTATGAGCTCCGAGTGATCGGGGTTCCTAAGACGATTGACAATGATTTGGTCACCACCGATCACTGCCCAGGTTATGGTAGTGTGGTAAAGTATCTTTGCTCTGTTGTTCGTGAGTCCGCCTTGGATCATGAAGCTATGGGCCAACACGACCTTGTTTCTATTATTGAAGTTATGGGTAGAAATGCTGGTTGGATTGCAGCGGGTACCACATTAGCTAAAAGCAAAGATAATCCAAACGACGCCCCGCATTTGATCTATCTTCCCGAGCTTCCATTCTCCAAGGACAAATTTATCGAGGATGTACAAAATGTGCTTAAGAAAAACCGTTACTGCATGGTTGTAGTTGGAGAAGGTCTCGTTGATAAGGACGGAAATTATGTCGCCAATTCGGCTTCCGGCCAGGATGCCTTCGGTCATCAGCAACTCGGTGGTGTAGGTGATTTTCTTGCCAGCTTTGTTGAGCAAAACCTTGCTGTAAAAGCCCGCTCCTGCAAGCTTGGTATTGGTCAAAGAGCCGCAGCACATTGTTCCTCCCAGACTGATAACGATGAGGCCTTTATGGCAGGGCAGGCAGCTGTTCGTGCAGCCCTCGCTGGAGAAACAGACAAGATGGTAATTCTAGTTAGAGGGGAAGGGGATACTTATTCCTGTGAGACTGGTCTTGCCCCACTTTCTGAAATTGCCAACGGTGTGAAAGAAATTCCGCACGACTGGATTTCCGAGGATGGTGTCAGCATGACAGCCAAATTTATTAAGTACGCTCAGCCCTTGATCAGTGGAGAAGTGCAGGTTCCTTTTGAAAATGGTGTACCTGCTTATGTTCGTCTGTCGAAGAAGAGAGTGCGTAAGGTTCTTGATCCTCACAATTTCGAATAGCTAGAATCGATTACTTTTCAAATCCACCTCGGGTCTTTCATGACACGGGGTGGATTTTTTTATGTTTGGGAGTATTGCAGGGCCAAATCCAGTGCGGCCTTTATTTTATCCGCTCCTTCCATGCCCACACTTAGTCGCAAAAGCTCTGGGTGAATACCAGCATCCTGAAGCTTTTGCCTACCTTCCTCGGTTTGAATTAAGGAATAATGAGCGAGGTAGACATAGGGGCAACAGTTGGAAAACTCAGTCCCGAAACTTGGACTTTTGAGCATTTCCAAGTGGTCGTAAAACTTTTTGAAATCTCCAATGATTTCAAAGCTCAGGTTGCACCCCGGGTTGTTTTCACCGGCAAACTTTTCGTAGTTGGTTCTAAATGTTTTTTGGTACGCCCAGTGAACTTTTTTTACCCCCGGATGATTTTCCAGAAACTCGGCAACCTCAAGAGCATTCTTATTGGCTGATTCGACAAAATGATCGTAAAAAGGTATTTGTTCCGCCATACGCAGAATATCCCGGTGGTAAGGCGGGCAAATTAGTTCCCTCGTCCGGAGGAATAATTCTTTTCCTAATTTCGAGCATTGCGGAAATGCGAGGCTGCCCATCATGACATCTCCTTCCCAGCCTGCATATTTGGTCAGGCTGTTAACCACCACATCTGCGGTGCTGGTAATCTTCGCATTTTTTGGGGAAACCATAGTCGGATCAACAATCAGAAGTGCCTCAGATTGGTCACATAGTTTTCGAACTAATTCCAAATCCCCAGCCTGTAAAAGTGGATTGGTGGGAAATTCCGTAACCACCCCTGCAATTTCATTTCCATACTTATCAAAAAGGGAAATGAGTTCATCGGTATTACCAACAGCATTTACCTCAAGCACTTTACCGGATTCTTTGCCATAAAGATCCATCACTTCAATCGTGTCGAGGTAGAGCCAACCCCATCGTATCCAAATGGATTTATTTTTGGATATAGCTTGCTCGGTTGCTGCTTTGAATAGGGCATGAAAGGCATTGGCTCCTGATGAGGCGAGCAGGAGATCATCCGCAGAAACCTGGGGGCCATGAGCCTTGGATATCCTTTGCTTGATTGTAGATTCTGCCTCAGGTATGTCGGATAAAACTTCCCGTTGTTCAACCAAGCCCTGATCCCAGAGAAAGTCCTCCGCTAGGCGAGATGAAATTCCGCAGCCTGTATGTTGAAAATAAGCACTGATTAACGAGTTTTTTTCAGAATCAGCCGGTAGTTCCAAAAGTGTCCAATCCTGATTATGGGTAATTTTGCAGTCTTGAATTTGATACCTCTTAATAGCCTGCTCGCAGTCCTGTGCCCGGGCAAAGAGATAACCTGATGTTTTTTCTACGGAATCAACGCATAGATGATTAATCATGCGCTGAATCAATTGGTGTCTGACAAATCTTGGGTATCCACTGGGCATGGCGGATAATGTGGCAGGATCCTTTTCTTCGTATCCAATTACATCCGCAAATTTAGGCAGGCTTACACATACGGCATGTGTGCCTGAAGGTAGTGGTTGGCCAAGTTTAAATTGACCCAGTCCCGATGTTTTCAAGGAACAACTTCGTTTTCGATAATTTGGTCAAAGGTTTGGCGCTTGCGAATCAATGCAAGCCGACCATCCTCACGGCGTAGCACTTCTGCTGCCTCAGGAAAGGAATTGTAATTTTTGGCAGACATCGATGAGCAATACGCACCAGCACCTTCAATCACGCAGAAGTCTCCGATCTCTCCACGGATTAAATTACGGGGAGCGAGAGCTTCTGGATCACCGGGTGCTGGAGTAAGGAGATCCCCAGATTCACAGCAATGTCCAACCACCACCTGATCCATCAATTCCCTGAATTTTTCCTGACCCGGTTCGCAAACGAGATGAATAGGGTGCTGGGCACCGTAAAGGCTGGGGCGGAGAATTTCAGTCATTCCCGAGTCGAGCTTGAGGAAACGATAACCCTCATTGCCGGTGGAAGTAATATCCTGAATGCGGGTGACCAGGCTACAGGCATGAGCGAGAAGAAAGGTGCCTGGCTCAATTTCAAGTTTTAGTTTCCTGCCTGTCTCCGAAGCAAATTCTTCAAACAATTTCTTAACCGGTGCACCTACCTCTTGTAAATCGGTAGCTTTTTCATCGGGCATGCGTGCCACTTTATATCCACCTCCCAAATTAATTGTATCGACAGACGGAAAAGAGCGGGCGAGGTCCAAAGTCATAGAGGCCACCGTTTTCCATACTTCCGGATCGGATCCCGATCCAATATGGGTATGAATTCTTTCAACAGTCAGTTTATACTCCTTGCAAAGATTGATGGCTTCTACGAGGTCATCTTTCCAGATCCCAAAACTACTTGCAGGTCCCCCCACATTTGTACGGTTATTACCACCAGAACCCTTGCCTGGGTTGAAGCGTAAGCCTACACGCCTTACTTTTCCCCATCTTCCAATTTTATGAATTTGATGAATGGAGCACAGATTGATTCGGATACCGTCTTGTGCCCAGTAAATAAAGTCATCCGCCAATTCCTGAGTACTTAGGGAAATTGATTCTGTGCCAAAACCGGATCGTACCGCCCGTTCGACCTCATGAATGGAGCTAGCATCAATCCCAAGGCCCTCTTCGTTGAAGATTCGCAGAATAGCTGCGGTAGGGGCAGCTTTCATCGCATAACGCGGAAAGAGGCCAAAAGCATGAGGGAAATTTAAAACTGCTTTTGCATTTTCACGCAGCGTTGCTTCGTCGTAAACAAAGCAAGGGGTACCAAACTCCATATTGAGCTCATCCAAATCATTGTAAGTTAAAAATCGCATAAAATAAACCTAACTCTAGAAATAATCGTTATGCTTGCTGGAAGCAAGCTTTGGGGGAACTCGATAAAAGCTTCCTATCGCCCAAGAATCAGAAAGCTGAGTTTAACCCTTTCGGTTGTGATCGTTTTTCTGCTGATTTCGGTCTTAAAATGGTCTTTCCACGCCGGGAATTTAACATCACCATCATAATCCTGATCTATTTGAGTAAGATAAAGTTCCACGGACATGGGCATTGCGTGTTTGTAGATCTCAGCTCCTCCACAAATCCAGATGTTTTCTCCCATCGATTGGGCCAATTTGATTCCTTCCTTTAAGCTTGCTGCCTTGGATGCATGGGTGAAAGTCTTGTCAGGGTCGCGGGAAAGAACCACCAATTGGCGGGTGGACGCATATTCTGTAAAATCTTCATAACACCTTCTGCCCATTAACAAAACTCCGCCCTCTGTGGTTTTAAGGAAATATTCCCAGTCCTCTTTAATTTTCCACGGAAGCGTGCCCTTGGATCCCATAACCCGGTTTCGGGCACAAGCTGCAATCATACGGATCATCTTGATAAATCTTTTATTTTTTAGGGGAGTTTGGTTGTATTCAGTTGCCTGTAAGGGGTAGGATCACTACTTCCATCCATGCAATCGGTCAGTGGAAACAATGCAAACGAATAGCGAAGAGTTTGGTGGGCGGATTTTTTTGCCCGATTCCTGGCAAAGACAGGCTCTCAATGAAATAAGAGGGGGGAAGGATGTGGTCCTCCATGCACCGACTGGGGCAGGGAAGACCTTTGTTTTTGAACAATTGATCGATTCCGGATTCAAAGGGCGTGCCGTTTACACTGTACCTACCCGTGCCCTGGCCAATGATAAGTTTCGTGAGTGGCAGGAGAGGGGGTGGAAGGTTGGTTTAATAACGGGCGATCTTCGTTACAGGCCAGATTCTCAGGTAGTTGTGGCAACTCTGGAGACTCAGCGGGGGGCGATGGCTGGCTCATACCCGCCCGATTTATTTGTGGTGGATGAATATCAACTATTAAGTGACTCTCAGCGCGGAGCCGGTTATGAGGTTACCCTTGCTTTGGCCCAGCCCGAAACATCTCTGTTGCTGATGAGTGGCAGCGTGGCCAATCCGCATGAGGTTGCGGAATGGTTGGCCGGACATGGCCGTCGGGTCGCGGTAATCGAGGAGCACCGGCGACCGGTTCCGCTGGAGGAAGTACTGGGGGAAGCACTAATCAAAAGATCTGCCCATACAGATAAAATTCGGGGTCATTGGCCAAAATTAATCGATGGGGCTTTGCGGTCCGGAATGGGACCGATTCTGCTTTTTGCTCCGCGACGAAAAGCAGCTGAGGAACTTGCCAGGCAATTGGCTCATGAGCTGCCGGAAACCGAAATTCTCGAACTAACACCCGAGCAGCGAAGAGTGGCAGGGAAGGAACTTTCTTCGCTGCTCCGTCGTCGGGTGGCTTTCCATCATAGTGGTCTGGATTATCAAAAGCGGGCCGGGTTGGTTGAGCCCTTGGCCAAGGCCGGGCAATTACAGGTGGTGGTGGCGACAACCGGATTGGGAGCCGGGGTAAATTTTTCCATGCGTTCAGTCTTGGTGACAGACCGGGAGTATCGGGTGGATGATCAATTACTCCAGGTGCGTCCTGATGAATTGTTGCAGATGTATGGCCGAGCCGGAAGACGGGGTAAAGATACTCGCGGGTATGTGGTGGTTGCTTCGAGTCAGGCTCGTTTGGCCGATGCCCGACCCCTGCATCTGTGCCGCTCTTCCACTCTTGATTGGCCGGCTATGCTCACTGTGATGACCCAAGCTTTGGAGCATGGAGAAAATCACATCGAAGCGGCCCGTCAATTGGCAGAACGTTTATTTTCCGATGAGCAAGTGAGATTGGGTTTTCGTGATTCTCTGGGGAATCTCTCTAAATTATCGGAAGCAGGAAGAAAAAACGAAGAGCATTCTAATGATTCCCGTAAGGAAGTGATTGAAATGCTCAACAGTTCAGGACTCTGGGAAAGGCGGGGTGGTCAGGTTAAAGGGATGATGAGCAGGGCACTGGTTTTTCAGAATCAAGAGTGGGTCGCCGCTCTTTCCTTACCCAAAACCTTGAGCAAAATTCAACTTGGCAATCCCTGCCGTTTTGGAACCCGAAAATCTCCCACTTATGGAAAAGAGGTGCCTGTGGCAATTTATGTGGAAGAATCAATGGGGGAGAAGGTTACCCTGATCAAATCCTTCCGTAAGGTTTTGCGACAGGCAGTTGCAGCTGAACAGCCAAGAACCAAAAAAAAGTTTACTAGAAAAACCTGGACTCGTCTTGGTTTGGAAAATCAATTCCGTGTTTTTTTCCCCTTACTTTCTCAAGGCGGTGAACTCGTGGAGTTTGTGGACCGGGGGAAAGTACTGAGTGCCCGGTTAAGCTACGAGAATGCTCAAACCCTAGGGTGGAAAGATTCACGTGGCCGATTTCTTCTGAATCCAAAGCTGAGAAAGACTTTTAAATCTTTTGATTCTCCATTTGATGAAAGTTCTGATCAGGGGCAGGATAACCTCAGCATGATCAGTCCACTTGAAGCCTGGTATGTGCTTGGATTAGTGGATAGCCAGGCCCGTCCCACAAATCGTGGACGGATATTCAGCCAGTTTTCCCGCGGCGAAGGATTGGCAGTGGCGGTAGGATTGGAGGATGAAAGTTATCCGCTTGATGAATTTATTTATGATTTGGCAAACCTGCGGGCTGGGCACCGTTTTAAATCGTGGGCCAAGTCAGAATCCCGTCTTTCCGCACTCTGTCGCCAGGCATACGGATTTAAGGATTGTCCGGGATATTTGCGGAGTGGATTGCCCCTCGAGTATGGTGAGGGAGGAGTTGATTTTATTCGCGAGCGTACCTTCAATGGCAGCGAGAATTCTGAAGATTTAGGGGCAGGGGATGTGGAGAGGTTGATGATTGAGTGGAAGAGCTTGCTGGACATGATCATACACGGGCCTGACCTGGGGATACCCAGATGGTCTGAATTAAAAACGATTGCCCAAAAACTAAATGGATCCAAGGGGCAGAAAGATCAATTACCGGAGTTGCCAGAACTGCCCGCCAGACAAAGAAAGCGCTACGAGTCGCAAATCCGCAGGTAGCAGCAGTTAGGACAATGCCTTGAGGGCTTCTTCGGTTTCTTTGATCTTTGCCAGGTTTTCCGCCAGCTGTCGCCGGGCACCTTCCACCACTTGAGCGGGTGCTTTATCGGCAAACGCAGAGTTGCCCAGTTTATTTTCAATGGAGTAAATCACTTTCTCTAGGGATGCAAGTTCCTTGGATAGTCTGTTCTTCTCGGCTGCAATATCGACTCCACTGGATAAATCCAAATAAACCGAACCAAAGGATGTGACCAGGGCAGGCATACCGGAAGGAGCAGCAGATACCCGTTTCAATTCCGCGGCACCAACTGAGCTAAGAATGGATGACTGGTGCCTTGTCAAAATTTCAGCTTTGGCATCCTCAGCAAGGAAGGAAAATTCCACCTGTTTATTATTGGCCAAATTCCGGTCTGCTTTTAAAGCCCGCATCGAAGTGACTAGCTCCCGGATAGAAAGCATTTCGTCCAGAGCGGAGGGATCCAGGGTAATACCGGCATTTGTCAGGGCAGAGGAGATGGTACTGCCTTTATCCGGGCTTGTCCATTGAATTGACTGGCCTCCCGAAAAACCAAGGACCTGCCAAAGTTCCTCCGTAATAAAGGGAGTAACCGGATGTAACAGGAGTAAGACTTGCCTCAGGCAAAGATCCTGCACTGCGAGGCAGGTGTGTTTATCCTCACCTCCACGCATTCTTGGCTTCGAATTTTCCACATACCAATCGCAGAGATCATTCCAAAAGAAACGATAAATTGAATGAAGCACGGAATTGAATTCGTATTGCTGGTAGAGCTTATCCACTTCGTCCAGGGTCTGAATCAGTCTAAGCAAAATGGCGTGGTCATCCTGGGAAAGTTGAGCCGGGTTGATCCTGTTGATGATTTCTTCCTGAGTGGACTCCTGGGTGTGCTCATCCGCCATCTGACGGAAGCGGGAAACATTCCACAGCTTATTACAAAAATTTCTGCCCTGTTCGATACGTTCCTCGGAGAAGCGGATATCCTGCCCCTTCGGAGCGATGCTCATAATTCCATGGCGCAATCCATCCGCTCCGTATTTTTCAATCAGGTCAAGCGGGTCCGGAGAGTTGCCTAGGGATTTGGACATTTTTCGCCCCTTGGAATCACGGATAATTCCAGTGAAATAAACATCCCGGAAAGGAATACGCTGTTTAATTTGGTCGTCCGTCAGAGTGGTTTTGGGATCGACTGAATCTCCTTTAAATTCCAGCCCTGCCATGATCATGCGGGCAACCCAGAAGAAGATGATATCCGGACCGGTTACCAAGGCAGAGGTAGGATAGAAAAATTCAAGACCCTGTTTCTGCATCGAATCCTGTTCAGGCCACCCCATTGTGGCTAGTGGCCAAAGCCAGGAAGATGCCCATGTGTCGAGCACATCTTCATCCTGCTCCCAATTCTCTGGATCATCCGGACCGTTTACAGAGACATGCCAATTCTGCGGATCATTTCGCGAAGCCCCTTTGCGGTACCAAACCGGAATCCGGTGTCCCCACCACAATTGCCGGCTGATGCACCAATCCTGAATGTTGTCCAGCCAGTGCAGATAAGTCTTGGACCAACGCTCAGGAAAGTAGCGAATAAACCCATCAGATACCGCCCGCTTGGCTTCCTCTACTCTCGGATAGCGCAGAAACCATTGTTCGGATAGACGGGGTTCGATCGGAACATCCGCCCGTTCAGAAAACCCAACATTATTTGCATGATCCTCTTCATCGATTAAATCCCCCTGCTCCCGAAGTTTCTCCACCGTTGCCTTGCGGGCATCGAAACGATCCATGCCGGCAAATTCCGCTCCAGCAAATTCATTGAGGGTGCCATCCGCATTCAATACATCGATGGTTTCAAGGTTGTGCCGCTGTCCAATCTCAAAATCCAAAGGGTCATGGGCGGGGGTGATTTTTAGCATTCCCGTGCCAAAATCTTTTTCCACCGCCTCATCCGCGATGATTGGAATCTCCGCAGGCTGCAAAGGCCGTCTTACTTTTCTTCCCTGAAGAGCGGGCCACCGTTCATCATCGGGATGAATGGCGAGGGCAACATCCCCCATGATTGTTTCCGGGCGTGTGGTGGAAACCTCGAGGAATTCTCCGGGGGCATCAACCAATTCGTAGCGGATTTTATAAAGTTTTCCATTTTGAGGCTTCATCATCACCTCTTCATCCGAGAGAGCTGTCAAACTGACGGGGCACCAATTTACCATTCGTTTCCCACGGTAAACATAACCATTCTTGAATAACCGAACAAAAGCTTCCAGCACTGCATCAGAGTAGTCCTGGTCCAGAGTGTGCACAGTCCGGTCCCAGTCGCAGGAACATCCGAGTTTACGGAGCTGCTTAAGGATGATGCCACCATGCTTGTCTCTCCACTCCTTGGCATGTTCAATAAATCTCTCCCGTCCGAGATCATTCTTACTTTTTCCTTCTTGGCGGAGTTGTTGCTCTACTTTCGTCTGGGTGGCAATCCCGGCATGGTCTGTTCCGGGTAGCCAGAGGGTGGCACACCCGTTTTGCCGAGCCCTGCGGGCAAGAATATCCTGAATGGTATTGTTGAGCACATGGCCCATAGTGAGCACACCCGTAACATTGGGTGGTGGGATGACTATAGAGTAAGCGGGTTTATTCTGATCAATTTGTCCGGTGAAGGATCCTTCTCTTTCCCATTTTTCGTAGAGTCTGTCCTCTACTTCTTTCGGCTGGTATGCTTTTTCCATGTGCTTTCTTGAAAGCAGAATACACTATCTTAATCCTCTGGGTTGGCGAGTAAAAGAGCGCGTGCGCCCATCCTGAAACAGACGCACCCCCGGCTTGCGCAGGAAGGGAGTGAGCAGGAATCCCGCGGCGAATCCCCCCAGATGCGCGGCAATGGCCACTCCTCCTGCCTGCTTCATGGATTCCGGGAGCGCAATGATCTGCTCAAACACCCATAGACCAAGAACCAAATAAGCAGGCAGATATAGAGTGCCCACAAACAAAAAGAACCAATAAAAGACCCGGATATTTGCCCGGGGATAGAGGAGTAAGTAGCCGGCAATTACTCCGGAAATAGCTCCGGATGCCCCCACCATAGGAATTTCGGAGTAGGGATTTATGAGGGACTGAGCAATCGCTGCAAAAAAACCGCACATCAGATAGAAAAGAAAATAGCGAACTTTCCCCAACGCATCTTCCAGATTGTCTCCATAAAGATAAAGGAAAAGCATGTTGCCCAGAAGGTGCAACAAGCCGCCATGACTGAACATCGAGGTGGCCACGGAGCCCCACTCCCAGGCAACCACCGCCAAATCATTCTGTGAGAACTGTCCAAAAAAGGCTGCCGGAATGAAGCCAAAATTTGCAAAGTATGCCTCCTGTCCACCCGGGCTTAATGGAAGTTGATAGGCGAAGTATACCCAGATGTTGGTCAGGATAAATAACCAGTTTACCAGCGGAAAAGAGCGGGTTGGGTTGTCGTCGCGATAGGGAAAGAAAATCATTTTTAGTTAGAAATAATACGGATCGATTGGAAGATGAGCAATCACTGGCTTGTCAAAGCTTGTTCCTCAGACTAACCATAATATCCCATGCATGAGGATCATCAGCGGCTGGGTATATTCCAGAGTGATTCCGGTATCACTCTTTCCTTTGGCGAGGCCACTTACTTCGTTTCTGCAAATGAACCTTTTCACAACATCGCAATCAAAGCACTCGACCGGAATGATTTCATTCCATTCTATGTGGAAATCGCCAAGCGGGAAGGAGTGGGCCCAGAATTTAGGGATGCTTTGGAGAGAATGATTGAAGAATCTGGCTTAAGAGACTGAATCTGGTATTTAGGGTTTAAGCAATCTTGGTGGCGGATCAAAAACCGATTCCTCTTCCGTGGATATATACCTGGCTCCTGGACCGTAATTTCTGGATTGAATTGCCCGGATGATTAATTCGTTCTCTTCCTTTTGGTAAAGGATTCTCAGCTTGAATTTTTTTGAGGCTGGTCCTTCAAAAACCAAAGCGTCCATATCCTCTCCTTTTAAAGTTCCCCTTTGATGTTCTCCCTTGAGGGGTTCCTGCCAGTACCCATCCAGAACCACTTCATCATCTGGGCTCACCCGAATTTCCACTTTTCTTTTTTTCCCAATCTTTCCGGTGTAAATCCCTTCGTCCAGTCCGCCGCATCCGCAGATTCCGAGAAGGTAAATGAGGGAAAGTAAGGATATGGTGAAAAATTTAGACATCGATAACATCATCTGAATCTTTACGGAAGGAGGAGAAGCCATTGCTCATGTGAGAAAAACCAGTCGCTTTGCTTACTTTTTTGCCGAAAGACTTGGTTAAGCTTTGGCAGATCGCTTTACGGATGGGGGGAACCAGTAGCGAAAAACCAAAAAGATCAGTAATGATGCCGGGGGTGAGCAGTACAATTCCGCCAACCACAATCAAAGCCCCCTCCACCAATTCCTGAGCCGGTGGCTTCCCCGATGCCATTTCCCGTTGTATCCTGGAAAGAACGGACAGACCTTGCTGGCGGGCGAGGCTTGCACCAAGTACCCCTGTGAGTACAATCAATCCGATAGTGGGCATGGCACCTATGCGAGACCCGAGCATGATCAAAAGATACAATTCGATCATCGGTAAAAAAATGAAAAGAAACAGCATCCTGCCAAACATTCCTCTAAACAACCACATTCCTGTGGCTTTCTCAAGACTTACTCCCCGTGCATATAAATATATTAACGGAATAAAAAGCCGTGACCGTGGCTCTGTATTTGGCTAAGATGAGAAGTTTACAATTTTTTCATATGCACAAATTAGTACTACTTCGTCATGGCGAGAGCCAATGGAACCAAGAAAACCGCTTCACCGGTTGGCATGATGTTGATCTGACCCAGAAGGGGGAGGGGGAAGCCCGCGAATCGGGTCGTCTGCTCAAGGAGGCCGGTTTTCAGTTTGATGTGGCTTACACATCTGTACTCAAGCGGGCCATCCGTACCTTATGGTTTGCCCTGACTGAACTGGATCAGGTCTGGATTCCTGTGCATCGTGAGTGGCGTCTAAATGAGCGTCATTACGGTGGCCTGCAGGGGCTCAACAAAGCTGAGACTGCCGAAAAGCATGGAGATGATCAGGTGCTGATATGGCGCCGCAGTTATGACATCCCTCCTCCGGCCATGTCCAAAGATGACGAGGGATACGCCGGAAAAGATCGCCGCTATGCTAATCTCGATGAATCTGATATTCCTATGACCGAATGTCTCAAGGATACAGTTGCCCGTTTTCTTCCTCTCTGGACAGATACCATTGCCCCTCAGATTCAGGCTGGGAAAAATGTTCTGATCGCTGCACATGGCAACTCTCTTCGTGCTCTGATCAAGTATTTAGATGGTGTTTCCGAAGAGGAGATTATTGGAATGAATGTACCCACAGGGATGCCCTTGGTCTACGATCTTGATGAGAATCTTAAACCTTTAAACCGTCAGTACCTCGGAGATCCGGAAGCGGTTGCCAAGGCAATGGAGGCGGTGGCAAACCAGGGGAAAGCGAAGTAGCCGTCAATTTGCGTCCTGATTGAATTTCGGCAATATTATTTTCCATGGATACCCGCTCCGAAAATCCCCAGAAACTCAAACGCGAGTACGATCCCAGTTTCAAGATCACTCAGGAGTACCGTGATTCCTTGCCTGATGTGCAAAACTCTGGATCTTCAGAGATGCAGGGAGCGAATGTGCCTATTTTACAAGTGGGTATCTCTGGATTTCGTCTCCCTTTACGCTTTGTTGGCCCGGACGGTGAGGATCTAACACTCGAATCCCGGGTGACGGGTACCGTGAGTTTGGATGCAGATAAAAAGGGAATCAATATGTCCCGTATCATTCGCATCTTTTATGAATATGAGAAAGAAGTATTTTCTCCGGAAACATTGGAGCGGGTACTTCGCCACTACAAAGAGAAACTGGACTCGCGTGAGGCGAGGATTAAAGTGGATTTTTCTTACCCTATGGTACAGAAGAGCCTCCGCAGTGGATTGGAGGGCTACCAATACTACAATTGCAGTTTTGAGGGTGTGATTGATCGTGCGGACCGCGTTCGTAAAATAATCAATTTTGATTTCGTCTACTCTTCCGCCTGTCCCTGTGCCTCGGAACTTTCTGAGCATGCCCGCCAGACCAGAGATTTACTGGCAATCCCCCATTCCCAGCGCAGTCTGGCCAGGGTAAGCGTGGAGGTGCATCCCGACCGTGAGCTCTCCATGCTCGAACTTCGTGACATGTGTATTCATGGATTGGGTACTGAAACCCAGGTGATGGTGAAGCGTGAGGATGAGCAGGCATTTGCTGAACTGAATGGTGCTAAGATTAAATTTGTGGAGGACGCAGCCCGTCTGCTCTACGAGCAATTGGCGGAGGATGGCAGAATTATTGATTTCAGGATTGTCTGCTCCCATTTTGAATCCCTTCATTCTCATGACGCTGTTGCGGTTCTTTGCCGGGGAGTGGATGGTGGTTTTCGTGCGGAGTATGAAGACTTCTCCAACCTGGTCGTTTGAAGTAGTCTTATTTGACCATCCGGTTTCTACTGATCAGACTCCGGAGTATTGAATGTGTCTTCCATTTCTGTTGAGGTTTCACGGTCCTTTTCCACGATCGATTCTATTTGTGAGGAATATGATAAGCTCCTGGAAAGAGCGGACTGGATAAACCCATACTTTTCTCCCGCCTGGCTAAGATGTTGGTGGGATAGGCAACCAAAAGACCGTGCGCCTTTAGTTATTACAGCACAGACGGAAGGGGGCGAATTGCTTGGTTTCTGGCCATTTGTGGAACGCCCAGGATTACTGGGGTCGAGAGGCCTTTGGCCTTTTATTTACGATGAGGCCAATTACCATTTCCCTACCTGTGAAAACCGGGTCGCTCCTTTGTTGGTTGAGAAATTATCTGAACTGCTTGAGGAATTTCTCTTTGTATGGGTACCACAGATCCCCGAGGTGTTCTGGCAGGAACATTTTGATCACCGAGTAAAGCAAGAGAACCATCTGCGGATTTACAGATCGGAGCGTACTTCCATGATGGTAAAACCGATTGGGGGAATTACCTTTGACGAATATTTAAATCAGAAACTGGGGCCTAAGTCCCGTAAGTCTCTCAACTACGATAAGCGGGCCCTTGAGAAAGCTGGGGATGTATCCTGGGAGGATTATGATCAATTTGATGAAGTCCGCTCGGTGATGGCGGCCACCTGTCTGGTGGAGTTGCAATCCCATAAGAATATGGAGAATGCCGGTCTATACTCCATTCGGGGAAAGCGGGGTTTCTTTTTTGAACTCCTTCCGGAACTTGCCAAATCTAAAGGGGTGAGGATTTCTTTTTTAAGAGTGAATGACCATCCGGTGGCTTGGCAGTTGGAGTTGCTTTGCTCAGGCTTTTCCTATCTTCACCACTTGGCTTTTGATGAAATGTGGAAAAAATACTCTCCAGGGAAGCAGCTCCTTTTTAAAAGCATCGAGAGGTGCTGGAAGGAGGGAAGAGTCTTCGATTTTCTGCCGGCTCCTTTTGCCTACAAGGAAAGTTATACCAATCAATCAGAACCTGTGCACGAACTCCATTGGATTAAAAAATCCATTCGTGGACGAATTGCCAGAAAACTGATCACCTGGAACATGAACTGGCGGAAAAAAATGAGGGACCGTTCTCCGGGTATCGCCGCTACTGCTGCCCGGGAGGAAATTACTCAGGCCAATGCCGCGAATCTCAAATAAGGGTTTTGCCGAACCATTACTTTTATTTAGTATGTCCCAAATCCAATGAATGATTTTAACCAAAGTTTACAGGATCTCAGGGAAAGTTACGATCAGCCACCCCTGAGGCGTTCAGAACTTTCCACCGATCCTTTGAACCAGTTTCAGTCCTGGATGAACCAAGCGGTGGATGCCAAACTCTATGACCCCAATGCCTGCAGTCTCTCCACCGTGGACGAAGAGGGGAGGCCATCGTCTCGGGCCGTTCTGCTTAAGGGATTGGATAGGGAGTGCTTTGTGTTTTATTCCAATTACAACAGCCGCAAAGCAAGGCATCTTGCTGGTAATCCTCATGTGAGCATGCATTTCCCCTGGTTTTCGATGCAGCGGCAGGTAACCATCCTCGGTATGGTATCCAAAGTAGAGGATTCTTTGGCCGAGGAGTACTTTCACTCCCGTCCCTACCTTAGCCAAATCGGAGCCTGGGCCTCTCAACAAAGCCAGCCTCTTGCATCCCGCGAGGTTTTGGAACAAGCATTTCTGGATGCTCAGAATGAACTTGGAGATTCTCCTCCGCGTCCGCCACACTGGGGGGGTTATTACTTGCATCCCCGGAGCATTGAGTTCTGGCAGGGAGGACCCAACCGGTTGCATGACAGATTTTTATACGAAAAAGTGGAAAAAAAATGGACAATCACCCGACTGAATCCCTGAACGAAGAAACCTCCCAGCCTGTCAATGATGGGACAGAGCTCGATAACTTGCTCTCTTTACGCGGCAAGCCCTTTGCCAACTGGAAGGAAGAACGCTTATACCTTCGTGAAAAGTGGGGCATGCAGGGCAGACAAGTAGAGGTTCAGGAGTCTGATAAACCAGATACGGAGGAAGAAGCATGAACTGGGAACAAATTGGCGAGTACGAGGATATTTTTTACCACAAATCCGGAGGGATTGCCAAAGTCACCATTAACCGGCCGCATAAGCGTAATGCTTTTCGGCCCAAAACAGTTTCTGAAATGTATGCGGCATTTCTGGATGCCCGGGAAGACCCAAAGATTGGAGTAGTACTTTTGACCGGTGCAGGCCCTCATTCAGATGGAAAATATGCTTTTTGTTCCGGAGGGGATCAAAGCGTGCGTGGCGAGGCTGGATATGTGGACGAGGAAGGCGTTCCCCGCCTCAATGTTTTGGATTTGCAAAAACTGATCCGTTCGATGCCCAAGGTGGTGATCGCCTTGGTTGCTGGGTATGCGATTGGGGGAGGACATGTTCTGCATGTGGTCTGCGATCTTACCATCGCGGCAGACAACGCAATTTTTGGCCAGACCGGGCCCAAGGTCGGAAGTTTTGACGGTGGCTTTGGTTCCTCTTATCTCGCCCGCATCGTTGGGCAGAAAAAGGCCCGGGAAATCTGGTACCTGTGCCGCCAGTATAATGCACAGGAGGCGATGGATATGGGCTTGGTGAACAAGGTGGTCCCCGTCGACCAGTTGGAAGCGGAGGGCGTGCAGTGGGCCCGTGAAGTTCTTGAAAAAAGCCCGCTTGCCATCCGGTGTTTAAAATCTGCCTTCAACGCGGATTGCGATGGACAGTCCGGACTTCAGGAGTTGGCCGGGAATGCCACTCTGCTGTACTATTTATCTGAAGAAGGATCCGAAGGTAAAAAAGCTTTTCTGGAAAAAAGAAAGCCCGATTTTGATCAATATCCCTGGCTTCCCTAAGCCAGGTTAGCCGTTTCGTTTACCTGCGTTCCTTGCTGAATTCGGCTGCCATTCCGCGGCAATCCTCGTGGATACCAACTGTCGAGTAAGCAGTTTTTCCAGATACTATGGTACGGTCAATACGATGAGAAAATTCTTCTCCGGCAAAGGGTGACCAGCCGCATTTGCTGAATAGTTTTTGTTGATCCACCACCGTTTTCGAGAGTGGGTCAACGATTACTAAATCTGCCCAGTATCCCTCTCGGATATGGCCCCGGTCCACCACATCAAAAATCCGTGCAGGTGCATGACAGGCTCTCTCCACTACCGTTTCCAAGGAAAAGCACTGTTGCTTCACCATTTCCAGCATCAGCAACAAAGTATGTTGTACCAAAGGTAGCCCTGAAGGTGCCTGAAAATAAGTTCCCTGCTTTTCTTCCCAGGTATGGGGAGCATGATCGGTTGCCAACACAGAGATTCTACCATCCTTTACTGCTCGTCTCACCGCTTGTTGGTCACTCTCTTTTTTGATCGCCGGGTTACACTTAATCAAGGACCCGAGCCTTTCGTAACCCGATTCCTCAAACCATAAATGGTGGACGCAGGCCTCTGCCGTAATCCGGTTATCTCCCGGCGTGAACAAATCCAACTCCTCTGCAGTGGAGATATGCAAAACATGCAAGCGGGCATTTTCCTGCCTGGCCAATGCAACGGCCAGTTTGGATGATTGGATACACGCTTCACGGGAGCGAATATTGGGATGCTCGGAAAAAGGAACCTGTTCCCCGTATTTCTCTCTGGCTGCTTGTTCGTTTTGTAAAATGGTTGGGGTATCCTCGCAGTGAGTTGCAATGGTCGTGGGAGCGTGCCGGAAAATATTTTCAAGTACCGCTTCCTCATCCACCAACATGTTGCCGGTGGAAGATCCCATAAAAATTTTCACCCCGGCAATTTTTGCGGGGTCGGCAGATTTAACCACTTCCAGGTTCTCGTTGCTGGCACCCAAAAAAAATGCGTAATTTGCCACGGAGTTGCGGTGGGCAATCTCTCTTTTCTCCTCCAGTTTTTCCATGGAGAGAGTGGGCGGAGATACATTGGGCATTTCAAAAAAAGTGGTTACTCCACCTGCCACTGCCGCCCGAGATTCTGAGGCAATACATGCTTTGTGAGTTAATCCAGGTTCACGAAAATGGACCTGGTCATCAATCAGGCCTGGAAGGATCCACTTGCCTACAGCATCAATGATTTCAGCATTTTCTGGGGCGGAGATTGATGGAGCAATTCGATCGATTCTGCCATCCTTGATTAGGATATCAGCCTCCATTTTTTCCCCATCAGTTACCACCAGGCCACCACTTATGAAGGTCTCGCTCATCTGAAGTTCTGTCTTTTATTTTTCAGAGGAATCGGCTCTATTTCCACTGCCCATTTCCTTCAATCACATATTTGTAGGAGCATAACTCTTCCAACCCCATGGGACCCCTGGCATGTAAACGATCGGTTGAGATGCCAATTTCCGCACCCAATCCAAATTCAAACCCATCGGTAAAACGGGTGCTTGCGTTCCAGTAAACTGAGGATGCATCCACCTCCCGCTGGAATTTTTTAGCCCGTTCCTTGGAAGGTGAAAGGATGGATTCGCTGTGCCCGCTTCCAAATCGATTAATGAAGGAAATGGCTCCATCCACTGAGCTTACGGTTTTGATGGCAATCCGAAGATCGAGAAATTCCTCTGCATATTCTGCATCGGTTGCTTTCTCTGCGGGGATATCGCCTAGAGCACTTTTTGCCTGATCATCTGCAAAAATCTTGCATCCCTTTTCCGTAAGTTGCTTAGCAATTTTGGGTAGCAATAAAGATAGGTGCGATTGGTGTACGATCAGGTTTTCGATGGCATTGCAAACTCCCGGTCTTCCACACTTTGCAGACACGGCAATATCCTGAGCCATCTGAGTATCGCATCCCTCATCTAAATACAGGTTACATACCCCCTTATAGTGCTTGATTACAGGAATCCGGCTATTTTCAGATACAAACCGGATCAAACCTTCCCCACCTCTGGGAATGATGCAGTGAACATATTCATCCAAGGTAAGCAGATGATTGAGTGCCTCTCTGTCTGTTGTAGGAATTAACTGTACCGCATGCACAGGAATGTCGGTTTGCTTCAGTGCATTTTCAATCACAGATGCCAGTGCCCGGTTGGAATAAAGAGCTTCTTTCCCTCCACGAAGGATTGCGGCATTTCCTGATTTTAAACATAGCCCTGCACAATCAATGGTCACATTGGGGCGGGATTCATAAATAATACCTATTACTCCAATAGGGGTTCTTACCTTATTAATTTTGAGTCCGTTGGGGCGAATTTTTCCTTCAATCAGTTGTCCGACTGGGTCAGGCAAATCAATCAATTGTCTTAACCCCTGAGCCATTCCGTCAATACGCTCATGGGTAAGGCGGAGGCGATCAATCATTGCTTCGGAGAGTTTGTCTTCTTGGGCCTTTTCCAGATCCTTCTCGTTTTCTTCGATTAGAAACTTTCGGCTAGATTCCAATTCCTGAGCAATTTTCTCCAAAGCTTTATTTTTGGAATCTTTACACATTCCAATTAGTTTGCGGGAGGCAGCCCTGCTATGTTGAGCAATTTCCAGAATAGAATTCTCGATTTCTTTGGTCATAAGTGACCCATTCTATCTGGCGGGCAATTTAAGTGAAAGTGTATTCGTAAATTATATGCCAGTTAACTGCCAGTGGAACAACTGCTATGGGCAGTTCCTATGGCGGAAGTTATCTCGCCTTAACCCTTACCCGGATATACTGAGTATTTCCAGAAGATGTCGCTGCAGTGGTTCGATAAACCACTCGCTCCATCCCTCCACCTAGGTCGGTGGCAGAACCTACAAGTTCTACCCCACTGGAAGTCCAGGTTCTAAGATCGGTAC
>Ga0181598_1001050_pt1 | contig 27205 bp, 26 predicted proteins | sample 041ome_4_FD_153295 | JGI IMG/M metagenome (GOLD analysis project Ga0181598, IMG submission 153295) | Coastal salt marsh microbial communities from the Groves Creek Marsh, Skidaway Island, Georgia - 041404US metaG (spades assembly) | ecosystem: Environmental > Aquatic > Marine > Intertidal zone >... | reverse complement strand
TGGTAATTTATTGATTATTGTTATTTTTTCTGGGTATGAAAATTTTGTCTCTAAGATTGACACTGATGATCATGAAGATAGACCAGATTGGATGGGAACAGTTGATTTTAGTGGATTAAAACTTAAGCTCGTGTCATCTATAGTAGCAATATCGGGAATTCATTTATTAAAGATATTTTTTGCGCTAGATAAATATACAACAGAGCAGATTGTACTGTTTATAGTTGTACATTTAACGTTTGTTATAAGTGGAGTTTTACTTGCTTCAATGGACTATATTTCTGCTAAATCTAAGAAAAAGTAACTAATTTTCTTCAAGTAATACAACAATAAATCCGAGATTCTTGTAATCATTAATTAATGCTGGTCCACTGTCTGCAACATTGACAAAAGACAGATAATTTTCTCTAGAAACATTAAGCCATTGAGAGTGAGCACCGCAAACGCTTATATCGATTGAGTCTTTTCTATTAATGTCTCTTAAAATCGAAACTTCTTCATTAATTGAAGAGGCGCTTTTTTTTGTTAAAGCGAACTGCTCTCTTCCATGGCTAACGATAGCAAGATCAATGTCGGGAAATTTTTCTCTGAGTTGTAAGACATAGCCCCTAATCTTTGGAGCCGCCCAGGTCCATGCATAACCAGTGCTTTCGATAAGTTCAAATACAACTCCAGGAGGTTCTTCTTTTAGGGTCAAAATATCTTCAATCTGACTAGCTTTTGAAAAAAGACCGAAGGTCGATATCATAAAAAAAGATAAAATAATTTTTAACGTGATTTTCATCTTTTCATTCTACAATTTATTGATTTATATACTTTTGATTAATGGCACAAAAAATACACAACATTGTTTTAAGTAATCAAGAGAAATTGTTTGAATGTCCTTCTAACGATTCAATATTAGATGCTGGACTAAGACATGGTTTAGCAATGCGTTATGATTGTAGCAATGGTACTTGTGGAAGTTGTATAGCCAAATTAAATACTGGCGAGATTCAAAAAATTAAACACCATGACTATTCCATTCAAAATGAATTAGTTGAACAAGGTGCGTTTTTAATGTGTTGCCATGCTCCCTTATCAGATCTTAATATAGAGGTTGATCTTATTGGTGATGTCAAATCCATACCAATTCAAAATATTGTCACTAAAGTAAAAAAAATAACAAGAATAAACGAAAATTTTATTAGCCTTATCATACGAACACCTAGATCCAAGACTCTTCAATTTATGGCCGGCCAACAAGTTGAGCTTTGTTATCAAGACATTTCTGCACGTTATCCCTTAGCCTCATGCCCGTGCAATGGAATGGAGCTTGAGTTTCATATAAGAAATATGGATTCTGACGCCTTCTCTCAAATTCTCTTTAATGGTGATTTAAGTGCTAAAAGCGATATCCAAGTTACGGGCCCTGACGGTATTTTTGTTTTAAGGGGAGAGTCAATCAATAAAATGGTTTTTATCGCATGGGATGGAGGATTTGCTCCAGTCAGAAGCTTGATTGAGCATGCAATCTCCCTTGAAAGGGATAATGAGATTAATTTTTTTTGGGCATTTCCAGCCATTGATAAGGAACCGTATTTGAACAGACATGCCAAATCTTGGAATGCAGTTTTAGATGAATATAGATATTCCCCAATTCCTTGTGATTTTGATCGTTCACTAGACAATGATTGCGAGTTGATTGCAGAAACGATTTTTAATAACCTTTCATCCACCGATTTAAAGTCAGCTGAAATATATATTTGTGCTCCAGCTGAGTTGTTAATTAAGTTAAGTGAATTAATTATTTCAAGTGGTATTGATGAAAAAAATATCTTAGGCTCCCCACTTTAGCGTCTAAATTTTTCCCTATTCATATTATTCAAATAGTTATATTTTTTTAATCAATTTTTAATAAAAATTATCTTGCAAAAAAAATCAAAATACACTATATTTAGTCAAACTAAATTTAAATAACACTATATATAGTATTTCGGGGGAAAATCGTCAATGGCCAGGGAATCAAGCGCTAACGGCAGTCAAATCAATCATCAAGTAAACCAAAATGACATCTTAGTCACCAAAAGAAATGGAAAGAAAGAGCCTATTGACATGGAAAAAATCCACAGAGTTGTTCATTGGGCTTCGCAAGATTTAAAAGGAGTTAGTGTCTCACAAGTTGAGATTAATGCCAAGATTAGTTTTTTTGATGGGATTAAAACAGAGGATATCCACGAAACTATTATCAAGTCAGCCGCAGATTTAATATCTACTGAGGTCCCAGATTATCAGTATCTTGCTGCAAGATTAGCTATTTTTCATTTAAGAAAGAAAGCATTTAAAAACTTTACACCACCACCTTTATATGATCATGTCAAAAAATACACTGAATTAGGCATTTATGACAAAGATATTCTGAACAAGTACTCCAAAGATGAAATAGATGAGTTCAATGACTACATTGACCATTGGAGAGATATGAAGTTTTCATATGCTGCGGTTAAACAACTTGAAGGTAAGTATCTTGTGCAAAATCGTGTCACTGGAGATATTTATGAGTCACCTCAACAGCTTTATATTCTTGTTGGTATGTGCTTATTCCAAGAGTATCCTGCAAAAGAAAGAACGGAAATTGTTAAGCGTTTTTATGATGCGGCATCGTTATTCAAAATTTCTCTTCCAACACCAATTATGGCTGGTGTTAGAACCCCAACAAGACAGTTCTCCTCTTGCGTGCTAATTGAATCTGATGATGATTTAGATTCAATTAGTGCTGCAGCTGGCGCAATAGTTAAATATGTCTCACAAAGGGCTGGTATTGGAATCAATGCTGGAAGAATTAGAGCTATAGGTAGTCCAATTAGGAATGGTGAGGCTACTCACACAGGCTGTATTCCTTTTTTTAAACACTTTCATACTGCTGTTAAATCTTGTTCTCAAGGTGGAGTTAGGGGTGGCGCCGCTACCCTTTTCTATCCTGTCTGGCACCTTGAAGTCAGAGACTTATTGGTATTAAAAAATAATGCCGGTACAGATGAAAATCGTATAAGACATCTTGATTACGGCGTTCAATTCAACGGTTTGATGTATAAAAGATTCTTGGAGGATGGTGTAATAACGCTTTTCTCGCCACATGAAGTACCAGGTCTTTATGACGCATTCTTTGAAGACCAAGGTAAGTTTGAAAAGTTATATCTTGCATATGAACAAGATGAAACAATTAGAAAAGATCAAGTGAAGGCAAGAGATCTTTTCACAGCATTCATGAAAGAGAGGGCAAATACAGGTCGTATCTATCTACAAAATGTTGACCACTCTAATACACACAGTGCTTTCAATCCTAACAAAGCCCCTATTAGACAGTCTAACTTGTGCATGGAAATTACTTTGCCAACAAAACCAATGTACTCTGTTCAAGATGAACAAGGTGAAGTTGCTTTATGTACGCTCTCTGCAGTTAATTTAGGTGCTTTAGATAGTATTGATGAATTAGAGGATATTACCGATATCATTGTTAGAGCCCTTGATTCTCTATTAGATTATCAAAATTACCCTATTAAATCAGCAGAGCTTGCTAGTAAGAATAGACGTACACTTGGTATTGGTGTAACTAATTTAGCATACTATTTAGCTAAGAATAATGCGAAGTATTCAGATGGATCAGGAAATCATTTGATTCATAAGACATTTGAGGCCCTTCAATATTATTCGCTTAAAGCCTCAAATGAATTAGCTGCTGAGAAAGGCGCATGTCCAAGTTTTGCCGATACTAACTATGCCGATGGTATTCTTCCAATAGACAATTATAAAAAATCGATTGATGAGTTTTGCAACTGTGATTTAGAACTTGACTGGGAAAATCTAAGAAAAAATATTGTTAAAACTGGTCTTCGCAACTCCACGCTTACTGCACTGATGCCTTGTGAGAGCTCATCACAGATATCAAATTCAACAAATGGTATTGAACCGCCTAGAGATTTTGTTTCTGTTAAGCAATCCAAAGATGGTGTTCTAAAGCAAATTGTTCCGGATTATGAAAACTTGCGTAACCAATATGAGCGCCTATGGGACATTAAAGACAATGAAGGTTACTTACAACTTTGTGCAATTATGCAAAAATTTGTTGACCAGTCTATTTCCTCGAATACTCACTATGATCCATCGCAATACGATGGTAATAAAGTTCCTATGAAGTTATTCTTGATGGATATGCTTAAAGCATATAAATATGGACTTAAGACACTTTATTATCATACAACGAGAGATGGAGCTACTGATGATTTAGCCGGCAAGAAAGATGATAATGCTTGCGCAGATGGCGTATGTAAATTATAGGAAGATTAATTATGTCGTATACAACTTTTAGTCATAAAGCAACAGACTCCTTAACTCAACCAATGTTTTTTGGTGAGACAGTAAATGTTTCAAGGTTTGATAAACAGAAGTTTGACATCTTTGAAAAACTTACTGAGAAACAACTATCTTTCTTTTGGAGACCAGAAGAAATTGATGTGTCTAAGGATAAAATTGATTTTGCAAAATTATTGGATAATGAAAAGCATATATTTATTTCCAATCTGCAGTATCAGATTCTTTTAGATTCAGTCCAGGGTAGATCTCCAAATATAGCATTTCTTCCTATAGTTTCTCTTCCTGAGCTTGAAAATTGGATTGAGACCTGGAGTTTCTCTGAGACAATTCATTCAAGATCATATACGCATATCATTAGAGCGATTGTGAATGAGCCAGGCGCTGTATTTGATGATATTGTGAAAACAGATCAAATTATTAAGAGAGCAGACAGTGTTTCTAAAAACTATGATGAGTTAATTAAATGCTCACAGGCTTATTTAATTCATGGTGAAGGAACTCATAACATTAACGGAGAAGATGTCGATATTGATCTTCATTGCTTAAAAAGAAAGCTTTATCTAACTTTGGTTTCGGTCAACATACTTGAGGCAATTCGCTTTTATGTTTCTTTTGCTTGCTCATTTGCTTTTGCTGAGCGAAAAATAATGGAAGGCAATGCGAAAATTATCAAAATGATTGCTCGTGATGAGGCATTGCATTTAAGTGCTACTCAGCAGATGATCAACTTAATGAGAGATGGAAAAGATGATCCTGAAATGGCTGAGATTGCTAAAGATTGTGAGTCAGAAGTTGTTGAAATGTTCAGTGAAGCTTGCCAACAAGAAAAGGATTGGGCAGATTACTTGTTTAAAGATGGTTCTATGATTGGATTAAATGCACAAATTTTGAAGTCATATTTGGAATATATTACCAATGTCAGAATGCAAGCTATTGGACTCTCTCCTCTTTTTCCTGATGCAAAAACCAATCCATTGCCTTGGATTAATCATTGGTTGGATTCTGATAGTGTCCAGGTTGCACCTCAAGAAACTGAAATTACTTCCTATGTAGTATCTGGATTTGATAGCAATATTCATGACATGGATTCAGATCTGAAAGATTTTGCTCTATAGTCTGTTAAATGTTTCGTATCGATATCGATAACATTGATGGAAAAACTGAATCTTTATTCGTTTACGGTGAAAACTCAATTCTTGCAGAACTTGAAGAACATAACGTTTTAATCAACTACTCATGTCGTCAAGGTCATTGTGGAAGTTGCATTCTAAAATTAGTTAAAGGTGATGTATTGCATCAAGATTGTTTGGTTCAGTTATCTAGGGGAGAAATTCTTGCTTGCAGAGCAAAGCCAATCAGTGACATAAAAATCTCTTTACGAGATTAAAAATTCTTTTACCTCTTGAAAGTTCCCAGAGAAGATAATTCGATCTTTTTTCTTCGATATTTGATAGCTATACATTGGGTCATAGTATTCGGTTAGAAGCTTCTCAATAATTCCAATGAAGTAACAGTTGTCATTATTATTTAAAAAGTTTTTAAGTGCCAAATTAAGATCATTTTTTAGATCATGATATCTTTTAAGGCCAATTCTTTTTTGAATCTTATGCAAGCTTTGTTCCCAATAATTGGAGAAATTATTCGATGCTGTTAATGGGTCTAAATTAATATATCTTTTGAGCATGTTATCAACATAATCTTCAAGACTAATTTTAATTCTTTCTTCAATAGCTGCTTCCAGAAGCACAAGTGGGGAAAGAGACATCTTGTTGAAGAAACTTTTGGGAATTTGAACTGAGCCGATATTAGCCCCCTCATCTTCAAGAATTATACTTTCAGAAGATTTAATTAATTCTATAGATAGTTTATTTTCAAAATTAATTTGCGTTGGCTGAGGTGAAGTCATATTGCCAAATGCTGAACCTCTATGATTGGCAATCCCCTCTAAGTCAATAGAATTATCAATTTCATTAATCAGGATAGTTTTTCCACAACCCGTTTGTCCACCAACAATAATAAATTTTTTTCTCAGAGTCGAACTTTCAATATTCTCAATCAAAAAGTTTCTAAGTTGTTTATAACCCCCTACAATCTTTGGAAAAGATATCTGGGAACTTTCATAAATCCATTTTTGAGCAATTTGACTACGTAAACCTCCTCTAAAGCAAAAAATTGCCCCATTTGGGTGCTTTTTTGCAAAATCTACCCACATCTTAACTCTTTCCTTTTTCTTTTCGCCTGAGACTAATTTATGTCCCAGTTCGAGAGCCTTATCCTTTCCATGGTTTTTGTAACAAGTTCCAACCTCCTTTCTTTCTTCATTAAACATTAAAGGCATATTGACAGCATTTGGGAATGAGCCTTTTTCAAATTCAATGGGGGCCCTAGTGTCTATTATTGGAATATTATTTTTAAAGATAAACTCAATGTCATCTATTAATGTAAGCTCATTCATTGAATATGAATCAAATTACCTTCGGAAATAGAAACTTGACCTATGGGAGCACTTGGTAGCTGATTATTATTGAGTATTAGCTCAAGTTCTTTTTGAAAGGATGGATCAACAAATATTAATAATCCTCCACTGGTTTGAGGATCACAAATAATATCTTTTTGATGTTCGTATTTGAAATCAATCAAATGACCATAACTATCTAAATTTCTCTTAGCCCCACCTGGCAGACAATTTTGTTTGATATAGGTATCAAAATTATGAAGTACTGGCAATGAATCATAGTTGATTATCGCATTTACTCCTGAGCCCTGGCAGACTTCAATTAGATGACCTCCAAGACCAAAACCTGTGACATCAGTAAGAGCGTTTATAAAGTCATATTTACCCAGCTCTTGTCCAATGGAGTTTAACTTTGTCATTTGATTTACTGCTATGTTTAAGTCTTCTTTAGCAATCTTCTTTTGTTTGATAGCTGTTGAATAGACCCCTATTCCTAGAGGCTTAGTAAGATAGATAAGATCTCCTTCTTTTGCACCAGAATTTTGTTTAATTGATTTTGTCTCTACAGTACCAGTAACAGCTAGACCAAAGATTGGTTCAGGAGAATCAATGCTATGTCCACCAGCTAAGCTAATTTTCGCCTCATGACAGGCATCCCTGCCACCTTCAACAACAGCATTTCCCACTTCAATAGATAAGTCATTAATTGGCCATCCAAAGATAGAAATTCCCATAATAGGCTTGCCACCCATAGCATAAATATCACTAATAGCATTTGTTGCGGCAATTTTTCCAAATGAATATGGGTCATCAACAATAGGCATAAAGAAATCAGTAGTGGAAATGATCGAGGTTCCATTTCCAAGATCATATACGGCAGCATCATCCTTATCTTTATTACCAATAATCAGATTTGGATCGATAAACTTTGTTTTGTTAGTTTTTAAAATTTGATCAAGCAATTTGGGGGATATTTTGCATCCACAACCTTGACCATGACTGAATTCTGTCAGTTTTATATTTTTTGGATTAGCACTCAAGGGGATGATTTATTGATTGATTCTTTTATATTGGGATTCAAGTTCTTGATAGAGATCCTCAGGCGAGATTTCAGGTTGATCATCCATAATTTTAAAGGCAATGACATTATCTTCAACATCCCCCCAAATTTTTATATAAGTACCGTTCTTGTAGCCATGATCTTGTCTAAACTGATTAAGTTGGTTTTTAACAACATATCTTTTATATAAATCGTCGATATCCATTCCTATTTCTTTGATAGCTGCAAAAAAATGATTTACAACTTCGTGATATCGGTTGTATTCATGATCGACACATGATTGTGCAGATGCGGCAAGAAGACGCTCAAGAATTTCAATAAGCTTGTCTCCATTTGGTTCCTTTTCTGGAACAATTTCCAGGAAAGCTTCAGCATATCTTGAGTCTCCAATATGAATTCCTTCGGACATAATAAAATGCCAAATATCAACTAACTCAACACGGGCATTTTCCCAATCATGTTCAGCCTCAATATCTTTCCAATGTTTCCAATTAAATGAATCAATTGCTTCAGCAGCCTCCATGTATATACATCGATGCCAGGAAATGATTCTCTTTTCTTTAGTAGCACCCTCGGTCCAAATTTCTCCATTGGTCGCATCATTTAGCTTCTTTTGCAATTTGAACATTTGTTGAATTTTATTCATCTTGTATGGATTTATAATGTCTTGAAATACGAAAGATTATAAAGGAGTGAATGTCACAAAATATCTTAATTAATTGCGATATGGGAGAATGTTTAAACCCAGACCCTGATCCTATTATTATGCCATTAATTGACATGGCTAATATTGCCTGCGGAGGTCATGCTGGCGATGACAACTCGATGGTGAAAACAATTCAACTCGCCAAAAAATTTAACGTAAGTGTAGGCGCCCATCCCTCATATGATGATAGTGAAAACTTTGGAAGAGTCTCTCAAAAAGTTACTATTGATGAATTAAAGAAATCCATCTTTCATCAAATAGAAGTATTCACTGATCATTGTTTTGATAATGAATTGAAATTCAACTATATTAAGCCTCATGGAGCTTTATATCATGACATGATGATTAAAAAAGAAATCATGGACGCACTAGTTTCAATTGTTATGAAAATTAACCCTAAAATTTCATTAATAGTCCCTGCTGGGCATGAGGAATATATCTCTGATTATACAAATGAGATTAATTTTTACAGAGAGGTGTTTGCTGATCGTTTGTACATGGGCGTTAACTTAGTAAAGAGATCCAAAAAAGGCTCTGTTTTCGATTCGCCAGAAAAGATTGTCAATCAATATAAGTTCTTTAAGTGTCTTAATGACTACCCTATTGATACAATTTGTTTTCATGGGGACAACTTTGCATCTGTACAAGCATTACAAGAGCTTTCAAAATGTTAGAAATTATCCCGGCAGGTGAAAATTCATTAATTATTTATTTTGATAAAAAAATAGATTCCAATCTTCTTCGAAGAATTTCTTATTATTCAGAGACAATTTCTAAAGAGCTTAATAAATACATAATTGAACTTATCCCTTCATATGTAAGCATATTCATAAGTTTTAATTTAAATCATATTTCACAATTTGAATTAATTCAAAAACTCGAAAGAATCTTAACCAAAAAAATAAATATAAATGATGATAGAGATATTCCCCTCTTTGAAATTCCGGTTTATTATGGGGTAGATGTTGGTCTAGATTTAAAGGATATTCTTCAGAAAAAAAAGATGGAATTAGATCAATTTATCGCTATTCATTCACAAATAGAATATGAAATTTTTGCGATTGGTTTTGCGCCTAATTTTGCCTTTCTGGGTAAGATAAGTAATGACATTAGAGTACCTAGATTAAAGACTCCTAGAATCTCTGTTCCCGCTGGAAGTGTTGGAATTGCGGATAGTCAAACAGGTGTCTATCCGATTAATTCCCCAGGTGGATGGAATTTAGTTGGAAAAACTCCCTTAGATTTATCAATATCCAATAATGAAATTTCGAGCTATTTAAGAGTTGGCGGAAAAGTAAGATTTAAACCCATTTCTAGAGATGAATTCATTTCCCAGGGTGGTTTATTATGAGCATCAAAATAATTAAACCGGGGATTTTAACAACCATACAAGATACGGGAAGATATGGTCATATGCATCTTGGAATTTCAGTCTCTGGAGCACTAGATGAGTACTCTTACCAATTAGGAAATTTTATTTTAAATAATCCGAGTGACTCTGCTTCTATAGAGGTTACCTATGGAGATTTTTCATTTTTGTCTTTGGATGTCATGCATATTTGCGTGACTGGTGCAGAAACAGAAATATCAATCAATAATCAGCCAAATCATTTAAATAAAGTAATCACCTTAAATCAAGGGGATATATTTGAAATTAAATGCCCTAAGAAGGCTATTCGTAACTATGTGTGCATTAAAGGAGGCATTGATTCTGAAATTTTCTATAATTCTCGCTCTTGCAATGTAAGAGAGGCTATTGGTAAGAAAATTACCAAAGATCAAGTGATTAAAACTTTTCGAGTTGATAATGATAATTTAAACTCTATTGATCCTAGCCTAGCTCCAAAATATGAGAATGATCTAATTACTCTAAGAGTCCTTCCAACATACCAGTTTCATGAATTCTCCGATAATGATAAGGATTTATTTTTCTCACAAGTTTATTCAATCTCTAAAGATTTTGATCGAACTGGAGTTAGATTAAATGGTGGAAAAATGACCGATGTTATGAAAGGAGTCATTTCTGAGGGTAGTGCAGTTGGATCTATCGAAATCACACCCAAAGGTTTGCCCATTATTCTGATGAGAGACGCGCCAACTATTGGAGGTTATCCCAAAATTGGAACAGTTTTCTCGCTAGATGTCCCCTATCTCGCTCAATCTGGCTATGGTCAGAGGATTAGATTTGAGCTGATGAAGTATGTCGAAGCAGAATCAGAAAGAAGATCTTTTAATGATCTATTTGGAATTGAAGCTTAGTAAGTATTCATTGATGGATCAACATCTCTTGCCCAGGCATCCAAACCGCCTTTTAAGTTAATAATATTTGTAAAGCCGATGCTCAGAAAATATCTAGCCACCTGAACTGAGCGTATACCATGATGACAAACCACCACTGTTTCTTTATCCTTATCTAGTGTGTCAATCAAAGACATAATGCTACCCATAGGCATTAGTAGTGAATTATTAAGATGACATTTTTCATACTCCCATATTTCCCTAACATCAAGAATTAAAGGGGAGTTAAATTCTAAGTATTCATGCAATTCTAATGGTGTTAGATCTTTAAACATACTAATTCAATTGGATTCTATCACCCCAAGGAACACTCTCTTTCCCTTTGACGAGCCATAAAACTGGGTAATTTGGTATTTTTTCTGGAAAAAGTCCTTTTGCGTCAGTGAAGTAGATTAATACATCACAAGGGTTATCAAGACTATTTAATAGCTCAAAAACAGGACGAAAGTTTGTTCCTTTTCCACCCCCTAGTGATGCTGGAAAATTTATCTCTTCCCAAGACTCATAGCGCCAAGGAGAAGAAGGAAAAATCTTATCATCACAAGCGATTAAGGTAATTGATGATCTTATAGTCGATTTAATCGCATTGATTTCAGAGACAAACTCATCAATCTCTTGCTGTGAAATTGACCCTGAAGTATCTATTGCAACTGCTATATCAATCTGATGTGATCTCAACGTCGGCAAAATTGCATTTCCAGGTCTTCTAGAGGGTCTAGAATAGCTAAAATCATCCCTGGCAAGTCGAGACATGAAAGTAGATAATAGAGACTGCCAAGAGACTCTAGGCTGTAAAAAAAAATCGATTAGCTTAGCAAACTCTCCATCTAGTTTTCCTGCTTCTTGAGCTAGTTGCGCACTTGATGCTAGATTCTTCTGCCACTGTGTGGCAAGCTTTTCTATTTCATCAGGGTTTAATGATTGTGGCCTCTGTGCTAGTGAACTAGTAGATTGATTATTTTTAGATTCACCGCTTTGATTTTTATCTTGTTGAGTAAGATTATCTTCTCGCATACCACCATCAGAGTCCTTAGAGTCCTCATTATTTTGATCATCGTATAGGTGCTGATCCATAGGCTCTTGATCCAGGTTGTCATCAATCATTGGATAAATTTCTTCGGCAATCATGCCCTCATATTGCCTGAAAATAGGAACATCTAAGGGAGGATGGAAGCCTTCTTTTATCAATAGCGGATTGATAGCGAAATCACAGGCAAGATCCCATGTATGTTTTTTTCTATTTCCCCTTCTAGCAAAGTGCGTCAATGCGCAATGTAACGCCTCATGGATTAATACAAACTTGATTTGATGAGTGTCAAGTCTTTCAATAAATTCGGGATTGTAGTAAAAGCTTTTCGCATCTGTAGCTGAAGTTTTACACCAACTTCCTGCAGCCTTCAATGGAAGTCTTAACACCAAGTTACCTAAAAAAGGTTTATCCAGCATTAATTGAGTCCTTGCCTTTACAAGACGTTTTTCGATTAACTCAAGTTGCTCTTTGGTGAAAGAACGTTCTTCTGAGACTACCCTTTCAGCAATTACTTTTGTAGATTCAGATTTTAGACTATCAATCTGAATTTGAGGGTAATTAGATGATCCTTCCATCATGTGGATTAATCAAACACTACCTCAGCAACTTTTTCTGCCCAATTTGCAAATTCTGATACTTCGAAAATTCTTTCACCGATAGCTCTTTGCATATCTGAAACCAACATAACACCAAGTTCTTTCTGAGGAAAGTCTTTAGCAAAATTAAGTATATTCCCCCAAACCCTGTTGGAATCATTAGAGTCAATGACAGAGATTGCCCTTCCTACAAGAGCAGAACAAATTGCATATTGAAGATCAATTGCTTCAGGCACTGGAACATCTTCACCATTGATAATGGCATCAAGATCAGGTAAATCATCCAAATGCTCTATAAAAGTTGTTACTTCAATTCCAGCAACCTCACCAACACATGCTACTGCAGCATCTCGAAAGAGTGAGAGATCATGCGAGAATTTATTTAGCGCTCTATGAGTAAATTCCCAGGTTCTAGGAGATGGAAAACTGATTGGATTTTGCGATGAATCAAAAGAAAAAAGATGCTCAGGTCGATACCTTAGAAATCCAATAATTCTTTCATCTATTTTATTTTTATAGGCCCAAGCTACCCAATCATCAAGGTTAACATCAAGTTCATAATGAGAAAAACGATTTGCAAGCGGTGCAGGCATTGAATAAGTAACTCCCCTATCTCCTTGTCTGTTTCCAGCTGCAAAGATTACCCAACCAGCTGGCACTTCATACTCTCCTAGTTTTCGATCCAATATTAGTTGATAAGCAGCAGCAGATACAGTTGGTGGTGCAGATGTTATTTCATCAAGAAATAACACACCTTGTTTGCCATGTCTTTTTTCATTGGGAAGAATTGAAGGAATTGACCAATCTACCAAGTCACCATTTTTAAATGGTATTCCCCTCAAATCACTCGGCTCCATTTGAGATAAGCGAATATCAATGACCTTTGCCCCATGATCATCTGCAATTTTTCTGATAATTTGAGATTTGCCAATTCCAGGAGCTCCCCAAAGCATTACAGGTGTGTGGTGACCTTCACTTGCTGAATTAAATTCTTTCTCTAAAATTTGTGTAATTTGGTGGGGACGCATATCTATTAACTTTTAAAAACGCCCTTATTCTACCTGATATAAATATAAAATTAATCACTATGAGTAAGACAAATCCTACCCCTGAGGAGTTATTTAATTTTCCTTGTGATTATCCAATTAAAATTTTCGGAAGAGATAATGCAGTTCTTCAAGATACTATTTGTAAAATTATCGAAAAACATACTGATAAGCTCCATCCAAATCAAATTCAATGTCGTAAGAGTTCAAAAGGGAATTTTGTTGCTTTTACTATCAGAATTATTGCCACCAGTAAAAACCAAATTGACTCTATCAATCAAGATCTTCAAGATTGCGAGCTTGTAGAGTATGTCCTCTAAGATAGTAACTCGATATTTTGGAATTGTAGATTATGATTCCACATGGTCTGAAATGAAGTCTTTTACGGAGAATCGTGACCTTAATACAAATGATGAGATTTGGATCTTAGAGCATGAGCCTTTATTCACCCAAGGACTTGCAGGCAAACCGGAAAATATTTTGGTTGATACAAAAATACCCATGATTAAATCTGATCGAGGTGGGCAAATTACTTATCACGGTCCTGGACAGATTATTTTTTATTTGTTATTTGATCTCAAGAGATTAAAACTCGGGATCAAAAAATTTGTTTCAATTATTGAACAGTCTGTAATGGATTTGCTCATTGAATTTGATATAAATTCTGAATTGGTTGAAAAAGCACCTGGTGTTTATGTAGATGGCATGAAAATTGCCCAATTGGGTCTAAAGGTTAAAAATGGATTAACTTATCATGGATTAAGTTTAAATTTCGATATGGATCTCAAACCTTTTGAAATGATTAATCCTTGTGGATATAAAGACCTTAAGGTGACACAATTAACTGATTTAAAGGATAATATCGACAAAGAAAAAACCATTAAACGCTTTACAGAAATTTTCTCGCAACATGTTTCAAGAAATTGACATAAAAAAACTTAAAGGTGAGTCGAAAACTTCTCGCCTTCGTATCAAGCCAGATAGTTCGCGTGAACCTCTAAAAAAACCCTCTTGGATTAGAATAAAACACTCATCCAGCTCTAAGGTTAAAGATTTAAAAGCAACACTTCGATCTCAAAAACTTTTTACCGTTTGTGAAGAGGCGCAGTGCCCGAATTTAGGAGAGTGCTTTACTCATGGCACAGCTACTTTTATGATTATGGGTCAAATCTGCACCCGGAGATGCCCTTTTTGTGATGTTGCCCATGGTAAACCGCTTGCATTAGATCAAAATGAGCCCATTCATCTAGCCGAGACTATCCAAAAAATGGCCCTTAAGTATGTAGTTATTACCTCTGTTGATAGGGATGATCTTAGGGATGGAGGGGCTCAGCATTTCAAGGAGTGTATAACAGAGACAAGAAAACTCAATCCTGAAATCAAAATTGAGATTTTGACACCTGATTTTAGAGGCAGGATGGATAAAGCGATTGAAATCCTTTCAGAATCGCTTCCAGACGTTTTTAACCACAATCTTGAGACTATTCCTTCTTTGTATAAAAAAGCCCGACCAGGAGCAGATTATCATCATTCACTGGCATTGTTAAAGGCATTCAAATTAATCAATCCAGAAATAAAGACCAAGTCAGGCCTTATGTTAGGGCTGGGCGAATCCAAGGATGAGGTTATCAGGGTCCTTGAGGATATGCGTGAGCATAAAGTGGATATGTTAACTTTGGGCCAATATTTACAACCCAGCAAACACCATTTAGCTGTTGAACGTTATTTGGATATTAAAGAGTTTGATAATTTTCGGTTAATTGCTGAAGAAATGGGATTTCATCAGGTTGCATCAGGACCTATGGTCAGATCTTCTTATCATGCAGATTTGCAGGCTGCAGGAGAGGTAATCAAATAGTTATTCGTTTCTTTCTAAGATTGCTTTTGATAAAGAAATCATATTATCTGACTCAATGTCGGGTTTAATAAAATTAGGATTGTAATAAAGCGAATTTCTATTTAGAAAAGCTCCTCCCATACCAACACTCATTGCGCCATGAACATCCCAATCATGAGCGGCAACCATCATTAATGAGTTGACGTCTTTTTTTAGTCTTTTAGCAGCAGAAAAGTAAACTTTTTCATCAGGCTTGAAACTCCCAAATTCCTCTACTGAAATAACCTCATCAAAATAGCCCAATAAGCCAGAATATTTAATTTGAGATTCGATCAATTGGTTAGAGGAATTAGAAAGAGCTACAGTCCTTATATTGTTATTTTTCAAAAGTTCTAACCCTGGAAGCATGTCATCACATGGTTCCAAGGTCGCAAATTTACTCAATAATGAATCAATTGCATTCGATTTAATTTCAATATTATTCTTATGCGCTATATCCTCTAGAGCTGTTTTGGCAAGTTCCAAAAAGGTCGTGTTAATTTTGGTTATAGTACTGACTGTGGATAAATGAAGCAGTTTAGAGAACCAAAGTTGAAGAAAACTCTTATGCCCAAAAATAGAAATAAACTCACTCTGTAGTGGAGCTAAATCTAAAGTGGTTTCATTAATGTCAAAGAGAATGGTATCTCTTTTCATCCTAGAGCTCGCCTTTATCTTCCTTTTTTAAGAATCCGTTGGTATCTATTTTCTTTTCTTTGGACTCAGAAGGTTTCTTTTCCTCAGTATTGTTAGGTGAAGATTTCTTGGCTTTAATCTCATTCTTTTTATCTATGAAGTTTTGAGCAATTTCTTTAGATTTGTCTAGAGTTTTCTTCGCAATATCTTTGGTGTTAAAACTTTCAGGTTTATCGACATTGTATTTTTCATCCTCATCTTCATCGCTGGTTATCAATCCCATGCTAATGGCGACATTTTTAAACGAATTCTCACCTGCTGATAGAGCACCCATAGGGATTACAATTAAAGTTAAAACAGTTGATATAAGAACACCAAATAGCAACGATATTGCCATCCCTTGGAATATCGGATCAGACAGAATTACACTTGAGCCAGCAACTAAAGCAAGCGCAGTGATTAAAATTGGACGAGTTCTAGAGCTACATGAACGAACTACGGCTTCAAAAAATGGTATACCTTTTGCATATTCTTGAACTGTAAAGTCTACTAATAAGATTGAATTTCTAACAATAATTCCAGCTAAAGCAATCCAGCCAATCATTGAAGTTGCGGTAAATTCAGCATTTAAAAGCCAATGACCAGGAACAATACCCAAAAGTGTTAGTGGGATCGGTGCCATGATAATTGCTGGGACAATAAAATTGCCAAACTGCCAAACTACTAGCATATATATCACAACTAAAGCCACACCAAAGGCCATCCCCATATCCCTAAAAGTCTCAAAAGTGACCGTCCACTCTCCAGTCCATTCAAACGCAGGAACATTATTTCTTTGTGGTGGGCCTAGATATTCACCTGAGAGAGACTTTCCATCGATAGTCTTATAATTCGCCAACATATCATCCACAGCAAACATAGCGTAAATTGGAGCACTTAGTCTACCAATAGGCTCTCCTAGAACATATTCAACAGCTTTCAAATCTTTATGAAAAATTAAATCGTCCTGTTTGGTATATGAAAAAGAACCCAGCTCAGAAATTGGAATTAACTGCCCTGTTTGAGTTGGAACCGGTAATTGTGTTAAATAAGAGAGTTGTGATCGTTTAGCAAGGGGCACTTGAATATTAACCCTAGATGGCTCTAAAGCATTTTTGAGTCGAATCGTAGAGATATTAAAATCACTTAATGCCATTGCAAGCGTCTCTTTGATAGTTTGAACAGTCACACCAAATCGTGAAGCTTTTTCAGTATTTACATCGAAATTGATAACCGGGTATTGATCTCTCATGAGATTATCGATATCAGTCATACTTCCTGTTTGCTTAAATATCTCGGTTAAATCGTTGGCGAGTTTTTGTCTAGTTTCTTTATCAGGTCCATGAACTTCAGCAACAACAGGTCTTAAGACTGGAGGTCCAGGTGGCATTTCAACCACAGCATATTCTGCACCCACTTTTGCAGCTATGTCTTTAATAAGTTCTCTGGCCTCAAGAGCGATTTCATGACTTGAACGCTCTCTTTCATTCTTTTCTTTGAGTTGAATTTGAAGCTCACCTTCAGAGGAATTTTGTCTTAAATAGTAGTGTCTCACTAAACCATTAAAGTCAAATGGTCTTGCGGTACCAGCATATGATTGAATTGCAACCACCTCAGGAATGTCTTTCAGTATTTGCGCCATTTCATAAAGAGTAGTTGATGTGTTAGGAAGTGCTGTGCCATCGGGCATATCCAAAACCACACTGAATTCTGACTTATTATCCAGAGGTAACATTTTCACTGGAACTGCTGTCGTATAGAACATCGACATGGATAAAAAGAAAGCAACTACTAGCCCAATTAAAAAACCCCATCCATACTTTTTATCAGTCGATAACTTGGTGATAGTTGAATTAAAGAACGTATATAGTGCTTTTTGCTCTTTTTCTTCCTTGTGGTGCATTTTTTCCAAGACCCTTAAAGGTGGGACAAACTTCATAATGAAGTAAGGAGTAAATACAAAAGCGGCAAACAATGAAAACATCATTGCTACTGAGCCTAGAATTGGAATCGGTGCCATATATGGACCCATCATTCCCCTAACTGCAGCCATTGGAACAAGTGCTGCTACAACAGTAAATGTTGCAAGTATGGTCGGATTACCAACTTCTCTCACAGCATCTACAGCTGTCTTTATAGTAATTCTATTGTCTATAAGCCAACGTCTGTAGACATTCTCGGTCACAACAATTGCATCATCAACAAGAATACCGATTGAAAAAATAAGAGCAAATAAACTCACTCTGTCGATTGTCATTCCAAATATCCAAGCAGAAAAAATAGTCATTAGTAAAACAACTGGAATAACAAGTGTTACCACAATCGCTGGACGCGTACCTAAAGCTAACCAAACTAGGATGGTTACTGCGCCAGTTGCGATGAATAACTTCATGATCAATGCGTCTACTTTATCTTTGGCCGATTTGCCATAATTTCTAGTGACACTGACATTGACATTGTCAGGAATAAGATGCCCTTTTAATTCTTCGACTCGATTTAGGATATTGTTGGCTACGTCAACCCCATTGGTACCATATTTTTTGGCAATGGCAATGGTAACAGCCTGTTCCCCATTGGCATTTTGCTGGTTAGAAAAATAAGAAACCATCTTATCTGGATCTTCAGGAGCATAGTAAATATCCGCAACATCACGAACATAGACCGGTTTACCGTCTTGTAAGGTAAGAACTAAGTTCTCGATATCTTCAACCTTATCAAAGAAGTCTCCAGAATAGACTTGCATACGATATCCATTGAGCTCAATATCGCCAGTCTTTTCACGAACATTAGCCTGACCGATAGTTCTCACTATTTGTTGAATTGAAACGTTATAACCCGCTAGTCTTCCAGGATATAAATCAACATGAAAGACTTCCTGACGACCACCTACAATAAAGCCATTATTGGTGTTATCTATTTGTTCGAGTTGTTGAATCAACTCTAACCCGAGAGATCTTAACTGACCATCATCAAGTTCTTTGGACCACAAAGTCAAATTAACGATAGGAACATCATCAATCTCTTTAGGTTTGATGAGTGGCTGACTTGCGCCTGGGGGCATGAAATCCAAGTTAGCGAGCATTTTGTCTCTGACCTTGATAATTGAGGCGCCCATCTCCTGACCAACATCAAACTCTATAGTAACAATACCTTGACCCTTATCGCTGACCGAGTAGACGTGTTTTACTCCCAGTAACTGCGCCATTAGCCTTTCTAAAGGCCTAACTACAATATTAGACACCTCATCTGAAGAAGCTCCAGGGTACTGGACAAAGACATCAATCATTGGCACGGAGATTTGCGGATCTTCTTGTCTTGGTGTAGAGATTAGACCGATAATTCCTGCACCAAACATAGCTAGGAATATAATCGCAGAGAGCGGAGAGGTGATAAAAGCCTTCGCTAGCTTACCAGCTATACCAAGGTCTGCCTCCTCTAAAGAATTATCTTGATTCACCCCTTTTTCAGCCATAAGCTTTTTATATACTCATTCCTGAAGTCATAAGAATGTTTGGATTAAGAATGACTCTTTCACCAATTTTTAGACCAGATAATACAGATTTTTTATCCCTGCCAACCTGTTCCCCAAGCCTTAAATATCTCAATTCGGTCTTGTTGGTCGAATTATTAACCACAAAGACACTAGGAAGACTAGTCCTATACATGACTGCAGATAAAGGAACAACAGGAGTCATATTTCCTGTTGAAGCTTCGAAAATTTCAACCTCAGCATAAGCCCCAGGCAATATTGGAAGGTTTTCAGGGAGGTCAAATTTGACTTTTACACTGTGTTTGTTATTGTCTGCTATTGGGTAAATTTGAGAAAGTTTTGCATTAACGACAATATTAGCAATATCCAACTTCACTCTATAAGGTTTATCCATCTTTAAACTTCTTACTAAACGTGATGGAACATTAACTTCAACCTCAAGGTCATCAATATTGGCATACCTAACAAGGGGAGTGCCTGGTTGAACAACATCACCGGCATTGACAGATTTTTCAAGAATAACACCCTTGAACGGTGCTTCAACATTTGCATCTTTTAAGCGCTCTTCAATTTGTTTTAAATTGGCTTCAGCTTGAGCAAGTCTATTTTTCGCTTTTTGATAATTGGTAAAACGTGAAGTTCTATTGGCGAAACGATCAAATTCAGGGTTACCTTGACCGGTGAACTTGACTAACGGATCGGTAAAGAATGAAAACGCCCCAGGAAGACTACCAAACATTCCATTAGAATCTGGGGAGACAATAGACTGAGAATATTGAACACCTGCATTCCTCATTTCCTCATTTGCTGAAGCTATTTCAGCAAAAGCAGCCTGTCTTTGGGCTTCGATAGACTCTTGTTCCAAAGAAATCAAGACATCATCTTTCTCAAACATGTCCCCTTCCCGACCATTGACTTTTATAACACTGCCTGGCACTTGAGCCGATAAGGTAATCTCGGATGAGGAGACAACCGAACCACCGAGAAGAGCGCGTTTATCAAGAGACATTCCCGTGATTGAGACTACCTGCATATTTGCATTAACAAGCATATTGCCAGTAGAGTGATTATCAGCGATTGAAAGGGTCGAAAATGAAAGAATTAATGGGGTTAAAAAGGGTGTTATTTTTTTAATCATAATTCCTCAAAAAAAATTGATAACTCATCCGCTAGAATGAATTTTATATTAATTTGGAAGCCATAAGTGGACGATTCCCTGACCATTTATGTTTTTCCCCCGAAATACTATATGTAGTGTTAATAAATTATTGATTAACTAAATATAGTGTATTTTAATTTTTTTTGCAAGATGGATTTTAAGTTTTTTTCAATAATTTTTTAAAACAAAAAATTTAAGATTAATATAAAAAAATCGTAATATTTTTACAAATTAATATTCAAATATTAAGGTATATTTTGGATTAATTATATGATAGCTGTTACACCAGGAGAACCTGCAGGAATTGGTCCGGACTTAGCGGTCATTTCTGTCCAAAAAAAACTTGCAAAAAACTTACTTTTTTTTGCAGATCCTGACCTTATCCATTCTCGAGCAAAACTTCTCAACATTGAGTTAAAGATTGTTGAATCTGATTCTGAAGTTAAGAGTAATGAAATAAATATATATCCAATAAAATCAAATCACTCATTTATACCTGGGGAACTCAATTTATCAAGCGCTGAGTATGTATTAAATTCTATTGATTTAGCTATTGACTTCAATCTCAAAAATAAATCGGAAGCTTTAATTACTGGACCTATTCATAAAGGCATCATTAATCAAGCTGGGATACCATTTACGGGTCATACAGAGTATTTAGAAAAGAAAACTAGCAGTAAGAAGACGGTTATGATGCTCGCAACAGATAATTTGAGAGTTGCATTAGCTACGACCCACCTGCCCTTGTCTAAGGTCCCTGAAAACATTAATCAAGAATCTCTAAGACAAACTATCACTGTCATTCATAATTCTTTAGTTCAATTCGGCATTAATAATCCAAAGATTTTAGTGTGTGGCCTTAATCCTCATTCAGGTGAAGACGGTTATCTCGGTCATGAGGAAATTGAGATCATCAACCCCTTAATTCAAGATATGAATAAAGAAGGTTTTAATCTTCTCGGTTCTGTATCAGCTGATACAGCATTTACACCTGAATCTCTTAAAGGTGTTGATGTGGTTTTATCCATGTTTCATGATCAAGGTCTACCCGTATTAAAAACCCTGGGTTTTAAGCGCGCAATAAACATTACACTTGGACTGCCCTTTATCAGAACCTCTGTAGACCACGGTACAGCCATTAATCTTGCTGGTACAGATCAAGTCAATTCTGGAAGTTTTGAATATGTTCTTGATTACACCGAAGGAATGATCAAATTGTATGGTTCAAGCTAAAAAACAATTCGGACAGAATTTTTTAATTGATCAAGGAATTATTAATTCAATCATTTCGTCATTTTCTCCATTGCCAAATGATAGTGTGTTAGAAATTGGACCTGGTCATGGCGCCCTTACCTTTCCTTTATTGGAAACTTTAGATATTCTAAATATTGTTGAAATTGATAGAGATCTTGTATCGAAATATAAATCCCTTAATAACCCAAAGATAAAAATTTATGAATCTGATATTTTGAAGTTTGATTTAACTCAACTTTCTGAACCTTTGAGGATTATTGGGAACCTTCCTTACAATATATCCTCCCCTATTTTGTTTCATATTTTGGAATCGAAAGACAATATCAAGGATATGCTTTTTATGTTTCAATATGAGGTGGCTGAAAGAATTACGGCAAAGCCAAACTCCAAAGCCTTTGGGCGTCTGAGTGTCATGATGCAGACATTTTTTGATACTGAGATTCTTATCCACGTTCCTCCTGAATCATTTGAGCCAGCTCCAAAAATTGACTCAGCAGTTGTCTATTTCAAACCAAAATTAAATTTTGAGTTGAAAAATTTTACAAAGTTTGAAGAATTAGTGAAACTTTCGTTTTCTCAACGCAGAAAAAAACTAAAAAATTGTTTAAAATCTCTTTTGACTCAGGATGATACCGCTATTGATCTCTCTCTGAGAGCTGAACAACTTGAAATAAATGATTATTTAACCCTCCTAAAGGATTATGAAAGACTCAATTAATATTAGTGTCGATGTAAATTTCATTGAGAGTCAATCAGATATTGTCTCTAATCAGTTTGTATTCTCATACACTGTCAAAATTACCAACAATGGTGAAATTGGTGCTCAATTACTTACTCGTCATTGGAAGATTGAAGATGAATCTGGAAAAATCGAAGATGTTATAGGTGAAGGAGTGGTTGGACAGCAGCCCTACCTTTCTCCTGGTGAGAGCTATGAATACACCTCTGGAGCGGTTCTTAAAACACAGACAGGCTCTATGCATGGTTCATATGGAATGATAGACGATTTAGGCAATAGATTTGATGCACAAATTCCCCTATTTGTCCTTTCCAAACCATATACACTTCACTAATGTCTGACTATATTGTTGGCGATGTTCAAGGGTGCGTCACCTCCCTAAAAAATCTTTTAACAAAAATTAACTTTTCATATGACTCTGATCGTTTATTTTTTTTGGGGGATCTGGTAAATCGAGGTGAAAATAATCTCGAGACAATGAAGTTTATTCTTTCACATCAAGATAATTTTGATTTGGTTTTGGGTAACCATGATATTCATTTAATAGCCTGTCATTTTGATTCCAAAAAGATCAAAAAAAGTGATAATTTTGACGATATACTTGGCTCTAACTTAAGAGATAAAATTATTGAATATCTTTTAAATAGGTCTCTTGCCTTGCAATTAGATGGATCTATTTTAATCCATGCTGGTATACCGCCTATTTGGTCTAAGGAGGATGTTTTATATTATTCTGACTTCATTAAATCGAATATGCAATCTTCATACTCCGAACAATTTATTAATTCTATATATTCTAATAAACCTAATAGATTTAACGACTCCCTAACGATGACTGAAAAATTAACTTATGCAATCAATGCATTAACCAGAATGAGATTCTGCTCTAAGCACGGAAAAATAGATTACAAAGCTAAAGGGAATTTTAATCACAACCCCTCTGGATATAAAGCCTGGTTTCTCCATAAAAATGAAAAGCTTGATAATATCGATATTTTTTTTGGACATTGGTCAACACTCAAAGGCTTTAATCAACCAAATAGATACCATCTGGATACGGGTTGTGTTTGGGGAAACAAACTCACAGCAATAAGATTTGACGACAAACAGATTTTCTCTGTAGATTGTAATTAGACCTCAACAGACCCTTCAAAAACAAACTCAGCAGGTCCTGTCATAAAAACATCAGATCCATTCTCATAGTTGATATCAAGATCACCACCAGGGAGTGACACATGAACGTTATTATCTAGAAGATTATTCTCTACTCCAAACACAACAGCAGCACAAGCTCCTGACCCGCAAGCTTGAGTTTCTCCGACTCCTCTTTCATATACTCTTAAGGAAATATTGCTAGGTGAGTTTATTTGCATAAAACCAACATTTACACCCTCTGGAAAATAGGAGCTATTTTGAATATCTTTGGAGGTCTTTTCGATTTCTAGATGCGTAATTTTGTCAGCAAGAATTACAGCATGAGGATTCCCCATGGATAGAACCCCTATTTCTTCGCCATTGATTGTATATTTTTTTTCTTGATTATTAAAATTAGCTGGAATTTTTGATAGCTTAAACTCAGGTTTGCCCATATTTACAGTTACGGAAGAAGAATCATTAATAACAAGCCTTATATCACCATTCATGGTTTCAACACTTAATTTATTTTTACTAGTTAGACCTTTTTCAAAAACATACAAAGCAAAACATCTTGCTCCATTTCCACACTGTTGCACTTCTTGACCATCTGCATTAAATATTCGATATTTAAAATCGATATTTGGTCTTGTTGATGATTCTACTATAAGCATCTGATCAAAACCAATACCGGTATGTCGATCTGCTATTCCAGGAATATCAACCATAAGCTCATTAAATGACTTGTCTAGATTGTCTATAACAATAAAGTCATTTCCTAAGCCATGCATTTTTGTAAAGTCAAGTCTCATAAATTTACGATGTTTCTAAAAGGGTATATTTAGAGTGTATCTGATAAAATCAGCAAATTTATAAAATATTATAGTCATGACACCTCCTTCAAAAATTAATCTTAATAAAGCAAAGACGATTCTTACAGTTACATTTGATGATATTGACTATGATCTTAGTGCCGAATTTTTAAGAGTATATTCACCCTCCGCAGAAGTTGTTGGACACGGACCAGGACAAGAAACACTTCAGGTTGGTAAAGAAGGCGTGACAATTACCAATATCCAACCAACTGGCAATTATGCTATTGTTCTTTTTTTCAGCGATGGTCATGATACTGGGATTTATTCATGGTCCCACTTGAACAATTTAGCTATAAATCATGATAATCTATGGTCTAGTTATCTAAAAAAACTTAAAAAGAGTGGGTACTCACACCCTGAACTGTAAATTTTCTTATTTAATTAACACCTCAAATAAATTTCGATATTAATGCCCTGTATAATTTATTTATAAATAAATTTTTCGAAAACTTATAGTGAAACGATTTCTATTTTTTCTTCTTCTGCTTGTCTCAATATCGTCATCTGCAGAAGTAATCAAGGATATTAATATTACCGGCATTTCTTCTTTGTCCAGAGGAACAATTCTTTCCTATTTACCTATAGAGGTTGGAGATGAGTTTACTGATGAGATTTCTAATAACGCTTTACAAATACTTTTTAGCAGTGAACTGATAGATGATGCTTCAATTTTGTTCAAAGATGGCTCTCTCAATATAAACATTAAGGAAAGCCCAACGATTTCTTATTTTGAAGTCAAAGGCTTCAAAAATGATAGAGTTCTAAATGAAGACAAATTACTAGAAACATTAAAAGACCTTAAGCTTACATCAGGTAGTATTTTTAGAAAGAGAGTACTTCAAACATTTTTAAAAAAATTAGAACAGCAATATGAAATTTCCGGACATTACAATGCAAAAATACAAAGCAATATTAAAATTGATAACGAAAACAGAATTGATATAGCGATTGATATTATTGAAGGAGAGGTGGCTAGAATAAATTCATTCAAAATTATTGGGGCTAATTTTTTTGATGAAGATACTCTCTTAGATAAATTCAATATTGGAGAACCGGATTTTTTTCTAGTAAATTTTTGGACAGAAAAAGATTATTTTTCAAAGCTGGAGTTAGATGCTGGAATTGAAAAAATTAAATCCTTATATATTTCATCTGGTTTCATAGATTTTGAAATATTAGAGCCTGATATTCAACTGTCAGATGATAAAACAGAAATTTCTGTTTTACTTAGTCTTAATGAAGGTCAAAGATATACTATAAAGAACATTAACTTTACAGGAGATTTTCTAGAAATTCCAACTAAGCAATTATCAAAAACACTCGATGTTCATTCGGGCGAAATATTTGAACAAAAAAAGTTAATTAAAGGTCTTGAAAGAATTAATGACTTTTATGGTGATCAGGGTTTTGCATTTGCGAAAATTGATGCTAAAACACAAAACAACAAAGTTACACATGAAATTGATATAAATATAAATATTGATATTAGAAATAGAATTTATCTCAATAGAATAATTATCACTGGCAATACACGCACACAAGATGATGTAATTAGAAGAGAAATAAAACTTCTTGAAGGTCAGCAGTATTCTAGAAAAGATTTGGAAAAATCAATAGAGAATATTAAAAGGCTTGCATACTTTAAAAATGTTGATATGAAAACATCAAAGACTCCTGGAAGTATTGATAAGATTGATATATTTATAAGTGTCGATGAAAATAAAACAGGCGAGTTGTCTTTAGGCTTGTCTCAGTCCAGTACTACTGGTGCGGCATTTAATTTTGGAATTAAGGAAAGAAATTTTCTTGGAACTGGAAATACTCTTAATGCACAGTTTGTCAACTCTGAGGCTGTTGAGGAAATGTCTTTCTTTTTTTCAAATCCAGATTTTAATGGCCAAAAACATACCTTAAGTTATGGAGCCTTTTCAAGGAAAACTGATTCGAAGTATGTCGATATAAGCTCCTATACACTTAATGAAACTGGATTAAATGCATCATATGGTATACCAATGAATGAATATTCTTCTTTCTCCAATGGTTTTAAGCTATCTAATGTAGATTTGCAATGTGGTGCAATTTATGCCACTAATGAAACAAATCAGTGTGGTGTAGAAAAGAAAACAAAATTCAGTCTTAAGAGCTCAATATCTGAAAACTCATTAAATGATTCAATTTATCCTACTGATGGTCTGAAAAATAGGTTATCCATTGATTTGGATATGCCTTTAAGTGATTTTTCCGTATATAAAATCGATTTATCTCACTCGAGTTACTATCCGTTAAGCAGTGGTCTAACCTTTAAATTTAATACTAACATTGGTTATATAGATACTTATGATGATAGTGAAACCCCTTTTTATGAAAGATATTTTGGTGGAGGATCGAACTCCATTAGGGGTTTTGGTTTAAACTCACTTGGGCCAAGATATTCAGATAACTCCAATAAAGGTGGTGAG